>Ga0209382_10002141_pt1 | contig 29471 bp, 27 predicted proteins | sample SoiMetdeltSBSDD5_FD_187599 | JGI IMG/M metagenome (GOLD analysis project Ga0209382, IMG submission 187599) | Bulk soil microbial communities from a Populus tree surrounding site in Tennessee, USA - Soil MetaG P. deltoides SBSDD5 (SPAdes) (version 2) | ecosystem: Environmental > Terrestrial >...
GCAACGTCCCCTCCCCCCTTGTGGGGGAGGGACAGGGTGGGGGGGACTCCCGAACATCGAAGGTGGGGGGTCCCCCCACCCCTAACCCCTCCCCGCAAGGGGGAGGGGAATCCGGTCGGCGTTCGTGGAGCCGGTGCACATGATCGTCGAGCTCGGACATTTCGCCGTCGTCCTGGCGCTGGCCGTCGCCGCGCTGCAGACGGCGCTGCCCGCCTGGGGCGCTCAGACCGGCGACCGCCGCCTCATGCACGTCGCCGAGCCCGCCGCGCTCGCTCAGGCCGCCCTCATCGCGATCGCCTTCCTCGCGCTCAGCTGGGCCTACGTCACCTCCGACTTCTCCGTCGAGAACGTCGTCGTCAATTCGCACTCCGACAAGCCCCTCCTCTACAAGATCTCCGGCGTGTGGGGGAACCACGAGGGCTCCATGCTCCTGTGGGTCCTCATCCTCGCCCTGTTCGGTGCTGCTGTCGCCTTCTTCGGCGGCAATCTGCCCGCGACCCTCCGTGCCAACGTCCTCGCCGTGCAGGGCGGCATCGGCGTGGCCTTCCTCGCCTTCATCGTGTTGGCCTCGAACCCTTTCACGCGCGTTCCGCTGCAGCCCCAGGGGCGCGGCCTCAACCCGATCCTGCAGGACCCGGCGCTGGCCTTTCATCCGCCCTTCCTCTACGCGGGCTACGTCGGCCTCTCCGTCGCCTTTGCCTTCGCCGTCGCGGCGCTCATCGAGGGGCGCACGGACGCGGCCTGGGCGCGCTGGGTGCGGCCCTGGACGCTGGCGGCCTGGATGTGCCTCACGCTCGGCATCGCCATGGGCTCCTGGTGGGCCTACTACGAGCTGGGCTGGGGCGGCTGGTGGTTCTGGGACCCGGTGGAGAACGCCTCCTTCATGCCCTGGCTCGCCGCCACGGCGCTGCTGCACTCCGCCCTCGTCATGGAGAAGCGCGAGGCCCTGAAGGTCTGGACCATCCTGCTCGCCATCCTCGCCTTCTCCCTGTCCTTGGTCGGCACCTTCCTGGTGCGCTCGGGCGTTCTCACCTCGGTGCATGCCTTCGCGGTCGATCCGAGGCGCGGCGTGTTCATTCTCGCCATCCTGGTGGTGCTGATCGGCGGCGCGCTGGCGCTCTACGCCTGGCGCGCACCGCAGCTGCGCCAGGGCGGGCTGTTTGCACCGGTGAGCCGCGAGGGCGCACTGGTCCTCAACAATGTGCTGCTCACGGTCGCCTGCGCCACGGTCTTCATCGGCACGCTCTACCCGCTGGCGCTCGAGGCGCTCACCGGCGAGAAGATTTCCGTGGGACCGCCCTACTTCAACTCCACCTTCGGCCCCCTGATGATCCCGCTGCTCGTGGCCATGCCCTATGGCACGCTCCTCGCCTGGAAGCGCGGCGACCTTCTCGCCGCGATGCAGCGACTCTTCGCGGCTGCCGCCGTTGTCCTCCTCGTCCTCGTGGCGGTACTCGCCCTCTACCGGCGCGGGCCGTGGCTGGCGCCCTTCGGCATCGCGCTGGGCGTGTGGGTCGCCGCCGGCGCCCTCACGGAATGGGCGGCGCGGGTGCGGCTTCTCGAAATCCCCGCCATGGAAAGCCTGCGTCGCGCCGCGCGGCTCCCGCGCGCCGCCTATGGCGGCATGCTGGCCCATGCCGGCATCGGCGTCTCGGTGATCGGCATCGTCGCCACCAGCGCCTGGCAGAGCGAGGCGGTGCTCACCATGAAGCCCGGCGAGAGCGGCGAGATCGCCGGCTACACCTTCACCTTCCGCGGCGCCTCGCCGGGCAAGGGCCCGAACTACCAGGAGAAGGCGGCCGTCCTGGAGATCACCCGCGACGGCTTGCCGGTGACCGAGCTTCGCCCCTCCAAGCGGACGTTCACCACGCCGCGGATGGATACCACCGAGGCGGCGATCCACGTCGCCTGGCGCGGCGATCTCTACGCGGTCTTGGGCGACGAGCTCGCCGACGGCGGCTGGGTCGTGCGCGTCTATTTCAATCCCCTGGTTCGGCTGATCTGGCTCGGCGCCCTCGTCATGGCCTTCGGCGGTGCCCTCTCGCTCTCCGACCGGCGCTTGCGCATCGGGGCTCCGCGGCGCGCCCGCCAGAAGGCCGTCGCCGCTGCCTCGGCCGCAGGATGACGCGCATGACCTCCACGATATCGACCAACCGACTCGTGCTGCGTCGTGTCGTCCTGGCTCTCCTCGTCTGCCTTTGCGCCCTCCGGCCGGCGCGTGCCGTCGAGCCCGGTGAGATGCTCAATGATGCCGCCCTCGAGGCGCGCGCCCGCCGGCTCTCGCAGGAGCTGCGCTGCGTCGTGTGCCAGAACCAGTCGATCGACGAATCCAATGCGCCGCTCGCCCACGATCTGCGCGTCATCGTGCGCGAGCGCTTGACTGCCGGCGATAGCGACGCCGAGGTGCTGGCCTTCGTGGAGGCCCGCTACGGCGCGTTCGTACTGCTGCGCCCGCGCTTCCGCCCGCAAACTCTGCTGCTCTGGCTTGCGCCTGTGCTCCTGCTGGCCGGCGCCCTATTTTTCGTGCTGCGCGCACGTCGGCGCCGCCGCGACGCCCGCCAGGAGGCTGCGCCCCTGACGCCCGAGGAGCAAAAGCGGCTCGATGATCTTCTGCGTGCCGATGGACGCCCCGGCTGAAGGGCCGGTGCGGACCCGACGGGGCGCGACGACCGACATTACCAATTCTTAAGATAGTCGAAATGGCCACGTAACTTTGCGTTTTCTATTAGGGGAGCCTGCGAAGCTCCCATTTCTCACCCTGAGGTGAATCTGATGCATCCATCGCTCCCCCAGCACCGGGCGCCGCGGCCGGGCCGCTGGCGTCTGGCATTGTTGTCCGGCCTGGCCGTCGTGGCCGCGGCCGGCGCATTGCTCCTCGCTCCCCAGCAGAGGGTGCACGCGCAGCAGTTGCCTCCGGGCACACCGCTGTCATTCGCGGACCTCGTAGACCGGGTCAAGGGAGCGGTCGTGAGCATTCAGGTCACCAGCGGGCCGAAGGTCTCGCGCGAAATGCCGAGAGGCCGCCAGCCGGGCCAGGGTCCCGGACCGGACCGTCAGTCGCCGGGGCCGGGCGATCGCCAGTGGCCGGGCCCGGGCGATCGCCAGCCGCCGGGACCGGGCGATCGCAACACGCCGCCCCCGCCGTTCTCCGATGACAGCCCGCTGCACGATTTCTTCAGGCGGGACGTGCCGCCGCCGAGGCAGGCCCAGGGCTCCGGCTTCGTGATCTCGCCCGACGGCTACGTCGTCACGAACAACCACGTGATCGCCGACGCCAACAAGGTCCAGGTCATCTTCGACCAGGACAACAAGTACGACGCTGAGATCGTCGGCACCGACGAGAAGACCGACCTGGCGCTCCTCAAGATCAAGGCGAAGGGCAAGACCTTCCAGTACGTCACCTTCTCGAAGACCACGCCGCGCGTGGGCGAGTGGGTGATTGCGGTCGGCAACCCCTTCGGCCTCGGCGGCACGGTCACGGCCGGCATCGTCTCGGCGCACGGCCGCGACATCGGCCCCGGTCCCTACGACTTCATGCAGATCGACGCTGCGGTGAACAAGGGCAACTCGGGTGGCCCGAGCTTCAACCTCCAGGGCGAAGTGGTCGGCGTCAACACGGCCATCTACAGCCCCACGGGCGTCAGCGTCGGCATCGCCTTCGCCATTCCCTCCCGGACGGCGAGCGAGGTCATCGCGCAGCTGAAGGAGACGGGCTCCGTCAAGCGCGGCTGGCTCGGCGTGAAGATCCAGAACGTGGACGAGGACACGGCCGCCAGCCTCGGGCTCACCGAAGCCAAGGGCGCGCTCGTCTCCGAGGTCACGACGCCCAGCCCGGCGGCCGAGGCCGGCATCAAGAGCGGTGACACGATCCTGTCTGTCAACGGCAACAAGATCGCCGACAGCAAGGATCTGGCACGCCAGATCGCCGCCTTTACCCCCGGCACCAAGATCGACGTGCGGATCCTGCGCTCCCAGAAGGAGCAGACCGTCGCGGTCAAGCTCGGCCTCATGCCCTCCACTCAGGATGTGGGCGGCAACAGGCAGCCTCCCTCCGGCAGGCAGGATCAGCCCAGCGAATTGCAGCAGCTGGGGCTCACCGTCTCGCCTGCGACCGGGCCGAACCGTGAAGGCGTGGTGGTGACCGATGTCGATCCCAGTTCCGACGCCGCCCAGAAGGTCCGGACGGGAGACGTGATCCTGGAGATCAGCGGCAATCCCGTCAGGAGCGTCGACGATCTCACCAATGGCGTGCGCGAGGCCAACAGGCTGCAGCGCAGGGCGGTCCTGATGCGTATCAGGTCCGGCAACGAGACCCGCTTCGTGGCCGTGCAGCTGCGCAGGAACTGACGCTGCGGCCCCGTTGCACGGGGCGGATCGAGAGGGCGAGGCGGTTCTGTTCTATTTAGAACGGGGCGCCTCGCTCCTTGCGTTTGCCGGGCGCTGTGGATATTGCCGTCGCAGTGGGTCGGTTGCGCCCGCCGCGCAAGTTGAAGGCGGCACGCCATGCGAGTGCTAGTCGTTGAGGACGATCGCGAGACGGCGCTGTTCCTGCAGCGCTCGCTCAAGGAGAACGGCCACGTCGCGGACATTGCTGGCGACGGGGAGCTGGGCCTCGCTCTGGCCCGCGAAGGCGGCTGGGACGTGCTCATCGTCGATCGCATGCTGCCGCGCCTCGACGGGCTCAGCCTGATCGAGGCCCTGCGCCGGGAAGGCGCCCGTACCCCGGTGCTGATCCTCTCCGCCCTCGGCGAGGTCGACGACCGCGTCAAGGGCTTGCGCGCCGGCGGCGACGACTACCTCACCAAGCCATACGCCTACACGGAGCTCCTGGCGCGCATCGAGGCGCTGGCGCGCCGGCCCGCTCCCGAGGAGCAGGTGACACGCTACATGATCGGCGACCTGACGCTCGACCGCCTCTCGCACAAGGTTACGCGCGGCGGCCAGGCGATCGCGCTCCAGCCGCGCGAATTCCGGCTCCTGGAATATCTCATGCGCAACGCCGGCCAGGTCGTCACGCGCACGATGCTGCTGCAGAACGTGTGGGACTACCACTTCGATCCCCAGACCAACGTGATCGACGTCCACATCTCGCGGCTAAGGAGCAAGATCGACAGAGGTTTCGCGAAACCGCTTCTGCATACGGTGCGCGGATCCGGGTACATGATCCGTGACGGCGCTGACTAAGCTCATCGCATCGTTTCCGTTCCGGCTGACCGTGGCCTACATGGGCGCCTTCGTCCTGGCCGCGGCGCTCATCGTCCTATACATCGCCTGGCAGGCGAACGAGCTGCTGACCAGCAAGGCCATCGACACGCTCGGATCCGAGGTGGCGAGCCTGCGGGCGCAGTTCCAGGCCGGCGGACCCCAAGGGGCGGAGCGTCTCGAGGGCGCCATCCGCTACCGCGTCCGCGAGCCGGGCTCGGGGCTCTACCTCCTGGTCGATGCCGACGGCACCAGGCGCGCGGGCAACCTGCCCGCCGTCCCGCCCACCCTCGTCCCCGACGGCCAAGGCCAGCTGTTCTCCTATCGGCGTACAGGGGAGGGCGAAGGCGCAGGCGAGCGCTTCGCCGTGGGCCTGTCCATCTCGGTATCCGGCGGCTACACCCTGATCGTTGCCCGCGACATCGAGGATCAGAGGCAGTTCGCCGCTAGCATCGGCCGCGTGGCGCTGTGGAGCTTCGGTCTGCTCTCTCTGCTCGGCGTCGGCGCGGGCATCCTGATCAGCCGCAGCATGCTGGCCCGCATCGAGGCGGTGACGGAGACGAGCCGGAAGATCATGGCGGGAGACCTCTCGCGGCGCATCGCGCTGACCGGGTCGGGCGACGAGCTCGACCGCCTCGCCGAGAGCCTCAACGCCATGCTCGCGCGTATCGAGGAGCTGCTCCTGGCCCTGCGCGAGGTCTCCGACAACATCGCCCACGACCTCAAGACGCCGCTCAACCGCCTGCGCAACCGCGCCGAAGCGGCTCTGCGCAGCGGCGACGGCTCCGGCGCCTATCGCGACGGGCTCGCCAAGACCATCGAGGAGGCCGACGAGCTGATCAAGACGTTCAACTCGCTCCTGCTGATCGCCCGCCTCGAGGGCGGCGCCATCGCCGAGAGCATGGCGCCGCTCGACCCGGCCGCCGTCATCGGCGACATCGCCGAGCTCTACGAGCCGGCCGCGGAGGAGGCGGGCCTCACGCTGGCCGTGAGTGCACGATCGGGCCTGAGTCTTATCGCCAACCGCGAGCTGGTGAGCCAGGCCGTCGCCAACCTGGTCGACAACGCCATCAAGTACTCGACCGCCCCAGTTCCGGCCCCGGCGGACGGCGGGATGGCGACCCCGCCGTCGGCGGCATCGATCACGATCTCGCTCGAGCAGGTCGGCCCCAACGTGGAGATCACCGTCGGCGATCGCGGCCCCGGCATCGCGCCACAGAACCGCGAGCGCGCGCTGCAGCGCTTCGTACGCCTGGAGAAGGCCCGCTCGCTCCCCGGTGCCGGCCTCGGCCTCAGCCTGGTCGCCGCCGTGGCCCGCATGCACGGCGGCGGCGTGCGCCTCGAGGACAACGCCCCCGGTCTCAGGGTGGTGCTGTCTCTCCCCGCCTCTGCTCAGCTGACGACAGCTCGGTCCGACGCCGCATCCAATCACCCCATTTGACCGCGCCACGTCCGCTAACAGGCCCCCGGCGGCCGACTCTCGCGGAATCGGGCCACCTCGGATACCTCGAACACGGCCATCATCCGCTCCAGCGCCTCCCGCTCGCGTTTTGTTGCGGGACGGGTGTCCGCAACCAAATCTCTTGCCATGTAGTAGTCTACGAGGTCCGCCAGCTCCCCTCGCTCGACGATCGCCTTATAGTCCCTTTGGAAGCGGTCCCTGAGAGCCGCGAGGCTGACGATCCCCCGCGCGCTCAACTCGGCCTCGACACACGCGATGTGCATGGGGCTCCAGCGAAAGCTCTGAGCGACGATCTGATTGACGGACGTGCGCACGTTTGCGACCGCCCGTTTGGGGTCCTCTTTCTCCTGCGCGGCCAGCAGATGCATGGGTCGCAACTCGGGGGGCAGACTGCCCAGGTCCCGATACGCAGCGTTGTAGAATTCGAAGAAGGCCTTCAGTCTCCGGTAGTCGTCGTCGAGGTGCTGCACCCTGCTCCTCCGATGAAGCTCGTATCGACGGAACTTCGCTTCCGCTGCGCCCCAGCCCGATCCCGGCTCCCGTCTGACCGCACGATCGACCTGGATGATGGCTTCCACTTCCCGGCGCATCCGTCTTATATGGGCCAATGTCGACGGATCGATCCAGCGGCGACGGCACGCCGCTCCACAAGCGCATCACTGCGGCGCCCGTCGTTCATGACGAGGCGCGGGCGAGCCTCGCGCTTGCCGACCTGGCGCAGCGCTGCAGTGCCGAGACGGAGCTGGCCGGGCTAGGCCGGCTCATTGCGACGCCTCCAGTGCGCGATCTGCTCGCCGGCGTCTTCGGGGCGTCGCCGCACCTGGGGAGCATGATCGAGCGTCATCCGGAGCGCCTGCTGCGGGCCCTGGCTGCGGCACCAGCGCAGCATTTCGAAGGCCTGGTGCAGGAGGCGAAGCACGCGGTCGACGCTGCCGGCGACCTGCCCGGGGCCATGCGCGCCCTGCGTCTCTTCAAGTCGGATGTCGCGTTGCTGGTCGCGCTCTGCGACCTGGGCGGGGTGTGGCCGGTGATGACGGCAGCGCGCCGCCTGTCGGAGGCCGCCGACGTGGCGGTTGCGGCCGCCGTCGGCTTCCTCTTCCGGCAGGCGGTAGCCAGGGGCGACTGGCAGGCGCCCGAGCCCGCGGGCTACATCGTGCTGGCGATGGGCAAGCACGGCGCCTTCGAGCTCAACTACTCCTCGGACATCGATCTTATCGTCTTCTACGATCCGGCCCGCATCCGCCTTCGCGCCGACCTCGAGGTACAGCATTTCTTCGTGCGCCTGACCCGCGATCTGGTGCGCCTGCTGCACGAGCGCACCGAGCACGGCTACGTGTTCCGCACGGATCTGCGCCTGCGGCCCGACCCGGGCTCCATGCCCCTCGCCATCTCCACCGATGCCGCATACAACTACTACGAGACCGTCGGCCAGAACTGGGAGCGCGCCGCGTTCGTCAAGGCGCGGCCGATCGCGGGCGACATCGTCGCCGGGCAGAGCTTCCTCGATGGGCTCTCGCCGTTCATCTGGCGCAAGTACCTGGATTTCGCAGCCATCGCCGACATCCATGCCATGAAGCGGCAGATCCACGCGGTGCGCGGGTTCGGCCAGATCGCCGTGGTTGGGCACGACATCAAGGTCGGGCGCGGCGGCATCCGCGAGATCGAGTTCTTCGCCCAGACCCAGCAGCTGATTGCCGGCGGGCGCCAGCCGGCGCTGCGCGTGCCCGAGACGCTCGTCGCGCTGGAGCGGCTCAGCGCCGCGGGCTGGATCGGTGCCGATGTCAGGGACGACCTCGATGCCGCGTACCGCTTCCTGCGCTCCGTCGAGCATCGGCTGCAGATGATCGGCGACGACCAGACGCAGCGGCTGCCGGAGGACCCCGAGAAGCTCGCAGCGCTCGCTCGCTTCTGCGGATTCCCCGCTACGCCGGCCTTCGCCTCTCGCCTCACGGCCGAGCTGGAGCGGGTGCAGGCCCACTATGTGCGCCTGTTCGAGCAGAGCCCGGAGCTGACGCGGAGGGGCGCCAATATGGTCTTCGCTGGAGAGGCGGACGATCCTGACACGCTCCAGGCTCTGGGCGAGATGGGTTTTGCGCGTCCCGCCGACGTGATTGCCGGGGTGCGCGCCTGGCATCACGGGCGCTATCCGGCGGTGCGCACCGCGCGTGCGCGGGAGCTGCTGACCGAGGTGCAGCCGCTGCTGATCGAGGCGCTCGCGGCCACGACCAACCCCGACCTCGCCTTCATCGGGTTCGACCGCTTCCTCGCGGAGCTGCCCTCGGGCGTTCAGCTCTTCTCGCTGCTCAAGCGCAACCCCAGCCTCATCGAGCTGATCGCTGCCATCATGGGCACCGCGCCGCGCCTGGCGCGCATCCTGAGCAAGCGCCGGCGCGTGCTCGACGCCGTGCTGGCGCCGGGCTTTTTCGGCAGTGTGCCCAGCGCAGACGACCTCGACGCCATCGTCGCCGCCGAGCTTGCCGGCGCGGCCGACTTCCAGGATGTGCTGGATCGTGCCCGCGGCATCGGCCACGAGCAGGCCTTCCTCGTCGGGGTGCGCGTGCTGACGGGCTCCATCAGCGCCGCCCAGGCCGGCGGCGCCTATGCCTTGCTCGCGGAGCGCATGATCGCGGCCATGCAGGCCGAGGTGGAGCGCGAGATGGCCAAGCTGCACGGCCGCGTGCCCGGCGGCGGCATGGCCGTTGTCGCCATGGGCAAGCTGGGCGGCCGGGAGATGACCGCCGGGTCCGACCTCGATCTCATTGCCGTCTACGACTTCGAGACCGGCGCGGACGCCTCGGATGGTCCCAAGCCGCTCTCCCCCACGCACTACTACACGCGCCTGACGCAGCGGCTGATCAGCGCGCTCGCATCGCAGACGGCCGAGGGAAACCTCTACGAGGTCGACATGCGCCTGCGCCCTTCGGGGCAGAAGGGCCCAGTGGCGACGCAGCTGTCGGGCTTCATCGACTACCAGCAGCGCGAGGCCTGGACCTGGGAGCATCTCGCCCTGACGCGAGCCCGCGTCGTCAGCGGTCCGCCGCAGCTGAGAGCCGCCGTCGAGCAGGCGATCCGCCGGGCGCTGACCCGCGAACGCGACCCGGCCAGGATTGCCGCCGATGTCCGCGATATGCGGGCCCGCATCGAGAAGGAGAAGGGCACCAGGGATGTCTGGGACTTGAAGCAGGTGAGCGGTGGTCTGGTCGATCTGGAGTTCATCGCCCAGCATCTGCAGCTGGTGCACGCCCACGCGCATCCGGAGATCTTGAGCCCGAATACGATAACCGCGCTTGTTAACCTTGGGGGCGCGGGGCTGCTCCCGGCCGCGGCGGTAGAGACGCTGCTGCCGGCGGCGCGGCTGTACCACAATCTCACCCAGGTCCTGCGGTTGTGTCTCGACGGGCCGTTCACGCCGGGAGACGCTGCCGCCGACGGCCTCGAGGTTCTCCTGGCAAGGGCGGGTGAAGCTCCCGACTTCGGGCGCCTGCAGGTGGAGCTGGCGATCCGGCAAGCCGAGGTTGCAAAACTTTTCAAGGAATTGGTTGCTTAGATCAGCAGCGACGGGAAGCGGGTGGCTCGACCGTTCAGCAGGCGAGCAGAACCTCGTTTTTTGCCGTATGCTTGGGCTTCCGGGACAGACCCGGTATCTGCGGCGAGGAAAAACCTGGTGCTTGCGCACAAAGTTGGGGCCGGAGCGGCCTTGAAGGCGGCTGCCGGCGAGACCGAGGATGAAAGTGCGTTGCTCGCGCGCGTCGCCGAGGGCGAACCGCAGGCGTTCCGTGCGCTCGTCGACCGGCACCTGCCGACGGTGGTCGCGATAGGGAGGCGCATGCTGCGGGACGATGCAGAGGCGGAGGATGTGGCGCAGGAGACACTGCTCAGGCTCTGGCGCAATGCAGCAAGCCTCGAGCTGGGCGAAGGCGGCGTTCGACCCTGGTTGCGCCGGGTCGCGGCAAACCTGTGTATCGACAGGGTGCGGGCGAGCAGGAACACGACTTTGGGCGATTCGCTGCCCGAGGAGGCGGAGCCCGCAGGCCAGATGACGCGGCTCGCAGAGCGGGAGCTGGGCCGGCGGGTCGATGCTGCGCTGAAGGCGCTGCCCGATCGGCAGCGGCTGGCGCTGACCCTCTTCCACTACGAGGGCATGAGCCAGATCGAGGTAGGCGAGGTGATGGGCATATCGGACGAGGCCGTCGAGTCGCTGCTGGCGCGGGCGCGCAGGGCGCTCAAGGGCTCGCTGAAGGACGAGTGGCGGGGTTTGCTACCGGAGACGGACTGATCGAGGGATAAGGGGCTTCGAGCAGCAAGAACAGGTGCCGAAATGACGAGCATGAGCAACACGAGCATGACGCTGACCGAGTTCGAGCGTCTCTTGGATGTCTACGGCGGCGATCGCACACGCTGGCCCACGGAGGCGCGCGCGGCTGCGGCACATCTGGTCGCGCGCGATGCCGACGCGCGGCGGGTCCTGGCGGAGGCCGACGCGCTCGACCGCGTGCTGGAGCGGGCGCCGCTGCCCGCGCTGGCGAAGGAAGGCGCGCTGGCGGACCGCATCGTTGCAGCGGCCGAGCGCTCTCCACGCATCGTCAAGATCACGGGCGCCCGCCCGGCGCATTCTGCGGCGCCCGCTGCAAAGGGCAGCGGGCGCGCGCCGGTGCGGTTGTCGAGCGCCAAGGTCGGCGCAGCAGGGCTCCTGGTCGCGTCCCTGATGATCGGCGTGGTGATCGGCCGTACCAGCCTGCCCGAGCAGCTGCTACCCGGGCTTGCCGACATCTCGAGGTCGGCGCCCAACGACTTGATGCTCATCGCGCTCGCCGACGAGGACATATGATGGCGGCGGTGGCGACCGGCATGGACAGCGCGCGCGCTCAGCGATGGGTGATGGGGGCGCTCATCTGCTCGCTTGCCCTCAATCTGGTGGTTTTCGGGGCGATCGCCACCTCGATCTGGCGCGGAAGCGCCGAGCCATCGGGGACGCCCGGGCGTGTGGCGCGCACGATCACCGGCTACGCAGCCACGCTGCCCGATGCGCGCGCCAAGGAGCTCAAGAAGCTGGCCGAGGAGCCATGGCGCGATGCGGAGATGGTGCGCCGCAAGCTGCTCGATGCCCGGACCGAGGCTATCCAGGCGCTTACCGCCGAGCCGTTCGACAGGCAGCGCTTTCAGGAGGCCCAGTCGCTTCTGCTGGCGGCCGATCTGAAATATCGCGAGGCCTCGACCAAGCTGAACAGCGCCATCGGCGTCCATCTCACGCCGGAGGAGCGGAAGGGCTACCTGCGCTGGCGCGAGCAGCAGCAGAGCATACAGAATCCTCTCGACGAGAAGCGGGGCAGCGCTGCGCAATAGCGCCCGTGCGCTGTCGGATACGCAGGCGCGGCGGCGTGGCCGGAAATGCGATCGACGCCGACCAGAAGCCGCCCCCGCCGGTCGCGACGCCGAGCGTGGCGCCCTGCATCTCCAGCAGCGAGCGGGCCAGAACCACACGCAGACTGCCGCCGGCGCCCGCAGGGCTGCCCCTCTCGCGCGCGGTCGCTGGCGGGGGAAGGGTGGCGGCGCAACCCTGGGACGGTACCGCCGGCCGCACCCTGATCTCGATGGTCAAGGCAGTGCCGCGACCGTCGGCGGCGGCCTCCACGGCGGCTTGCGGCGGCGCGCCGGCAATGGCCTCGCGCAGGAGCTGCTCCAGGGCCTGGCCGGTCAGGTGCGCGTCGCAGGCCATCTCGCGGTCGCCGCCGTCCGGCAGCGCCAGCCGGTCACCGCGGCCGGAGTCGGAGGCTGCGGCGGCCCAGGCCGCGCGCAGCAAAGAGAAGGCACCGACGCGCTCGCGGCGGAGGGCGCGGCGGTCGGACATCAGCGCCGACATGGTGGCCGTGACGGCGAGCGTCGCCTCCGAGGCCTCGAGCAGCCGCCCGCCGCTCTCGCTGATGTAGGCGGCATACTCCTGGTAGCGGGCGTGGCCGAGCGGGCCGTGCAGCTCCCGCAGCATGACCTCGGAGAAGCCGATCATGGCGTTGAGCGGCGTTCGCAGCTCGTGGCTCATCTGGGCAAGCAGGTCGGGGCTGGCATCGGCCTGCGGGGCCCCCTCCGGCGCCGCCATCTGCACCCTCCGCTCGCGGGGACGGAGCGCAAGCAGTGCCGCGGCGGCGCCGGTGGCGGTCAGGACAAGAAGGTGCAGCGCGGGCAGTCCGCCCCCGACCGCATCGACCGCGAGCCGGCCCTGCCAGGCCAGGCTGACGATCAAAGCCAGGACAAGGAGGTGGAGCACCGCAGCGCCCCTGGCAAGCCGGCCCCAGTCGATCGTGCGATCGTCGATGTTGCGATCCCGGACGCGCGCCGGCCAGAGCCCAGCTCCCGCCCGGGCGCGCTCGATGATCGCTGCTGCGTCCGTCCATCCCGTGGACAGACTCCCCTCGTGGGGTGACGCGCCCGCCGTCATCCCGTCCTCGCCTGGAATTGTCTGAAATTGCTGCCCACGTCGGATCGACGGTCACTACAGCCGCCGAATCACGCGAGTCCATTTTGTACGACGGCAGAACGCATTGTCGAGAGGCGCGCGCGATCTCGGGCAAAAATATGGCGACTGTGTCGGCGCGGTGCTACTCGAGCGTCTTCGTTACGATCTCGAACACGTCGGTCGAAAGCGCCTTGGCTTTGGCGATTCGCTGCAGCGTCTTCCTCGCGACCTGCCGGCGCGCGGGTTCCAGAGCCCTCCAGCTGCGGAAGGCAGAGAGGAGACGCGCCGCGATCTGCGGGTTGAACGCATCGAGCTCCAGCACCCGGTCGGCCACGAACTCGTAGCCCTTGCCGTCGGGCCGGTTGAAGCTCAACGGATTGCCCCACGCGAAAGCCCCGATCAGCGCGCGCACCTTGTTGGGGTTCTTCATGGAGAACAAGGGGTCGTGCGTCAGCTTCTTGACCGTCGCCAGGGACGATGCGAGCGGGGCGGTGGCCTGACAGGCGAACCAGCTGTCGATGACGAGGTGGTCGCCCTTCCAGCGGTCGTAGAAGCGGGCCAGCGCGTCCGCGCGCTCCGGCTTGTTGAGGCTCGCCAGCACTCCCAACGCCGCCGTCTCGTCGGTCAGGTTGGTGCTCGTCGCGAAATGCGTCGCGGCGCGGGCGATGTCCTCGGGGCCGCCCCGCCTGGTGAGGTAGCCGAGCGCGACATTGCGCAGGTTGCGGCGGCCGGCCTGCTCGGGCGCGGGCGAATAGGGCTCGCCGATCTCCATGTCGCGGTAGATGTCGAGGAAGGTCGCGTAGAGACGCGTGCCGATGGCCCTGCAGAGCGCCTCGCGCGCCTGGTGGATCGCCAGCGGGTCGACATCGCGGCCGATGCTGCGCGCGAGGTCGCTCTCGCTCGGCAGCACCAGGAACTGCGCGCGGTAGTCGGGCTCCAGGCTCGCGTCGGAGAGCGTGACGCCCAGCGCCTCGACGAACCCTTTGGGCTGCGGTGCGCGCTCCTTCCTGCGCCGGGCGGCGACGGCCCCGATCAGCACGCGCGTGGCGTAGTCCTGGGCCGCCTGCCAGCGGTTGAACAGGTCGCTGTCGTTGGCCATCAGGAACTCGAGCTCGGTGTCGGTGCGCTCGATGGTGAGGTTCACCGGGGCGGAGAACTCCCGCAGGAGCGAGGGGACAGGCTTGGAGGGCACGTCGCGGAAACGGAACCTCTCGGTGCGCTTCCTGACCTCCAGCACGTGGTTCGCGAGCGGCTCGCCCGATGCCAGCGTCAGGTCCAGGTCCTGGCCGTTGCCGCCGAGCAGCCCCAGCCGGACGGGGATGTGCACCGGCTTCTTGGTTGGCTGGCCCGGGGTCGGATCGAGCACCTGGCGGAAGGTGAGGTCCGCCGTCTTGGCGCGCGCATCGTAGTCGATCTCGCAGGCGAGCTCGGGCGTGCCCGCCTGCTGGTACCAGGTCATGAACTGCTTCAGGTCCCGCCCGGAGGAATCGGCGAAGCAGGCGACGAAGTCCTCCACCGTGACCGCCTCGCCGTCGTGGCGTTCGAAGTAGAGATCCATGCCCTTGCGGAAGCCGTCGCGGCCGAGCAGCGTCTGCAACATGCGCACCACCTCGGCGCCCTTGCTGTAGACGGTGGAGGTATAGAAGTTGTTGATCTCGATGTAGCGGTCGGGGCGTACGGGGTGGGCGAGCGGGCCCGCGTCCTCGGGGAACTGCGCGGCCTTCAGGTTGCGCACCTCGCGGATGCGCTGGACGGCGGCGGAGCGCTGGTCTGCGCAGAACTCCTGGTCGCGGAACACGGTCAGGCCTTCCTTCAGGCACAGCTGGAACCAGTCGCGGCAGGTGATGCGGTTGCCGGTCCAGTTGTGGAAGTACTCGTGCGCGATCACGCGCTCGATGCCGGCGAAGGCGCTGTCGGTGGCCGTCTCCGGCGAGGCCAGCACCAGGGCGTCGTTGAAGATGTTGAGCCCCTTGTTCTCCATGGCCCCCATGTTGAAATCCGAGACCGCGACGATGTTGAACACGTCGAGGTCGTACTCGCGGCCGAAGCGCTCCTCGTCCCAGCGCATCGAGCGCTCGAGTGCGTCCATGGCCCAGGCGCACCTCGCCTCCTTGCCGGGCTCGACGTAGATATTGAGCTCGACCCTTCGGCCCGAGCGCGTGGTGAACTTCGAGGCGATGAAGCCGAGGTTGCCGCCGACCAGGGCGAACAGATAGGAGGGCTTGGGGTGGGGATCGTGCCAGACAGCATAGTGGCGCTTGCCGCCCTCGAGCTCGCCGTGCTCCCCCTGGTTGCCGTTGGCGAGCAGCACGGGGGCCTCGTCGCGGTCGGCCTCGATCCGCACGGTGTAGGTCGCGAGCACATCGGGACGGTCGAGGAAGTAGGTGATGCGGCGGAAGCCCTCCGCCTCGCATTGCGTGCAGTAGATGCGCTTCGACAGGTAGAGTCCGGTGAGGGCCTTGTTGGCGTCGGGGTTGCACCGGGTGACGATATCCAGCTCGAACGGGCCCTTCGGAGGGGCCGGAAGGACCAGCTCCCGGTCGGTCAGCTTGTACTCCCTGGTGCCGAGGAGCCGGCCGTCCAGGTGCACCGATTCCAGCTCCAGGAGCTCGCCGTCGAGCCTGAGCGCGCCGGGCTTCGCAATCGCCGGATTGGGGCGCAGCTTCAGGCGCGAGCGCACGCGCGTGCGGGTCGGATGCAGCGAGAAGTCGAGGTCGACGGCGTCGATCAGGAAGTTCGGCGGGCGGTAGTCCTTCAGCAGGACGGGGCGCGGCGTCTCGGTTTTCATGATTGTTCCGGTCGGGGCGGCGTCGGCTGACGATGGGCCCCACTACATAGCGGGCCTGCCGCGCCAGGCAAGGCTGGTGCCGTTCGCTTGATACCACAACCCGAGCTTATCCGGCGGGCCCGAGGAATTCGCGCCGCACCGCCGCCGTGTGCTCCCCCAGCGCCGGGAGCGGGCCGTATGCCGGTTCGGCCTCGCCGGCAAGCCGCGCCGGTGCGGCCGGCACCGCGAACTCGCCCCATGGCGAGGCGACCGACACGCGGCGGAGGTGGGGGTGCCGCAGGACATCCTGCACGGTGTTGACGCGGGCGAAGGCGATCTGCGCCGCGTCCAGCTCGGCGGTCAGCGCGTCCACGGGGCGGCTGGCAAAGCAGTCCGCGACCACGGCGTCGGTCTGGGCCCGGTTGGCGGCGCGTGCAGGGGCGGTGGCAAAGCGTGGGTCGGCCGCCAGCTCCGGCCGATTCAGGACCCGGTTGCACAGGACGACCCATTCGCGGTCGTTCTGTATCGAAATGAGAATGGGCGCGCCCTCGGCCGACGGGAACGTGCCGTAGGGTGCCAGGCTCGGATGCGAGAGGCCCATCCGCTTCTGGGGTGCGCCGTGCTCGGCGAACAGCATCGAGATCCCCATCCACTCCATCATGGAGTCGAACATCGAGACGCGGATGTCCGCCCCCTTGCCGGTGCGTCCGCGGGCGATCAGGGCGCCCAGGATCGCCTCGTAGGCGTGCATGCCGGTGGCGATGTCCACGACCGATACGCCGACGCGCGCCGGCGCCTCGGGGCCGCCGGTGATGGAGGCAAGGCCCGACTCGGCCTGGATCAGCAGGTCGTAGGCCTTGCGCTCGCGGTAGGGGCCCTCGTCGCCGTAGCCCGAGATCGAGCAGGCGATGAGGCGCGGGTAGTGCCGGCACAGCGCCTCGAGCGGGTAGCCCAGCTTGGCGAGCGCCCCGGGCTTGAGGTTCTGGAGCAGCACGTCCGCCTTGGCAACGAGCGCCTCGAACAGGCGGCGGTCCTCCGCCTTGCCGAGGTCGGCAACGACGGACTCCTTGCCCCGGTTCAGCCAGACGAAGTGGGTGCACTGCCCGGCCACCACGGTGTCGTAGTAGCGGGCGAAGTCGCCTTCGGGCCGCTCCAGCTTGATGACCCGCGCGCCCGCATCGGCGAGGCGCCGGGCGGTCAGTGGTGCCGCCACGGCCTGGTCGAGGGAGACGACCAGCGTCCCGGCGAGAGGTTGGATCATGGTAGGGGTGAGTGGTGAGATGGTGAGTGGTGAGTTTGGCGTTGAGCGAGCGCTGCCGTCTGAATCTCCGTTCGGAACAATGACGGGTGGCGCCCGGCGTTGCAAACAGTCAGGTACGGCGAGCAGGCAGTGCTGGAACGTGGTAGCTGGAGGCCTGCGGCCGACCCGACTTTCTTTGTCTCCACCGGCTTCGCGCGTAGCATGCCAAACTCACCATCTCACCACTCACCATCTCACCAATGTCGAGGATCGCCATGACCGTTCGCATCGAGAGGTCCGGCCCGGTCTGGACCGTCGTCAACAGCCGCCCCGAGGCGCGCAACGCCGTGGATTCCACGACCGCCGACGACCTCTGCGCGGCGTTCGAGGCCTTCGAGGCCGACGACACCGCCGATGTCGCGGTGTTTTGGGGCGAGGGGGGCGCCTTCTGTGCTGGCTGGGACCTGAAGTCGGTCTCCGGCCTCGATCCAGCCGACCCCGTGGGCAACCTCGCCTTCCCCGACGGCGGCGGCAAGGCGCCGCGCGGGCCGCTCGGCCCATCGCGCCTCGAATTGTCGAAGCCTGTCATTGCTGCCGTAGAGGGCCCGGCGGTGGCCGGCGGCATGGAGCTCGCGCTCTGGTGCGACGTGCGCGTGATGGCCGAGAGCGCCTACTTCGGCGTCTATTGCCGGCGCTGGGGCGTACCGCTGATCGACGGCGGCACGGTGCGCCTGCCGCGGCTCGTGGGTCTCGGCAGGGCGCTGGAGATCATCATGACCGGGCGCAAGGTGACGGCCGAGGAGAGCTACCGCATCGGTCTTTGCGAGAAGGTCGTGCCGCCTGGGCAGGCGCGCAGGGCCGCCGAGGCGATGGCGCACGAGATCGCCCGCCTCCCGCAGGCCTGTCTGCGCGCCGACCGTCTCTCCGTCTACCGTGCCTGGGGCAAGCCCGTGCGCGAGGGCCTGGAGAGCGAGTGGGGGACGAGCGCCGGCATCGTCAAGGCGGAGGGCATCGCCGGCGCTCTGCGCTTCGCCGCCGGCAAGGGCCGCCACGGGGACTTCGGGGATATCTAGTCTAATGCACCCGTCACCCCGGTCGGAGTGATGCGAGCCGACGGCGAGCAGCAGTCCGAACCGGGATCTCGGGAGGTTCGACTCGTTGATGGAGGTCCCGGATAGCCTCGCCTGCGGCTCGGCTTCCGGGATGACGGGTAGGAGGAGGGATTCATGCAACTCAAAGACCATATCGTTCTCGTCACCGGGGCGCTGGGCACGCTGGGCTCCGCCATGTGTGCGGCCATCGAGGCGGCCGGCGGCACCGCGATCCGCACGGACCTGGCCTCCCGCGGCAAGGTCGACATCGCGCTGGATGTCACCGGCGAGGAGGCCTGGATGGCGGCGCTGGCCGAGGTGGAGCGCCGCCACGACCGCCTCGACGGCCTTGTCAACAATGCGGGCGTGGGCACGCCGGGCGACGTGGAGAAGACGAGCTTCGCCGAGTGGCGCCGGGTGATGGCCGTCAACGCCGACGGCGTGTTCCTCGGCTGCAAGCACGCCATGCCGCTGCTGGCGAGATCCAGGGCCCCGTCGATCGTCAACATCTCGTCGGCCTCGGGCATCGTCGGCGGCGCCAACCTCGCCGCCTACAACGCGTCGAAGGGGGCGGTGCGCCTGCTCACCAAGTCGGTGGCGCTCTCCGGCGCGCGCAAGCGCCCGCCTGTGCGGTGCAACTCGGTGCACCCCGCCTTCATCGAGGGCGACATGGTCGACGCCATGGTCAGGACCCGCCCCGACCCGGCCAAGGCGATGGCCAAGCTGAACGCGCAGATTCCCATCGGCCGCCTGGGCCAGCCGCACGAGGTCGCCAACGCCGTGGTGTGGCTCCTGTCGGAGGCCTCGTCCTTCACCACCGGCTCGGAGGTGCTGGTGGACGGTGGCCTGATCGCCGGCTAGTTTCTTGCGAAGCGTCGCAAATTTGCTACATGGTACGCCGTGTGGACTGTCGAGACCCTCAACGAGACTGTCCGCGCCGAGCTGGAGGCTCTGCCAGATGATATGTTGGCGCGCTTCCGGCGCGTCGTTGAATGGATCCAAGCCCATGGTCTGGAGCGTGTGCATCCACCGCACGTTGATCACATCCGCGGCCCGCTCTGGGAGATGAGGCTGAAGGGCAGGGATGGCATCGCGCGTGCAATCTATGTGACGGCCCGAGGGCAGCGCGTGGTGGTTGTGCGCGTCTTCGTCAAGAAAACACAGAAGACACCGCACAGGAGATCAAACTGGCGTTGGAGCGAGCGAAGGAAGTGAAATGACCCGTGTCGACGTGCTCCACAAGAAGTGGCTGAAGGAGCGACCTGGCTACGCCAAGGCGTACGCAGATTTGGAGAGCGAGTTTCAGCTGGCGTCGCAGCTGATCGCGGCGCGTTCACGTGCCGGCCTGACGCAGGAGGAGCTGGCAACCCGCATGGAGACCACACGCACGGTGATCTCTCGCCTAGAGAGTGGGCGAATGAAGCCGTCGACGCGCACCTTGGAACGCTACGCTCGCGCGACTGGCCACAAGGTAAGGATCACGTTCGTGCCCGACAGAGCGCGCAGGCAGGGGCACAGCCGGGCGGCTCGCTGATGGACGCGAAGGCGCAATTGCGCCCGCGTAGGAAGCTAGCGCTTCTTGCCTACACACCGCTCCTTGCCATAGAGGCTCTCGCACGACAGGCAGCTGATCTGCTTCAGGTGGAAGATCGAGCGCATCTGCTTGATCTGGAAGCCGACCTGATCGGCGATCGACAGGCACTCCTTGAGCGAGTCGAACTGGAGGAGCAGGGTCTTCTGCTCGACAGGAGCCAATGGCCCGATCTGCCAGGCGAGAATGACGTAGAAGATCCAGGACTTCATGTTTCCCCCGGGGCTCGCGCGGCGCCTGCAACGCTGTTCGGCGTATGTTTTTCTAATTTGTTGTTATCACGCGCTTTTTGTTGGGATTTTGGCCATGCGGCTGACGAACGAGCTTTAGCTGGCGGCGGGGCGGCTGCCCGCACTTCAATTGGTGCGATGTCCGCGTCGGAGCAGCCGCCCATGTTGCCGCACTTGCCGCCTGCGCCCCTGCACCGCAAGGGCGCCAGCCTCTCCGCTCGTCTGCTCGTCTGCCTCGCCGCGGCCGTCCTGCTCGCCTCCGCCGCCACCCTCCCGGCCCAGGAGGCGGAGCGCGCCCGGCCGGAAGCGGAGCGCGCGCCGGCAGCGGTCGATCTCGGCAAGCTCTTCGATGCGGTGGTGGAGAGGACGGCAAAGAGCTTCTGGGACAAAGATCGGCTGGTGCAGGTAGGCTGGCAGAAGCGCGCGGCCGAGGTGCGCCCGAGCGTCGTGGAGGCGCCGAGCCCCGAGGAGGCGGCGCGACGCATCAACGCGCTTCTCGCCGAGCTCAAGACATCGCACACCGCCCTGCTGACGCCCGACGATGTCGAGTTCTACATCCTGGCCGACGTGTTCGGCGGGCTCGTACGGGAAACGCGGCATGAGATCGTCGAGCTGTTCTGGGGCGGTGTCACTTACGCCGGCATCGGCCACTTCTCGGTCAAGATCGACGGCCGCGACTTCGTCGATGCGGTGCTGGAAGGATCGCCAGCCGAAAGGGCGGGGCTCAAGGTCGGTGACGAGATCCTGGCCGTCGACGGCGCTCCCCACCATCTCATCCGCTCCTTTCGCGGAAAGATAGGCCATGTTGCGACCCTGACCGTCAGGCGCGCCAAAGATGGTCCGTCCGAAAAACTCGAGGTCCCGGTCGTCAGCATCGCTCCGCTGCACGCCCTCAGCCAGGCAACGCGGGCCAGTGCTCGCGTGATCCAGCATGAGGGCAAGCGCATCGGCTATGTGCATGTCTGGGCCTCCATCGATGGGTCGGCGTTGGGCGAAGCCCTGGCAGAGGTCGGGCCTGCGCCCTGGTTCGGCCCCAGCCCCAACGCGCCATCTCCTCCCGCCCCGCTCGATGGCTTGATCATCGATATGCGCGGCAAGATTGGCGGGAACATCGTTACCCCTAAGCACTATCTCGAATTGATTGCACCGCGCGGGCCGCGCTGGCGCTTGCGTGGCAGCGGCGTTCGCGAGAGCGTTACAGGCTCGGTGCGGGGGCGCACGGCAGTCTTGATCGATCACCACACCCGCAGCGCCGCGGAGCTGTTCGTTCATGCCTACAAGGGCGAGAAGCAGGGTCCGCTGATGGGCAGCAAGACGGCAGGGGCGGTAAGCTCTGGAGGACTCTTTGCCATGCCCGGCGGCAACCTGCTCTATCTTGCCGTCGCGGGCCTCGAGATGATCGACGGCGAGGTGCTGGAGGGGCGGGGCGTCGCCCCCGACATCGAGGTGGCGCGGCCAATTCCCTACGCCCACGGCGCCGACCCGGTGCTGGAAGCCGCGGTGGAGTATCTGGTGCGCCTCCCCGCCCCACGCGCTCCCGAGCCGCTGGGCGGCCGCGGCCAGTGGTAGGGACAGCCGGCGCGTTGCTACGCACCCTCATCAGCGTGCCGGCGGAGCATCGCGTCCATCACGGTCTTGAGAGCGTGGGTATCCGTTGTCATGACCTCCCACAGGATGGCATCGTCCAGCCGAAAGTACTCATGTCGAATACGGTTGCCGATGCCCTTGATTTGTGCCCACGGCTCCGTCGGGTAGTCGGCCAGCCAATCGTCCGGGAGATGCCGGACGGCCTCCGAGATCGTCTGGATCGCATACGCAGCGGCGCGACGCGCGATGGGGTCCCTCTTGAACGTTGCGAGGGTCTTACCGGCGGCAATCTGGTGCAGGATGTCGATTTCCGCCAGGCAGTCCCGAATGGCGACTGTGGGATCCTTGGTCATCACAGAACCCTGACGGCGTCCCGCTCAATGTCGTCCTTCATAAGCGGGTGGAGCGCGTTGCGCGTCGTGATCGTCACCGGGATGCAGAGGGCTTCCGAGATCTCCTCCTCGAGTTGCATGAGCTTGAAGAGGTTCGGGATTCTGGCGGCCGGATCGTAGTCGATGAAGAGATCGAGGTCGCTGTCGGGCCGGTGCGTGCCACGCGCCCGCGAGCCGAAGATGAAGAGGCCCGTCGCGCCGTTCTCGCGCAGCGCGGCATCGTATTTCTTCAAGGTCTCGATCAGGGCGACCCGGTCCATGCAACGAATTCTGCCACAAGGCGCTGACCGAATCGAGGACACGCGGCCCAGCCGCCCGAAGGAATGGTTGTAGCAGCCTTGCGGATTTCCAGCCCAGGGCGGCCGATTTTTGCCTCCTTGCGCGAGGGCGCGCCCCAGGTACCTCCTCACTCGCGAGGTGCCCTGGAATCGCTTCCTGCGCAGCGAGAAGGGCCATCCGCGGGGAGCCGACCTCGGGGCGGCAAGGCCCGCTGTCCGGTTGCAGGGCTGCCTCCGCGGACAATGCTTAACAGAGGGTTGTAGCGCGCTGTAGGTTGGGTCGAGCGCAGCGAAGACCCAACAGACTTGTCAGATGGGTGTTGGGTCTGCGCTTCGCTTGACCCAACCTACGCGCCGACCCGACCAACAAGCCACCCAGGAAACGCCCAATGCCCAGGAAGCCTACGGCCGCCCAGATGAAGAAGCTGCGCTCGCGGCAATGGTTCGACAACCCGGACAATCCCGACATGACCGCGCTCTACCTCGAGCGCTACATGAACTACGGCCTGACGCGAGAGGAGCTCTCCTCGGGCAAGCCCATCATCGGCATCGCCCAGTCGGGCTCGGACCTCTCGCCCTGCAACCGCCACCACCTGGTGCTGGCGCAGCGCGTGCGCGAGGGCATCCGCGAGGCCGGCGGCGTCGCCTTCGAGTTTCCCGTGCATCCGATCCAGGAGACCGGCAAGCGCCCCACCGCCGCGCTCGACCGCAACCTCGCCTATCTCGGCCTCGTCGAGGTCCTCTACGGCTATCCCCTCGACGGCGTGGTGCTCACCACGGGATGCGACAAGACTACGCCGTCGCAGCTGATGGCGGCGGCCACGGTGGACATCCCGGCGATCGTGCTCTCCGGCGGGCCGATGCTCAACGGCTGGTTCCGCGGCGAGCGCACGGGCTCGGGCACCATCGTCTGGAAGGCGCGGCAGATGTTTGCCGCGGGGGAGATCGGCTACGAGGAGTTCGTCGAGCTGGTGGCCTCCTCGGCGCCCTCGCCCGGCCACTGCAACACCATGGGCACCGCCTCGACCATGAACTCGCTGGCCGAGGCGCTCGGCATGTCGCTGCCGGGCTGCGCCGCCATCCCGGCCCCGCACAAGGAGCGCGCGCAGATCGCCTACGAGACCGGCAAGCGCATCGTCGACATGGTGTGGGAGGATCTGCGGCCGTCGAGGATCATGACGCGCGAGGCGTTCGAGAACGTCATCGTCGTCAACTCCGCGATCGGCGGCTCCACCAACGCACCGATCCACTTCAATGCCATCGCGCGGCATGTCGGCGTGAAGCTCGACAACGACGACTGGGAGAAGATCGGCTACGCCATCCCGCTCCTCGTCAACCTGCAGCCGGCGGGCGAGTACCTCGGCGAGGACTACCATCGCGCCGGCGGTGTGCCCGCGGTCGTCAACGAATTGATGAAGGGGCGCAAGATCCGCGAGGGCGCGCCGACCGTCAACGGCAAGAGCATCGGCGACAACTGCCGCGACCGCGCCGTCATCGACGCCAACGTGATCCGCCCCTACCGCAAGCCGCTGAAGGAGAAGGCCGGGTTCCTGAACCTCAGGGGCAACCTGTTCGACAGCGCCATCATGAAGACCGGCGTGATCTCCGACGAGTTCCGCCAGCGCTATCTGGAGAACCCCAAGGACCCGAACGCCTTCGAAGGGCGCGCCATCGTGTTCGACGGGCCCGAGGACTACCACAAGCGCATCGACGACCCCGCGCTCAAGATCGACGCCAACTGCCTGCTCTTCATGCGCGGCACCGGCCCCGTGGGCTACCCCGGCGGCGCCGAGGTCGTGAACATGCGGCCGCCGAGCTACCTCATCAAGAAAGGGGTGAAAGAGCTGCCCTGCATCGGCGACGGGCGCCAGTCCGGCACCTCGGGGTCGCCGTCGATCCTCAACGCCTCGCCGGAGGCCGCGACGGGCGGCGGCCTCGCCATCCTGAAGACGGGCGACCGCGTGCGCATCGACTTGAACAAGCGCACCGCCGATATCCTGATCTCCAAGGAGGAGTACGACGCCCGCCGCGCGGCCCTGCAGGGCCACGGTGGCTACGACTACCCGGCGCACCAGACGCCCTGGCAGGAGATCCAGCGCGGCCTGGTCGACGAGTTCTCCGAAGGCATGGTGCTGAAGCCGGCGGTCAAGTACCAGAGGATCGCCGCCACCAAGGGCATCCCCCGCGACAACCATTGACGCGGGCACCCGTCATCCCGGACGGAACGATGCGAGCGGAACGCGAGCAGCGCTCCGATCCGGGACCTCGTGAGGCGAGGCGCCGACTCGTTCGACCGGATCCCGGATAGCTTCGCCCCGGATCAAGTCCGGGCTCGGCTTCCGGGATGACGGGTGGAAAGGTACGCGCGGCGGCAACCTCGTCCCAACAGTGGCGAGAGGCGGCGGCGCGCGCTATGGTCGCCGCCCATGGACACACCCTTCGACAGCAGTAGTGATCCGTTTACCGAGGCGGGCTTCCGCGCCCTAGCTAGGCGTGGGCTCAATACGGCGCCGTCCGAGGCGATCTTCGATCCGTGCTCGGGCCAGGCACTGGGATCCAGCGACTGGGACCTGAACCCCGAGCTCAAGGGCGACCTCGCCGTCATGCCGCCGCCGCGGCCCGCCGCGGTGCTGGTCCCCATCATGCTGCGCGAGACCCTGACGGTGCTCTTCACCCAGCGCACGCAGGACATGCCGAGCCATCCCGGGCAGATCTCGTTTCCCGGCGGCAAGGTCGAGGCGAGCGATGCCGACGCGCTCCAGTGCGCGCTGCGCGAGGCGCACGAGGAGATCGGGCTCACGGCCGACCACGTCGAGCCGTTGGGCTACCTCGACAGCTACCGCACCGGGACCGGCTTCCTGATCACGCCGGCGGTGGGGCTGGTGCGGCCCGGATTCACCATGGCGCTCGCCGCGGCCGAGGTGGCCGAGGTGTTCGAGGTGCCGCTCTCCTTCCTGATGGACGAGGCCAACCACGAGAAGGCCCAGCGCGAATGGCGGGGACGGCAGCGCCACTACTATGCGATGCCCTACGACGGGCGCTATATATGGGGCGCCACCGCAGGCATGCTGAAGAACATGCAGCTGAGGCTGTTTCAGCGGTTTTGAGCGATGTTCCGGATCGCCGTCGAGATCGTCCTTTTGTTCCTGGTGCCGACGGTCGCGTACCTCGCCTACGCGATGCTGGCGCGGCCGGGCGCGTCGCCCGCGTCCGTCTTCAACGAGGCGCCCTACGTCTGGCTTGCGTTCGCCGGCGCGGCGCTGGTGTTCGGGTTGCTCATCTACTACGGCTGGACGTCGGGGGGCTCCGGCTCCGACAGGTCGGCGGCCCCGGCGCGCGGCATCGAGGTGCGCGCCGTGGTTGCCGGCACCACGTAGCGACGTGGCCGCCTCGGCCCCGCCCCGCCTGACCGGCGCCCCATGGCTCGCCCGTCCCGAGACGCAGGCGGCGTTCGCCGCGCTCGACGCCAGGGGCTTTGCGGCGCGGGTGGTGGGCGGTGCGGTGCGCGACGCGCTGATGGGCCGGCCGGTCGCCGACGTCGACATCGCCACCGATGCGCGCCCGGAGGAGGTGATGCGCGCGGTCGAGGCGGCGGGCCTCAAGGCGATGCCGACGGGGCTGGCGCACGGCACGGTTACCGTCGTCGCCGGGGACCGGCATTTCGAGATCACCACCCTGCGCAGGGACGTAGAGACGCACGGCCGGCACGCGACGGTGGCGTTCACCGACGACTGGGCCGAGGACGCCAGGCGGCGCGACTTCACGCTCAACGCGCTCTACTGCAGCGCCGACGGCGAGGTGTACGACCCGCTTTCCGGCTACCCCGATCTGCTGGCACGCCGCGTGCGGTTCATCGGCGTGCCCGCCGAGCGCATCCGCGAGGACTACCTGCGCATCCTGCGCTTCTTCCGCCAGACCGCCGACTACGGCCGGGGCCCGGCCGATGCCGAGGGCCTCGCCGCCTGTGTGCGCGAGCGCGCGGGGCTCGCCCGGCTCTCGGGCGAGCGCGTGCGCGACGAGCTGCTGCGCCTGCTGGCGGCGCCGCGCGGGCCGGAGATCGCCGCCCTGATGCAGGACTACGGGCTCCTGCCGGCGGTCCTGGGCGCCGCGCCGCGTCCGACGCTGCTGGCCCGGCTGGCGGCTATCGAGGGGGCCTTGGGCCTCGCCCCCGATGCGGTCCTGCGCCTCGCCGCGCTCGCCGTCGAGGTGGAGGAGGACGGGCTGCGCCTGCGCGAGCGCCTGCGCCTCTCCAACGACCAGACCGAGAAGCTGCTGCGCGCGGCCGCGCGCCACCCGAAGGTCGACCCGTTGGCCGCTGAGGCCGAGGCGCGGGTCGCGCTCTATCGGCTGGGCCCGGAGGCCTACCGCGAGCGGATGCTCGTTGCCTGGGCCCGCAGCGGCGAGGGGCCGCAGAGCGAGCCCTGGCGCCGTCAGCTCGCGCTGCCGGGGCGGTGGCAGGCCCCGACCTTCCCGATCGGCGGCGCCGACGTGCTGGCGCAGGGCGTGCCCCCCGGGCCGCGGGTCGGCGAGCTCTTGCGGACGCTGGAGGACTGGTGGATCGCCGGCGACTTCAGCGCCGACGCTGCCCTGCTGCGCGCCAAGCTGCGGGACCTGCTGGCCGCGACTTGAGGGTGCAAGAGGAGCGCCCGCCTGTGGAACCGCGAATTGGGCCAAGGTGAGGCGTCCCGACGTCCCAAATGTGCCGCTCTCCGGCTGTCCACAAAAGAATTTGTGACGGGCGCGCGCCATCCTGCGGAGGTTATCTTTCCCCCACAAATCCGGGGTCGCAGAGAGCGACAGGGCTGAGCCCGTCTCGTGATGTCTCGAGCTGTCCAGTGCGTGCAGCCGCGCTGGGTCGGGCCGCCCGCCGTCGGCGCATCAGTCGTCTTGTGCAGAGGGATCGATATGTCTCATTTGTATGGGGTCCTCGGCGTTCCGAAAGATGCGGAGGCGGTCCAGGTGAAGAGGGCCTACTGGACGCTCGCCAAGGTCTGTCACCCCGATATCCCAGGCGGAAGCACACAGCGCTTCACCGAGATCAGCCTCGCCTACGCGACCTTGGGCAATCGGACGCGGCGCGCGACCTACGATGCCGAGCTGCGCGCGCTGGCGCGCTATCGCCTGAAGAATGCGGTTGCGTTGATGGCGGCCTCGTTCGCCGTGACCGTGGGCTCGGGCATTTTCGTCGTGGGAATGCTGCTCGGCATTTAGTGCGCGCGTGTCGGCCGACGGCCCTCAGGGGACAGGGCCGGGCCACGTGACGCGCTGCGAGCGCGAAATCGCCCAGCCACCGATGCGAACTACGCGGGCGGCGGCCGAGGCGTCGCCTTCGGGCCATGCGGCACTGGAGCGAGGGTGGACGGATCTTTCCAGGCTGGGGATCGGGAGGGCTGGACTGGGGCTTTGGACTGGGGCTTGGACCGGGGGCTGTTGTCGTTGCGCCACATCGCAGAGCTGACGATGTGGTCCCACCCAAAAGCGCACGATTGGGGCCACCTTTCCCGGAAAGGGTAGTGCCCCGGAGCGAGGCCGGCGCCTTCGGCTGTCGCGCTGGGATGTCGGCGTTCGATTTTTCTTGGGCAGAGGGCAAGGAGTTTGGTCATGACAGAGCGGCATGTGATCGAGGCACCCCGCGGAACCGGGGAGATGGACGCGCGCAGCAGCGCGGTTTGGACGGGCGTCGGCCGCCGCCTGCGCCATCGCCGCGACGAGCTCGCCTTCGGCACCGCCCAGGTTGCGCGGACGATCGGCATCGCGGCGGACGATTACGAGGCCTACGAGGCGGGCGCTCCGATCGAAGCCCGGCTGCTCGCTGAGATTGCCGACCTCTTCGAAGTCCCGGTGGTATGGTTCTTCCAGGATGTGGCGCACGAGGAGCCCGACGAGTACGAGGATGCGCCGGCCGCCGAGCCGGTGGCTTACACGGTCGCCACGACGGAGCACAGGGCCCAGGCCCTGGTCGACTGCTTCCGCAGGCTCGACCTGGAGAGCCAGCAGCACCTCCTTGCCATCTCGATGGCGCTATCGCGCGCCGGCGCCAATGCCTTGCCCGGCCGCTCGTCCAGCTGAGCAGCGCGCGGCGCGGCCTCCCTCTCCCCGCCGCCCTCGGCCATCCACAAAGGCAGCGCTGGCCACGACGGCCCGAGGGCGGCAGGGAGAGGGAAGCCGGGCGCTCGTGGTGCGCTCAGCGCATATCCACGAGGCAATACTCGTCGCGGAGGTCGTAGTAGGCCGTCATGGCCTCGACCGGCTCGTGGTCGGTGTCGAACGCGACGCGCTCCAGCGCGAGCACCGCAGTGCGCTCGGCCAGCGAGAGCGCGACGGCCGCGGCGGGCGTTACGGGCGCCACCCTGACCTTGGCCTCGGCGCGTGCGAGGAGCACGCCCCGCTCCTGCGCCAGCTCCTCCAGCTCGTCGGGGATGTCCTCGCGCCCGATCAGACCCGGAAAGCGCCGATCGGGCAGAGAGGCCTGCTCGTAGGCCAGGGCGCGCTGATCGAGCATCCGGATGCGCTGAATGCGCACGACCTGCTCTCCGGGCTCGAGCCTCAAGACCAAGCGCTCGGCGGCGGTCGGGCTCGCCAGCTTCACCTTCCGGGATCTGACATGGCTGCGCAGGGGTGCGCCGTCGGTCCCACGGATGGGGTTGAAGCGTCCGAGCCCCTGTCCCGCCTGGTGATGCCTGACGAAGGTGCCGCGGCCCGGCTCGCGGACGATGAGGCGCTCGCTTTCCAGCACGCTCAGGGCCTTGCGCAGCGTTCCGAGGCTGACGCCCAGCTGCCGGTAGAGATCGATCTCGCTCGGCAGATTGGCGCCGGGCTTCCATCTCCCGTCCTTGATGCGCTCCAGCAGTGCGTCGCGGACCTGCAGGTAGAGAGGCCGCACTTGGAACTTGCTTTGGCGCTGCACTGCAAGACATCCCGTTTCGGATCAAGAGCCCAAGTCCGCCCGCGCTCCGTCGGCAAGTATCAGACGGCAGGGCACGATATGCAACTGTGGTGCCGGAAGGTGTCATACCGTCGAGCGCATCCTTCCACCCGTCATCCCGGACGGAGCGATGCGAGCCGCAGGCGAGCAGCGCTGCCCCGGACTTGATCCGGGGTCCGGGACCTCGGCGATCTGACGTACGACTCGCTTGACGAGGTCCCGGATAGCCTCGCCTGCGGCTCGGCTTCCGGGATG
>Ga0209382_10002143_pt1 | contig 29470 bp, 27 predicted proteins | sample SoiMetdeltSBSDD5_FD_187599 | JGI IMG/M metagenome (GOLD analysis project Ga0209382, IMG submission 187599) | Bulk soil microbial communities from a Populus tree surrounding site in Tennessee, USA - Soil MetaG P. deltoides SBSDD5 (SPAdes) (version 2) | ecosystem: Environmental > Terrestrial >...
CCGTCCCAAAGACGATCGTCGACGGTCGCCCGACCACCGCCCATCCCTGGAAGCGGCGCTTCCTCCCGCATCGGTCCGCTCCGCCCGCAGAAAACTGACGGGCACCCGTGTCCTGATGACCACGGCAACGACATCGCCACCCGCCGCGATGATGGAGCTCGTCACTGGCTACTGGATCAGCCAGGCCGTCGGCGTCGCCGCGCGGCTCGGAGTCGCCGATCAGCTCGCCCAGGGGCCGCGGGGCAGCGATGATCTCGCCCGGGCCGTCGGTGCCGAGCCGCGGGCGCTTTACCGGCTCCTGCGCCTGCTCGCCAGCCTGGACGTCTTCGCCGAGGTTTCGGCGAGCACCTTCGGGCTAACGCCGCTCGGCGACACGCTGCGCTCCGACGCTCCAGGCTCGATGCGGAACGTCGCGATCATGCTGATCGCGCCCGGCCACTGGCAACCCTGGGGGCGACTCTACGACGCCGTCCAGACGGGGCAGACCCAGCCCCGCGAGGCGCTCGGGATGGAGCTGTTCGACTGGTACGCGCAGCACCCAGAGGAGGCGGCGTTCTTCAGCGCGGCGATGGGCAACCTCTCAGCCCTGGCCGCCGACGCGGTGGCGCAGGCGCTCGACCTCTCGACGGTCCGGACGGTGATGGACGTCGGCGGCGCGCACGGGGTGCTGCTTAGCGCCGTGCTGAAGGCGAATCCGGCCGCGCGCGGCATCCTGTTCGACCTGCCCCACGTCATCGCGACCGCCGGCGAGCCGATCGCGGCGCAGGGGCTTTCCGAGCGATGCGACCTGGTGAGCGGGGACTTCTTCGAGGCGGTGACGGCGGGCGCGGACCTGCACATCCTCAAGCAGATCGTCCACGACTGGGACGACGAGCGGTCGACACGGCTGCTGCGGAACTGCCATCGTGCGCTCAACCCGAACGGCAAGCTGCTCCTGGTGGAGATGGTCATGCCGGCGGACAACCGGCCGAGCCCGGCCCAGGCGATGGACATCAACATGCTGGTGCTGGTCGGGGGCCGGGAGCGCACCGAGGAGGAGTTTCGGACGCTCCTGGCGGGGGCCGGCTTTCGGTTGGAGCGCATCGTCCCGACGCACTCGCCTTTCAGCGTGATCGAGGCGACGCGGATCTGAGCGACGGCGCGCTAAGCAGGCATCGTCGATGGAGTCACACGGTAGCGCAGGCATCGCACACACTCAGGAGCGCTGTGTGCACAGCTCGATGACGCCGCCGGGTACGGGTACGGAACCTGCACCTCTGACGCGAGATATCGGCTTGTCGCTCGCAGAAGAGATGCAGGTTCTTCGTCGTAAGGAGTATCCAGGCAATGAGACGATTAGCTGTGCTCAGTACGTTTCTGATGGTCGCAGCGGTCGCGGCGGTGACGCTGCCCGGACGCCCGGCAGAGGCCCAGTCGAACTGCTTCCAGGAAACCGGCTTCTGCATCGAGAATACGGCCTTTCAGGACTACTTCCGAGTTCGCGGTGGAACACGCATCCTTGGCTATCCGGTTTCGCGCAGCTTCACGCTGGAGGGGAATGAGGTCCAGTTCTTCCAGCGCGTCGTGTTGCAGCAGTCCGGTACCGGCGTCAATCGGCTCAACGTTCTCGATCCTGACGTGATGCCGATGACCCACGCGAACGGCTCGACGTTCCCGGCCCCGGACACCAGCCTCGGCGGACCTGGCGCGATTCCGGACCCGAGCAGCCCGGACTACGCCGACCGCGTGATCGACTTCGTCGCGAAGTACGCGCCGAACCAGTGGAACGGCCGGAACGTCGGCTTCTTCGACCTGTTCAAGGGGACCGTGCCGACGGAGATCGCCTTCCCCGGCCAGACCCCGAACCCTGGCCTCGTGACGCTGCTGAACATGGAGATCTGGGGCGTTCCGACCTCCCAGCCGACGCCCGATCCGGCCAATAGCGGCTTCATCTACCAGCGGTTCCAGCGCGGCATCATGCACTACCGCGCCGAGCAGAACGTGACCGAGGGCATCCTTGTCGCCGACTACCTCAAGTCCGTGATGACGCTGCGCAACCTGCCGCCGGACCTGGCTGAGGAGATGCGCGACAGCCGCTACTTCGGCCAGTACGACCCGAGTGCCCCCAACTGGGTCAAGACCCCGTCCCGGCTCCCCAATACGAACCTGACCAACGCGTTCGAGCCCGGCTCCGGCGGCACCGTCACCGCGCCACCGGCCTCGGCACCGGCGACCGCCGTCCCGGCCTCGGCGACCGGGCCGACCGTCTCGATCCAGGTGGACGACGAGCGGATCGACCAGGGTGACCAGGTCCAGATCACCGTGATCGCCCGCGATCCGCGCGGCCTCGACTGGATCGCCTGGGAGGGCGACGACACCGACGACGCCGAGCTGGACCGCGACCACCGTTTCGACTGCAACGGGCAGACCGAGTGCGCCAGCGTCTGGACGGTAACGGCCACCCGAGCCGGCGAGCACACGATCAACGCCAGGGCCATGACGACCGACGACGTCGAGAGCGAGCTGATGCCGCTGACCCTGCGCGTGCGCGAGGTCTCGGCGACTGCCGTGCCGACCGTCCAGGCGACCCCGACGACCGTCCCCACAACGATGCCGACCTCCGTGCCGACCTCTGCCGCGCCGACGTCCACCTCGACGCCGTAGCGGCAGCGAATCCCCAGAGCGAGCGCTCCCCGCGGGGCTGACATCTCGGTGATGCCAGCCCCGCCGTGCTGTCTGGCGCGACGCTACCGGGCCTCGGCGGCGATTCGCGCCCGCTGCTCCTCGTTCGGCAGCGGGCCATCGCCAGCCTTCAGGTTCTCCTGAAGGTGCGCCAGTCGTGAGGTCGCCGGGATGACGCAGGTGACGGCCGGGTGGGACATCACCCACTTCAGCAGGAGCTGCCCCCAGCTCTCGCAACCGATCTCCCCGGCCCAGGCCGGGACCGGACGGCTGCGCAACCGCCTTATGAGGCCACCGCCCCCGAACGGCCGGTTCACGATCACGGCGACCCCGCGAGCCTGAGCTAACGGCAACAGCCGGCGCTCGGCCTCCGGCTCGCCGACCGAGTAGTTGACCTGGACGAAGTCGACCGGCCGGCTGGCGATCACCCTGGCCAGCGCCTCGTGAGCGCTCGCCGTGTAGTGCGTCACGCCGACGTACCGCGCCCGGCCATCGCGCTTCCAGCCGACCAGCGTGTCGAGGTGCGTCTCGACGTCCACCAGGTTGTGGACCTGCATCAGGTCGACCGTCTCGACGCGCAGCTTCCGAAGCGACGCTTCCATCTGCCGGATCCCGGCCTCGCGGCCGGAGGTCCAGACCTTGGTCGCCACGAACAGCTTCGGACGCAGCTCGGCCGTCGCCATCAGGTCGCCGAGGACCGTTTCGGAGTTCCCGTACATCGGCGAGGTATCCACCATCGGCCGATCAGCACTCGCCGCCAGCGCGACCAGCTCCTCCTGGAGTGACGCACGCTCGGGGGCGCGCGGCCCGACGTCGAACGTCTGCCAGGTGCCCAGCCCGATGACCGGGAGTACCTCGCCGCTGGCCGGGATCTGCCGTGTCAGCATCCGCGCATCCTCCTGCTCATCTACTTGCGACCTGCTGTCTGTAGGATACGCGCCACGCCCTACGGATCGGTTACATGGCGAGCTCGTCGCCCGCCGACGTCCGGTCAGTTCGTGGATGGTGACGCGCCGTCACGATGTCGCCACACTCGGAGCGCGCGCGCAGCCACTAGGCGTGCCGATCTCAAAAACGTGAGCAACGGATTCGCGCCAATCTCTTCGAGAGCGGTCCCCGATCAAGGCCGACTTTCGACCCTCACACGCCCTCTGCCAGGCCGCCGAGCGATTCACAACTGCCGTCAGTCCGGCCCGTTCCTATGGACAGAGCATTGTGTTACGTCACGTCAGGACTCTCTCGGGCGAGCGGCCGACGGAGTGGCTGGCACCCATGCCAGACGCCTCGTCAGGTGTCAGTTGGATGAATACGTGAACAGCTCGGCACCATTCTGCGCGACGGCGCTTCGGCGCCGCGACCTCCCCACCGCGGCTGGACTGCGCCTCTCTCGGATCTGGCGAACCGCCCTCGGGCTCTTGCTGATGCTGGCGATCGTCGTGCCACAGCGCGCTGCCCAGGCCGACGTCGCGCCGGCCCCTGACCCGGAGAGTCTGCCGCTTCGCGCCTGGCACTTCGCCGAAGGGAACAGCCGGAACGGCTTCGAGACCTACTTCACCCTCCTGAACCTGACCGATCAGCCGGCCAGCGTCATGGTCAACTACAACCGCGACGACGGCATCCGGCTGGTGCAGTGGCTCGGGATCGAGCCGCGCCAGCGCGTCAGCCTGAACGCCAACGACGTCGTCGGCGCCCGAGCATTCGGCGCGAGCTTCTTCTCAGACCAGAACATCGTGGTCGAACGGACGACGACCTGGGGACCAGGCCAGAACGCCGAGACGATCGTCGGGTTCGCGCCGGACGGGAGGAAAGCCTGGCACTTCGCCGAAGGGACCACACGCGGCCGGGCGACGACCTACTTCGTCACCCAGAACCTGTCAGACGCCCCCGCGAACGTGACGGCGACGTTCACCCGCGACAACGGCTCGTCCATAACGCGCAGCTTTGCCGTACCCCCGCGCGCTCGCGACGCGTACCGCGTCAACGACCTGTTGCAGGACACCGCGTTCAGCGCCAGCTTCCGCGCCGATCAGGACGTCGTCGTCGAGCGCACCATCATGACCGAGGGCGAGCGCCAGCCGACGGTGAGAGCGAAGCAGAAGGCGAACGGGCAGTCCGACGAGGGCTTCGCACTGGCGCAGAACGCGATCGGCGTGTTCGGCGGCCTCGGCTACGTCGGGTCCGGCGCCGATCCCGGCTCGCGGAGCTGGGAGTTCGCCGAGGGGAGCACTCGCGCGCCGTACCGCCTCACCTTCGTGCTGTTCAATCCCGGCCAGCAGGGCACCGACGTCCACTTTCGATTCCGCCTGGAGCAGGGCGAGCCGCGCTCGCACAAGCTCCATCTTCCGGCGCTGAGCCGGATCGCCTTCGATCCCCGTGACGTCGTGCCGGGGGCTGACTTCGCCACCTCGATCAGCGCCGACCGCCCGATCGTCGCCGAACGGGCGTACGCGACGAGCGGCGACGGGCTCTACGGCGTTCTTGGGCACACCGCCAGCCCGCCTCGAAACGACTCGCGGGTCTGGTACTTCGCCGAGGGCAACACGAGCAGCCAGATCGAGACGTATTTCGTGCTGTTCAACCTCAGCACGCGTCCAGCGCAGATCCGTGGCACCTACTTCCTGGAGGCGGCCTCGGCCCGCGACCAGCACCTGACCGTACCGGCCGGTGGGCGCCTGGCCGTCCGGGCGAACGAGATCGTGCCGGCCGGCGTCTTCTCGGCGCGCTTCCAGGCCGATCAGAACATCATGGTCGAGCGGACGCTCTACTTCCCGGGAGGCTCCGGCTTCACCACGGTCGGCTCAGGGGTCGGCAACCCTTAACCCCCTGGGACCGCCGCGATCCTCGCGGCACCCGGGTGCGGCCAGGATGGCCGTGCTCCCAGGGGGCCTCCCGCTGCCGGGCTACGTCCGCGCCTTCAGCTTGCCGCCGAAGTACTTGCGCAGCTTGTGCACCTTCGGCATCGCGACGGCGGCGATGTACGGCTGGTTCGGGTGGGCAGCCGCGTACCCCTGGTGGTACTCCTCACCCACGAAGAACTCGTCCAGCGGCTGCAGCTCGGTCACGATCTTGCCGCTGAACACCTTCGCCCGGTCGAGCTGCTCGACGTACGCCTCGGCGACCCGCTTCTGGTCGGCGTCCGTGTAGAAGATCGCCGAGCGGTACTGCCGCCCGACGTCCGCGCCCTGGCGGTTCAGCGTGGTCGGGTCGTGCGCCACCGAGAAGAACAGCTTGAGCACCTGGCCAAAGCTGATCTTCTTCGGATCGAAACGGACCTGCACCGCCTCGGCGTGGTCGGTCCGGCCGCTGCAGACCGTGTCGTAGTCGGCGGTCGCCCTGGTGCCGCCGGCGTAGCCGTTCACGAGCTCCAGAATACCGTCGACCTCGGCGTAGACGGCCTCGATGCACCAGAAGCAGCCGCCGGCCAGCACCACCATTTGCTCGCCCGTGGCGTCGGAGGCCGTGAGGTCGACCTCGGGGTCCGGGAACTCATCCGGGGAGATCTGCAGGGAAGTGTCACCCCAGCCAGCCATCATGCGCCTCCTTCCCTCGACCGCGCCGGCGAGGATGCCCCCCAGCGCTCGAGACCACCATGTCATGCTCATCAGTATCCACGATACCTAACGCCAGGAGATGAAACGTCCTTCCAGCTCGTCGGCGCGAGCCCGGGGGTCAGGGACTGAAGTCCCTGCCTACCCTCGCAGCGTCCCTACGGGACGCACCCAGGGAAAGCATGTCGCCACGGTCCCCGGTCCGGTCCCGTAGGGACCGACGAAGGTAGACGTAGGCTTCAACCTACGGCCGAGTTAGGCAGGGAGTCTATTCCCTGACGTCATCGACGTCGCCTCCTGGCTGCTGGGCGCAGGCAGCCGAGAGCTCCTCGGACATCAGCGGCCTGGCGATCGCCTCGCCGATGACCCGAAGCTGCTCCACCTGCTCCGGCGTGAGCCGATCGAACAGGTGCTCGCGCACCCCCGTAACGTGCGTCGGCGCCGCCGCCCGTAGCGCCTCCAGCCCGGCCTCGGTGAGCACGGCGTACTGGCCGCGCCGGTCCGTCGCGCAGGCGACCCGCTCCACCCAACCCCGCTCCTTCAGCCGGCCGATCGCGTGCGTCAGGCGACTCTTGGAGAAGCGCAGCTGGTCCGCGATCTCGCTCATCCGCAGCGAGCGGTACGGCTGCTCCGAGAGGACGACCATGATCGCGTAGTAGGCGTGCGGGATCCCGGCCTCCTGGATCAGCTCGCGGTCGAGCTGGTCCATCAGGAGCTGGGAGCCCAGCAGGAACGCCCGCCAGGCCCGGCCTTCATGGTCGTCTAGCCACCGTACGTCGGTCACGAGCGAAGTATAGGCCCGAAACTACCGAATCGCGGGAATAGTTGAGCTTTCAACCACGTTGACTACGATGGCGAGGAAGTTGAACGCTGAAACATCGAGTACCCAACTTCCGCAGACGCGCCGTGTGGCGCACGCAACAGAGGAGACTCGCATGTCGATCACGCTGTGGATCGTTCAGGGGCTACTCGCCCTGTTGTTCCTGGGCCTCGGCCTGATGAAGCTCACACTGCCGCTCGACGATCCGGCGATGACGATGGGCCTGCCGGTCCTGTTCATCCGCTTCATTGGCCTCGCCGAGGTTCTTGGCGCCGTCGGGCTGATCCTGCCGGCCCTGCTGAAGGTCCGGACCGGGCTCGTCTCGCTCGCGGCGGCCGGCCTGGCGCTCGTGACTGCTGGCGCGACGGTCTTCCACCTGGCGAACGCCGACGGCTTCGCCGTGGCCGCCTTCCCGCTCGTCGTCACGCTGCTCAGCGGGTTCGTCGCCTACGGCCGCTGGCAACTCGCACCGCATGGTCAGCCCGCTTCGAAGCACGTCGAGGCCAGGATCTGACGCAGGAGCAGGCAACGCGCTCGGGAATGCAATCGCAGCGGCCATCCTCCCCCTGGGAGCGCGGCCATCCTGGCCGCTTCGTTCTGTCCGCGCTCCCAGGCTGCGCTGCCCCCTCCCTGGTGGCGACACTGCGCCTCCCACTGATGCTAAGCTCGGGGGTCACGGCGCGTCGTCGGCTCAACCGGTTGAGCCGACCCGCGCGGGTAGCATCCGATGTCAGAGGGGGCAGGATCGTGGCCTACGAGAATCTGCTAGTCCAGAAAGTCGATGGTGGCGTCGGCGTCGTCACGCTCAACCGGCCGTCGAAGCTGAATGCGCTCAGTTACGCGCTGGTGGCCGAGCTCGACGAGGTCCTGACCGACTTCGAGAACGACGACGACGTCCGCGCCGTCGTCATCACCGGGGCCGGCGAGAAGGCGTTCTCGGCCGGCGCCGACATCCACGAGATGGTCGGTCTCTCCGAGGACGAGATGGCCGAGCGGGCCCGGCGGCGCGGGGTCTTCACCTGGCATCTTGCCACCCTCAGAAAGCCGACGATCGGTGCGATCAACGGCCTGGCCTACGGCGGCGCGGGCGTGCTCTCCAGCTCGCTCGACATCCGGATCGGCTGCGAGCGTTCCAGCTTCAAGTTCCTGGCGGCGTCGTACGGCCGGATCAACTGCACCTGGACGCTGCCGGTCGTGGTCGGCTGGGCGCGCGCCAAGGAGCTGCTCTACACCGCTCGGGTCGTCACCGCCGACGAGGCGTTCCAGATGGGGCTGCTCAACAAGGTCGTGCCGTCCGAGCAGTTGCTGGATGCCGCCATCGAGATGGGCCGCCAGATCGCCGGCAACACGCCGGAGATGGTGCAGGGCATCAAGCAGATGATGATCGAGCATCTGGGCCGCGGCTGGCTGGAGATGTACGAGGCCGAGAAGACGGCGCTGAGCACGACGTTGAAGCCGAGCCCCGTCGCCGAGGGATTCAAAGATTTCCTCAGCCGGAAGGGCGCTGGCCGCGAAGCGTAAGGGGAGGGGTGAAGGATGCCAGGCTGTCTGGACGGTATCCGGGTCATCGAGCTTGCGCGGTACCAGGCAGGACCACGCGGCGGGATGATCCTCTCCGACCTCGGTGCCGAGGTCATCAAGCTGGAGAAGATCGGCGGCGAGTCGACGCGCACGTCGAGCCCGCTCGTCAATGGTCAGAGCGTCTATTTCAGCGTCTACAACCGCGGCAAGAAGAGCATCTGCCTCGACATGCGCAAGGACGAGGGTAAGGACGTCTTCTGGGACTTGCTGAAGACGGCCGACTTCGTCCTCCAGAACTTCCGCCCCGGCACGATGGCAAAGATGGGGATGGACTACGCTGCGCTCTGTAAGGTGAAGCCGGACATCATCCTGCTCTCAGCTTCGGCGTTCGGGCAGTACGGGCCGTACAGCAAGCGCCCGGGCTTCGACCCGATCGGCCAGGCGATGAGCGGCCTGATGATGCTGACCGGCCAGCCGGTCGGGCAGCCGCTCGGGACCGCCTCCTCGATCGTCGATCGGTACACCGCGCTTCATCTGACGATCGGCGCGCTGGCGGCCTTGCGGCATCGCGACCTGACCGGCGAAGGCCAGGAGATCGACGTCTGCCTGATGGACTCGGCGCTGACGATGGTCGAGATCCCGACCAGCTACTACCTGAGCACCGGCCAGGAGGGCGGCGAGGCCGGGCGCCCGCCGTACAAGGCGAAGGACGGCTGGGTCATCATCTCCGCTGGCCCGGCCGAGATGCGCAAGAGCCTGGCCGAGGTTGTCGGCAGCGCGATGCAGCCGCTGCCCGATGGCAGCTTCCCTGCCATCTCGTCGGGGCACCGCTCGGAAGCGCTCGAAGCGTGGTGCGCCGACCACACGGTGGAGGAGATCCTCTCGATCCTGACCGAGAAGGGGATCGTCGTCGCGCCGGTCCTCTCGACGCCCCAGGTGGCGAAAGACCCGCACCTCTGGGAGCGCGAGATGCTGGTCAAGATGGAGGACGCCGTCGCCGGCGAGATGTACCTGCCGGGCCTGACGATCAAGTTCTCCAAGACGCCGGGCAAGCTCGGGCCGGTGCCCACGCCCGGCCAGCACACCGACGAGATCCTCGGCACGCTGCCAGGCTACGACGCGGACCGGATCGCCTCGCTCCGCGCCGCCGGCGTCCTCGGCGCCTGATGACCACAACTGAGCCGCTCGCGGCTGTCGAGATCGCCGCCGACCTCTGGCAGCTCCCGCTGCCGATCCATCGACACTCGCTGAGCGGCGCAAACGCCTTCCTGGTCCGCGACGCCGACGGCTACGTCCTGTTCGACTGCGGCGCGGACGTCGCCGAGTGCAGCGAGGCGCTCGCCCGGCAACTCGAGTGCCTCGGGGTCCCGTTCGAGGCGATTCACACCCTGATCCTGAGCCACGGACACGGCGATCACGCCGGCCAGGCGAAGCGCGTGGCCCGGCTGTCCGGGGCGCGGATCGTCTTCCATCAGCTCGAGACCTCGTACATCGGCTACCCGAACGTCCGCGACACGGACCGCCAGCAGTTCGTGGACTGGCTGCGTCGGTACGGCTACCCGGAGCCGGAGATCGCCGCGCTCATGGAGCACGCCGCCGTTGGCGAGCGGGGCAACCGGCGCGACGAGACCCTCGATCCGGACCAGGAGCTCAGTGGCGGCGAGGTGCTGGCGATCGGCCAGTACCGCTTCGAGGTGCTCTGGACGCCGGGCCACACCCCCGGCAGCATCTGCCTCTTCGAGCGCGAGCGCCGGATCCTGCTCTGCGGCGACCACATCCTGGAGATCGTCACCCCGAACGTCAGCCTGCACCCGCTGCTCGCCGAGAACCCGCTGCCCGGCTACCTCAGGTCGCTGCGCGCGCTCGCCAGCCAGGAGATCGATCTGGTGCTGCCCGGGCACGGCCCGCCGATCGTCGATCTGGAGGCACGGACGGTGGAGATCGCGCGGCGGCATCAGGATCGGCGCGAACAGACGCTTGCGCTGCTGACGCGGACGCCGCAATCAGCCTATGAGCTCTCGACGCAGATCTGGGCGAAGCCCGGTCGGCGGAACTGGGCCTCGCTCCACCCGCATCTCCGGCGCAACGCGATGGGGATGATCGCGGGCCACCTGGAGCTGCTCGCGGAGAACAGGGCCGGGGTCGTCTGCCACGAGGAGGACGGCACGCTCCGCTTCAGCCTGGACCGCTGACGCCTCCGGCTACCGCCACGCGAACAATTGCTCATCCTCGTTGCGGCGCCAGACCCGCAGCCCGGACTCGCTCGCCTGAATGACGGCGCCCATCCGCTTCGCCTGAGTGTTGAACTCGGGATGTCGCAGCACCCGCCGGACATAGGTCGCGGCGTCCTGTCGTCGCACATAGAGGTAGACCAGGCAGTAGCCGGGGTGGCAGAGGCGTCGGCCGGAGAAGTCCCAATCGAGGGTAAACAGCGTTGGTCGCCTTAGCGCGTGGAGCAGGGTAAGGATCTCCGGATCCTGCATGCCCAACCGCCCGATACCATGCCCGATCTTTCGAGCTCTCACTCCGCTCCGGTGTAGCTTCTCAACCTGCGGGTCGGGAAAGTTTTCGTCGAGCAGGTTCATCCGGCGACGGCAAGCTGCTCCAACGCCTTGTATCGCCATTCATCGTTTGACGCGACAAGGGCCTGGCGTGCCAGCTCGACGGCCTCTGAAATCGCCGCTCTCGGAACCGTCCCCCCCCACTCCTTGACGATAACGTCCCAGGGCTCCTCTTCAGCGATCTGCTCGAGCACCTGCCAGACCATGATGCGGGTCCCACGGAACGTCCACTTCCCGTGACAGATCCGTGGGTCCGCCACGATGTGCTTCCCGAACTCCTTGACCTCGACCGCAACTTCGCCCTCGCTCATCTCAACCTCCTGGCAGAATTCTCTCGCCCAGGAAGGCAGCGCCGCAACATCAGATCTCGGCCTACCGGGCCATGCGCAGCATCGCGTGGATCGTCGGCGAGTTGCCGGCCTGGACCTCGCCGATCACCTCGAAGCCATGCCGCACGTACAGGGGCACGTTCTTCGGGTTCGACGATTCGAGGTACGCCGTCGCGCCGTCACGGTCGACCAGTGCCAGGGCGTGCTTGAGCAGCGCCGAGCCGAGCCCGCGACCCTGCTGGACCGGATCGATGCCGATCATCGGCAGGTACCAATGGGGTTCGGTTGGATGGAAGCCGCCCATCTGCTCGAACACGGCGGACATGTCGGCCTGGTTCGCCTCGGGGACGGTCTGGGCCATCAGCGCAGCCATCGTCTCCTCGTCAGAGTGGACGCCGGGCGGCAGCCAGAGCGCCGCGCCGGCGAACTCGCCCGCGACGTGGGCCGTGCCCTCGCCGAACGCCCGGCCACCGAACGCCCGGGCCACCGCCGCGAAGTGTGTGAGGTACGTGTGCGGGTCAGGCCACGCCCAGCGCGACGCCGGGTCGGAAACGAACGCCAGCGCCAGGACGGCGTAGACACGCTCCTCCTCTGATGCGCTCGCGACGCGGATCGGTGCTGTGGAGCCGCTAGACATCGTCATCTCGTCCTCCCAACAAGGGGGCGTTCATTCGGTCTGAACGGCCGGACGGTGGCGCTCGACGTTATTCCTGTCCTTTCAGTGTGTCAGACGCGCACCGAACCGGCATCGTGGAGGGTACGGATCGCGGGTGAGCCGAGGTACGAAGCGTAGACAGGCGCCGCCAGATCTGCTACGATGTAACCGTGGTTACATCAAGCACGCCGTGTTGGGTCCTCCTCACCTACCGCGTCGCTCGCGAGCCGAGCGCCGGCCGCGTCGGCGTCTGGCGCAAGCTCAAGCGTCTCGGTGCGGTCCTCGTGCACGACGCTGTCTGGGTGCTCCCGGCCACGCCGCGCACGAACGAGCAGCTTCAGTGGCTCGCCGCCGAGATCCGCGAGCTGGGCGGAGACGCCTGGCTCTGGCACGCCTCACTCGCGCCGGGCGGCCAGCACGAATCGCTCGTCGGCCAGTTCCTGGAGCAGGTCGACGCGATCTACTCCGAGATTCTCACCGCCCTGCAACAGCAGGATGCCGATCTCGCGGCGCTCTCGAAACGGTACCAGCAGGCCAGAGCGCTCGATTACTTCGACTCCCCGCTGGGAGCGCAGACCCGCCACTCCCTGCTCAGCTCCAGTCAGGAGGCCACACCATGAGATGGGTCACCTGGGAGAACGTCGGCGTCGATCGCATCGGCTGCTCCTGGCTGATCAGGCGCTTCGTCGATCGTGACGCCGAGCTCCTCTTCGTCCCGGCGGACTCGGCGGCCCTGCCCCGGGACGCCGAGCCGTTCGACATCCCCGGCGTCCGCCTCTCGCATCATCAGGGCCATTCGAGCTTTCACGCGATCGTCCAGGCGTACAGACTGGACGATCCGGTCCTGGTCCGCATCGCCCGGATCGTCGACGAAGCGGACACCGCCCAGGAGGTCGCCGTCGAGCCGACCGCGCCAGGCCTCGACGTCATCTGCGACGGCCTAAGGCGGATCAGCCCGGACGATCAGACGGCCGTCGAGCGCGGCGCGCTGATCTACGACGCGCTCTACGCCCAGCTTTCCGCCGACCCGCGCCGTTAGGAGGTAACTGATGAAGTGGGTAACTCGTGAGCGGCCAAAGGTGGACCGCGTCGCCTGCCCGTGGTTGATCAAGCGGTTCGTCGACCCGAATGCCGAGTTCCTGTACGTTCCTGGCGACCAGGTCATGCCGGTCGCCGAGCGCGAAGGCGCCACGCCGTTCGACGTGCCGGGCGTCGAGCTCGGACACCACGGCGACGAGTGTAGCTTTGACGCAATCGTCCGCAGGTACGGACTCGCAGACCCGGCCCTCGCGCAACTCGCCCTGATCGTTCGCGGCGCCGACACTGACGACAAAGACCTGACCGCCGAGTCGCGCGGTCTCGAAGCGATCGCCGAGGGGTTCCGGTTGGTCTACCAGGACGACCACGAGCAGCTCGCGCACGAGCTGCCGGTCTACGATGCGCTCTACGCCTTCTGCCAACAGCGCACCCAGGCGGGAGGGACCGCATGAGCACCATGCCGACCGTCCTCTTCCTCTGCCCGCACAACGCGCTACGCAGCGTCATCGCCGCGGCGCTCCTGAACCACCTGTCAGACGGACGAGCCCGCGGCGTGTCGGCCGGCACCGAGCCCGACGAGCGCGTCAACGATCGCACCATCACGGTGCTCCGCGAGATCGGGATCGAGGTCGCGGATGAGAAGCCTGGCCGGGTCACCGCCGAGCAGATCGAGCGCGCCGACCGGGTCGTCAGCCTGGACTGCCTGCTCCCGCCCGCGCTGGATGCGGCAGCCAGCCGGAAGATCGAGCGCTGGCCGATGCCTGACACCACGGGCAAACCCGTCGAAGCCGTTCGCGAGGTGCGCGATCTGATTCAGGCCCGGGTCGAACAGCTTCTAGCGGAGCTGGCCGCCGCTCGTCACGGTGCGTCATGAGCATCGGCGAGGCAGCGGCTGCCGCTGAACACCCCGAGCCGCGGGCGGATTCGCGCCTCTGGCCGATCACGCGCTACTTTCTGAAGCTCGGCACCGTCGGCTTTGGCGGGCCGGCCGCGCTCGTCGGCCACATGCACCGCGACCTCGTCGAGCGCCGGCGCTGGGTCGACGAGGACACGTTTCGGCTGGCGCTGGGGCTCGCCCAGATCATGCCCGGCCCGCTCGCCGCCCAGGCCGCCATCGCCATCGGCTACTTCCAGGTCGGCGTCCCGGGTGCGACGCTGGTCGGCCTCGCGTTCGTCCTGCCGTCGTTCCTGATGGTCATCGCGCTCTCGATGGCGTATGTGGCGTTCGGCGGGCTCTGGTGGATGCAGGCGCTGTTCTACGGGATCGGCGCCGCCGTGATCGCCATCATCGCCATCGCGGCGTACAGGCTCTCCCGCTCCACCAACAAGCGCGACCCGCTGCTCTGGGGCATCTTTTCGGTGCTGGCCATCGCTACGGCCTGGCTCCAGGCCGAGCTGGCCGACCTCTTCCTCGGTGCAGGGCTGCTGGTCCTGGTCGCGCGGGCCTGGCCGGGCTGGCCGCGCGCGCTGGCGATCGGCCTGGCCTGCGTGATCCTCGGCGCCCTGGCCTGGGGCATCGAGGCCTGGGCCAGGGGAGAATCCACGGCTGATGGTCACGTGCTGGTGCAGATCCTGCTCTTCTTTACCAAGGCCGGGGCGTTCGTCTTCGGCAGCGGCCTGGCGATCGTGCCGTTCCTCAGCCAGGGTGTCGTCAACCAGTACGGCTGGCTGACCGAGCACCAGTTCCTGGATGCCGTGGCCGTCGCGATGATCACGCCCGGCCCGGTCGTCATCACCGTCGCGTTCATCGGCTATCTGGTGGCCGGCGTCCCGGGCGCCACCCTCGCGGCGCTCGGCATCTTCCTGCCGGTCTACGTCTTCACGATCATCCCGGCGCCGTGGTTCAAGCGCCATCAAAACAACGCTCAGCTCAAGGCGTTCGTCCAGGGGGCGACGGCCGCCGCGACGGGGGCCATCGCCGGTGCGGTCGTCGTCCTGGCGACCCGCTCGATCTTCGACCTCCCGACGGCCCTGATCGGCCTGGTGAGCCTCGTGCTCCTCTGGCGCTTCAAGCTCCAGGAGCCGATCCTGGTCACGGCGGCCGGCCTGGCCGGCCTGGTGATCTGGCCGCTGGTCAGCGGCGGTCGCTGAGCCGAGCGCGATGCGCCACTATCTCTGGGAGCTGCGTCCGTACTTTCGCCAGGTGGCCGGGCAGCTGGTGCTCGGCTCGCTCTGTGGCATCGTCATGAACACGGCCGTCGTGCTGCCCCCATTGCTGCTGGGGCAGGCGATCGACGCTGCCCTGGCGCTGTCGCACGGCGAGGCCGACGCCGACAGCGTCACCTGGGCGGCCCTCCTCTTCGTCGGCGGGACCGTCCTGACGGAGGGGCCGCGCCTGTTCAAGCGCTGGTGGCTGATGACGGCCAACGCCCGGATCCGTGCGAATCTCCGGGTGGACGCCTTCCTTGGCGTGCTCGCCTGGCCGATGGAGCGGCTCCAGCGGACGCCGATCGGCGACGTCATGGCCAGGATCGTCGGCGACGTCGAGGTTCTCGGGGTTGGCGTCCGCGAGTTCACGATCGAGATCTGGGACACCGTCCTCTTCTCGATCTCGCTCGTCGTCGCGATGCTGGTGATCGACCCGGGCCTGACCGCCCTCGCGCTGCTGCCGGTGCCGGTCGCGATGCTGGTGGCCCACGCGACCGGCCGCTGGGTCGGTCAGCGGACCACCGCCGCTCGCGAGGCGAACGCGGACCTCACCGCTGCTCTCCAGGAGCAGCTCGGCGGTGTGCGTGTCTTGCGGCTGTTCGCGCGGTCCGGCGCCGCCGTCGAGCACGTCGCACGGCTCGCCGCGCAGCAGGCCGACCGAAACCTGGCCGTCTCGCGGCTGCGCGGTGGCCTCCAGCCGATCTACACGACGCTGATGACGGCCGGCATCGTGCTCCTCGTCTGGCAGGGCTCGGAGCGCGTCGTCTCTGGGGTTCTGACGGTCGGTGCGTTCGTCGCCTACCTCAGCCTGTACTTGCGCTTCGTGAATCGCGGCTTCCGGGTGCCCCAGCTGGTGAACGCGGTGCAGAGCGGCGGGGCCGCCTACACGCGCCTGCGCCCGCTGCTGGCCCCGCCGTCGCCCGTCGCCGGCGAGCGGTCGTTCGCGTCGTTCCGGTCCAGCCACGTCGCGGGCATCGCGGCACCGCTGCCAGTCACAGCGCTGACCGGCTCCGGCCCGATCGCAGTCAGGCTCGACCGCGTGAGCTTCAGGTATCCCGGCACCCCGACGCTGGCCCTCGACGCCGTATCGCTCGAGATCCCAGCCGGTGCACTCGTCGCGGTCACCGGACCGGTCGGCTCGGGCAAGAGTGCGCTTGCCCGGGTGCTGCTGGGGCTGTATCCCCTCGAGGCCGGACGAGTCCTCGTCGACGGCCGCCCGGCCGACACCCTGACCCGCGAGGAGCGTCTGGCGAGGATCGGCTACCTGCCGCAAGATGCCTACCTCTTCTCGGGCTCGATCCGCGACAACGTCACGGCCTTCTCGAGCGCGCAGCACCCCGATCGTCCTGATGCCACCGGAGCCGCGAGCGATTCGATCGACGTCGAGCGGGCAACCGCGCTCGCAGCGCTCGCGCCCGACCTCCGGACCCTGCCCGGCGGACTGGCGACGCAGATCGGCGAGCTCGGGATCCGTGTCTCGGGCGGGCAGCGTCAGCGAATCGCCCTGGCCCGTGCCATCGCCACGCGGCCCGGCACGGCCCCGGGCCTGCTGGTCCTCGACGACCCGTTTTCGGCGGTCGACCTCGACACTGAGATCTCAATACTCGGCGGTCTCCGTGACGCGTTCGGGCCATCCGCCCCGTGGCAACAGCGTCGAACGATCGTGCTGCTGTCCCATCGCCTCGCGGCGTTCTCGGAGGCGGATCAGGTCGTGGTCCTGGATCGGGGCCGCATCGTCGAAGCGGGCACCCACGCGGTGCTGATGGATGCTGACGGCCTGTACGCCCGCATCTTCCGCGCGCAGGAGCGGGCCGAACGGCGGGCCGAACCGGTAGAGGCGCCGGGATGAGCGCGTCGCCGTCGACCTCGCACGTCGGACTTCCTCGGCTCGTCGAGCTGATCTGGCCGTGGCGATGGCTGCTCGTGCTCAGCACGGGCCTGTTCGTCGTGGCAGCAGCGCTGGAGGTGGTGCCGCCGCTGGTAGTTCGCCAGATCGTCGACGATCACCTCGTCGTCGGACAGTCGGCCGGTCTGCTCGAGCTCGCGCTGCTCTACCTGGCCGCCGTCGTTGCCTATCAGGTGCTGGGCGCGCTCGCTACCTACCTGACGTCGTTCGTCGCCGAGCGCACGCTCCAGGCGCTCCGAGTACGCCTCTTCGCGCACCTCCAGGCGCTGCCGATCGGCTTCTACGACCGAACACCACTCGGCGACGTGATGAGCCGCTGCACCGCCGACGTCGAAGCCGTCGAGACGCTGTTCAGCTCGGGCGTCGCGAAGGCCGTCGCCGACCTTCTTCGACTGGTCACGGTCGCCATCGCAATGGTCGCCCTCAGCCCGCCGTTGGCGCTGGTCTCAGCGCTCGTCGGCCCGCCGGTCGTCCTCGTCACCCGCGCACTCCAGGTCCGGGTGCGTGCCGCGGAGCGCCGGCATCGCATCGCGATCGGGGCGCTCAACACCCACCTTCAGGAGAGCCTCGGTGGCGTCGAGGTCATCCGTGCCGTCGCCGCCGAGCTGTCGTTCGCACGCCGCTTCCGCCAGTCGGTCCGGCAGACGCTGCTGGCCTACAACGACGCAACGATCTACACGGCGGTCTACCCGCCGCTGATGGCGACGCTCGCGGCGCTCGCGATAGCCCTCCTGCTGTGGGCCGGAACCCGGGATCTCTTCCTCGCCTGGGGCATTTCGATCGGCACGCTGACCGCGTTCATCTTGCTCTTTCAGCAGTTCTTCACGCCGATCACCTCGCTCGGCGAGGAGTGGCAGACGGTCCAGGGGGCGATCTCGGGTGCAGAGCGCATCTTCCAGGTGCTGGGCCTGCCGGCGGATGAGGCGCCCGAGCAGGATCGCGCCGAGCGAGGCGCCGTTGCTCAACGCCTGACCAGCGCCTGGCCCACCGATCGGGCAGGGCTCGAGCTCGCGCAGGTGGTCTTTGGCTACGCGGCCGGGCGGCCGGTGCTGCACGAGGTGACGCTCTCGGTCCGGGCCGGCGAGCACGTCGCCCTGGTCGGGCGAACAGGCGCCGGCAAGAGCAGCATCGTCCACCTCATCGGCGGGCTCTACGCGCCCTGGGCCGGTCTGGTTCGCGTCGACGGGCTCGATCCGCGCCGGCTGACCCACGACCAGCGCCGGTGCGTGATCGGCGCCGTGCCGCAGGTTGTGCACCTCTTCAGCGGCACGGTGCTCGACAATCTCACCCTCTACGATCCGACCGTCGACCGGCGGGCGGTTGAGCGCGCCGCCCATGACGTCGGGGCCGATCTCTGGATCGAGTCGTTGCCCAAGAGCTACGAGACGGTCCTGAGCGGGTCCGGCCGTGGCGACGGCATACAGCTCTCGGCCGGCCAGCGCCAGCTCCTCGCCCTGACGCGCGCCCTGGTCTGGGACCCCGCGATCTTGCTCCTCGACGAGGCAACGGCCGCGATCGACGGGGCCAGCGATGCCGCCGTACGAACCGGGCTCCGCGCGCGTGCCGACCGACGCGGCTGCGCGGTCCTGACGGTCGCGCATCGGCTGGCGACGGCCCGGGAAGCAGACCGCGTCGTCGTGCTCGACGAGGGGCGGGTCGTCGAGGATGGCCCTCCGGATCGGCTGCTCGCTTGGGGTGGTCGATTCGCCGCGCTCGTCGAGCTCGAGACGGCCGGCTGGAATTGGCAGGCGGCCGCCCTCCCCAATAGCGTTCAGTCTGGCGTCTGAAGTGGCTGGTGTCTGCGAACTGTGGCGTTTCCTCACCGCGAGTCCCTCCTTCGTCGGGACTCGCGGTGAAGACGGTGGCGATATCTGAACGGCATTGCGGCTGAACCGGGATGACCACGTGGTTCAGCCGCGCGACGGCAGCGTTCTGACGAACTGTTCGAACTGAAGCGCGTAGATCAGATGCGCGCTGAACAGGGCCGGCGTCCTGCCGCCCGCCAGGTGCGCCGCCATCCACGCCCGGACCTTCTCGGCGTCCAGCAGCCGGGACGGCTCGCGCGCCAGCCAGCCGTCGAGCTCGGCGAACAGCGCCAGCAGCTCCTGGCGGTACCGCTCGTCGCGCCGGACCACCGGCTGCTCGAACGGGATCGAGGCGTACGCGGGGAAAGCCCGGTTGATCGCATCGGCGTGGAACGACGGCGGCAGGAAGACACGGGCCGGCAGCGAGAGCAGGAAGTCGACCACGTCGTGGTCCAGGTACGGGCAGCGCTTCTCGACGGCCGGGCTGTAGAAGGTGAACGCGAAGGTGGCGATCTCGCGGCGGCAGCGGTTCTGGAAGATGTACGACTGGATCGGGTTCGGGGCGTCGAGGTGCCGTTCGAGCTCAGCCTGAAGCCGGGCGATCGCCACCTGGCGGCTCAGCCGCTCCGCCACGTCGTCGCGCAGGAGGTCCGGCAGGTGCCCTGGCCGGTGGAGCAGGTCGTCCGCCAGGTCGGCGATCCGGCCCGCCTCCAGCAGGGCCAGGCGCTGCTCGCTCAGGAACCGTCCGTCAGAGAGGAAGTCGCCGGCGATCCCGTCGAAGATGATGGCCGGGCGGCCGTCCCTGTACGTCTCCAGGTAGTCGCCGAGCGCCAGGAATGCGGTCCCCTCATCCGAGGAGAAACTGGTCTTCAGATTCTTGCGTTGCTCCGCCTGAAGGCGTGGCTCGATCTGGTCCAGCAGCACCTGCCGCAACCCGAGCGCCTCCGTCAGCCGGGCAGCCAGCTCCGCATCCTGGTCCACCCGCGGCAGGTGGTGGCGCACGGTCAGGCAGAAGGCTGGCCGGCAGCCGAGCAACAGCAGCTCCAGCAGGATGTGCCGCGAGTCTCGCCCGCCGCTCAGCGGCATCACCAGCTCCGGCTCACCAGGCCCCTCAGCAGGCAGGCGGCGCCGGACCGCCTCGCGGAACAGTGGGATGTAGGCGTCGATCGCCTCGTCCCTGGTCATGGTCTGACGCGGCGGCAGCGGGAGCCCTCCCGAGACGTGAAGCCGGCCGCCTGACCATTCGAGACGGGCATTGGGCGGCAGCGCTCGGATCGCCCGGAACGCGGTGTCCTCGCCGACGAAGTAGCCGGTCCGCAGGAAGACGGCCAGGGCCGCCTCGTCGAGATCGGCCGGCGCACCCTCCAGGAGCAGGCGCGGCAGCGACGACGAGAGCGCGATACCCTCGCCGTCCCGGGCGTAGAACAGCGGCTGCATGCCGTAGCGGTCGTTCGCGGCGCGCAGCGCCGAGCCGTCCCAGCGCCACCACGCAAAGACGCCATCTGGGCTCTCGTGCCCGTAGTCGAGCGACTGACCGAGCTGGCAGGTTGCCGCCCCACGCACATGGACCTGCCCGTCAGGGCGCAGGCGCAACGAAAGGTACGGAGCGTCGGTCACGCTGGCGTCGATCATCGGCAACTCGCGGGCCTCATGAACGTCGAACCAGCGTCGATTCTCCCGGATCTCGGCGCACGCCACAAAGAAGGGACGAGCGGAGGGCGCGCCCCAGACGCCCTCCGCTCAGGAAGCGTTCTTCGCTAGGCAGACGACAACGGCCTGGCGTACAGGGCTGCCCAGGCTGCGATCTGGGCCCGCGTCGTCAGCCCGAGCTTCTCACGGATGTTTCGCGCGTGCGTCTCAGCCGTCCGCTCGGCGATCACCAGCGTCTCGGCGATGCGGCGGTTGGTGTGGCCGCGACTGATCAGGGTTGCCACCTCCAGCTCACGCGGGGTCAGCGGCATCGGCTCCGTCGGACCGCAGGCACCCTGACCGTTGCGCGCAGGCGAAGGTCCAACCGAGCGGAGCGCCTGCTCCACCAGGTCGTTCGCCTCGACGTCGCGGCCGCCGCCCCAGGCCAGGGCGAGCGCTCGGACGTCCAACTGCCGCCGAGCCTCGGCGACGTGGTCCATCGACACGCCACGGTCGTCCGCCTGGCCCGCCGACCCTTCGAGCGCCTCGGCGGAGGACAGCAGGAGCACCGCCTGCCGCGTCGGCGGCTCGACCGGCGAGGGCCGGCCGAGCAGCGCCAGCAGCGCCACGACTTTCCAGCGATCCGTGCAGCTTCGGACCGTCGCCAGCGCCTCGGCAAGGTGCTGACGGGCCGACTCTCGCCGACCGGTCAGGTGTTCGAGCCAGCCGAGATGCACCAGCGAGTACGCCAGCGCGAGCGGCTCGCCGAGCGTGACCCGCAGGGTCAGGCTCTCCTCATGCAGCGCCTCGGCCTGCGCCACCCCGCGTGACTCCAGCGTGAGCCAGGCGAGCACTGCCAGCGACCTGGCGACCTCGGCGGTGTCCCCCAGACGCCGCCGAATCACCAGCCCCTCCTCTTCGAGCGAGCGCGCCAGGTCGAACGCCCCACGCTGGGTCGCGACCTGCGCGAGGCCGCTCAGCGACCGCGCAACGCTCTCAGCGTCCTGGCTGGCCCGCCCGGCGACGAGTGCCTCCTGAAAGAAGGTGTACGCCGTCGCCAGGTCGCCGGCCGCGCTGGCGAACCGGCCGACCACGTTGAGCGTCTCCGCCCGGACTGCCCGCTCCGCCGAGGTGGCCGCCAGCCGCAGCAGCTCGGTCCACTGCTCGCGCGCTGCCGGCGAGCTGCCGAGGATCTGCCAGAGCCACGCCAGCCCCACCGGCGCGTCGGTCAGGCCGCGCCCGGCCAGGCCGATCGTCCGGACGAGCGCCAGCCCCACGGTGCGCTCGTCCGGCCCGACTTCCGGAGGCTGGACCGCTCGTTGTTCAGCTGGCCTGTCGATCAGGCGAGCGGAAACCCGACGATGCCGCCGGAGCCGGCCCAGCCCGGCCGGCCGGCCACCGCGCCCGATCTCTCCACATGTCCGTAGCAACATTTCGCCCGCCCCTTCTCCGGAGCATCCTGCCTGTCGCCCGGCCGTCGCTGGCGGTCGCTCGACCTTCGGGATACTCACGACGCGGCGTTCGGCTGCCTCGGGTGACGTTGTTGCCCAGACAGCCGCCCCGGTCACGTGTCCACACGCGTCCCAGCGCTCTCTGGCGCAAGAATACCGGTGGATCGTTCCAGGTGCGTTTCAGGAGCGTTTCGCGAGCGTTCTCTTTTAAGAGCAGCGAGGGGGATGGCCGTTTCAACAGCCGTCCCCCTCGCTGCTCCGCGCTACGCAGCAAGGCTCAGGAGCGCCCAGGTGGACCGCCGCCCGCGCCGCCGAAACCTGTCCAGGGATCTCGGCGGCGTCCGGGCGCTCCTGGACTCCAGCCATCGCGGTCACGTCACCCCCTATGCCCGCCGGAGTGGTGGCAGTGACCTGATCGACAGGGGTCGTGCTCAGCCTACCGTGAAACTGGTCCTGAAGGAATAGGCAGAAACCCGTAGATCACCCCGTAAATTGTGCTGAAACCCGGTTGACGTGACAGACCGGTCATGCTTCGATACGTGTCCAGGTCTGAATACCGACGATACGTCACCGCTACGCAGCTGACGCGTGGCAAGGAGGGCATCATGGCCGGAGCGACCCACCACGTCCGTATCGACCGCGCGAAGACGCTCGCCGAGGAGCCGGGCACCGGCCACAATCGCTGGCACGAGGCGATCCCACCCGTCGTGACGGTGGCGCCCGGCGACCGGGTCATCCTGGAGACGCGCGACGCCCTTGACGGCCAGGTGACACCAGCGTCGACCGTCGAGTCGCTGGCGACAGTGAGCTTCGACCCGGTCCATCCGCTGACCGGGCCGGTCTACGTGGAGGGCGCCGAGCCAGGCGACCTGCTGGAGGTCCGGATCGAAGAGATCCGCCCGGAGCCGTTCGGCTTCACCACGATCGTCCCCGGCTTCGGGTTCCTCCGCGATCTCTTTGCCAACCCGCACATCGTGCGTTGGAAGATCGCGGACGGCTGGGCCACCTCTGACGACCTGCCGGGCGTGCGCATCCCGGGGGCGCCGTTCATGGGCGTGATCGGGACGGCGCCGTCGGCCGAGCTTCGCGCGACGTCGACTGCCCGCGAGGCTGAGGTCGCCAGCCGTGGCGGCATCGCGCTGCCGCCGGACCCGAGCGGCGCCGTCCCGTCCGATCCCGGCATCGCCACGAGCGCGCTCCGCACGATCCCGCCGCGAGAGATCGGCGGCAACCTGGACGTCAAGCAGTTGACGGGCGGCACCACCCTCTTCATCCCGGTCTACGCCCCGGGCGCCCTCTTCTCGGTCGGCGACGCCCACTTCGCGCAGGGCGATGGCGAGATCTGCGGCACGGCCGTCGAGATGGCCGGGACGTTCGTCGGCGAGCTCCACCTGCGCAAGGGTGAGGCTGCTCGGCGGAACGTCAAGAGCATCCAGTACAGCCGCGAGGAGTACGTCCTCGACCCCCGCTTCCAGGCGCCGCGCCGCTTCTACGCCACGACCGGCCTCTCGATCCGCGATGACGGCACCCAGGAGTCCGAGGACGCGACGTTGGCCAGCCGCAACGCGATGCTGGCGATGATCGACTACCTGATGGACGAGCGGAAGTACACCCGCGAACAAGCCTACTCGATCTGCAGCGTCGCCGTGGACCTCAAGGTGAGCGCCATCGTCGATCTCCCAAACGTCACCGTCAGCGCCGTCCTCCCGCTGGACATCTTCGTCTGACGATGGGAAGACCCTACCCCAACCCCTCCCCTGCGAGGGTTCAGGGGCGGACAGTTTCAGTTCCGGCCCCGACACGAGTGCGGAGGCACAGGCCATGACCCACCATTGTCATCCCGAACCGGAGCGAGCTTGCCTCTTCCTATGTCATCCCGAACCGGAGCGAGCTTGCGAGCGGAGGGACGGATCTCTCGCTCCGGGGCACGTCAGCGAGAGATCCCTCCTTCGTCGGGATGACAATGGAAGTCGGGATGACAATGGAAGTCGGGATGACAATTAGGGGTGTCGGGATGACAATGGGATGTGAACTCCTTCGAGACGCTACAAGTCTTGAGGCACCTGGCAAGACTGTCCGCCCCTGAACCTGCGAGGGAAGGGGCACCTTCGTGACCTGAACAGGAGACCGCATGGAAAGCGCGCCTGAGCGCGACTACTGGCCGACCACGGATTGGCAATCGGCGGAGCCCGAGGAGGTCTCCGCCGACGCCGATCGCCTGTCTGAGTTGGACGCCTATGCGCGTCAGAGTATGCCCCCGATTCGAGGCATCCTGATCGTCAGAGGTGGCCGCGTCGTCTTTGAGCGGTACTACGACGGCTGCACCGAGGAGACGTACCACACCGTCAACTCGGTCACCAAGAGCGTGACATCAGCGTTGATCGGCATCGCCTTCCGCAATGGCCTGCTGACGAGCGTGGACCAGCCGCTGCTCGACTTCTTTCCAGAGCTCGCCAGCGCCCGGGACGACCCCCGAAAGCAGACACTGACGCTGCGCCACCTGCTGACGATGACCAGCGGCTTCGAGGCGCCCGGCCCGGGCACGCCCATGTCCAGCAGGATTCCTCTCGACAGCCCGAGCCTGGTCGAGACGGCGTTTGCTCGGCCGCTCGCCAATACGCCCGGCGAGGCGTTTCTCTACGACGATCTGAGTTGTCACCTCCTCTCGATCGTGCTCACGCGTCTCACCGGATCGAGTGGCGCCGCCTTCGCCGAGCAGGAGCTTTTCCAGCCGCTTGGCATCTGGAGCTCGGAGCAGGCGAGATACGCCTGGAAAGCCGATCGTGGCCTGCGCGACGCGTTCAACCTCTTCGGCCACTGGCCCGAAGACGGCCGGCTCTGGACGGTCGATCAGCACGGCCACAGCTTCGGCGGCGGCGGGCTCCACCTGACTCTGTGCGAGATGGCGAAGCTCGGTTAACTCTACCTGAACGGCGGTCGCTGGGCGGGTGCCGAGGTCGTCCCCGGCTGGTTCGTAAATGACTCGACCAGGGAGCAGTCTGCCGGCGGGCCGCCGGTGAACGGACCGTACGGCTACCTCTGGTGGATCGGTCGCTCAGGGAGCTTCTTCGCCTCCGGATACGGCGGCCAGCAGATCGGCATGCTTCCTCGCCTGGATACCGCCGTCGCCGTGACTACGACACCGCCCAGAAACGGGCCCGGTGGGATCGTTCGCCGCTTCGTCATACTGGCCATGTCCTCATAGCCCGCCGACCTACCTCAAGGGCATCGTAGAATCATCGTGCCGGCCACCTGATGGGGCCGAGACGGAGGATCCATGCCGCTCAATCGGCGGAAGCCGCCTGCGAAGCCCACCGAGGAGTCGACCGACGATGGGGTGCGGTACCGAAGTATCAAGACCGGCGGCTATGTGAGCGCAGCATATGCCAGGAAGCATCCCGAGACGGTCGTCAAGGAGACGGACAAGCCGGACGAGGAGTGAGAGCTTCCCTTGCGCCAGACTTCCCCCGTAAGCACGAGGCACTTCCCCGATCGATATGGCCTCGACGCCGCATCGACACCAGGGCCGGCGCCCCGCCATCATGTCTGACTGACCAGAAGAATCGGCGCTCGAGGTCCCGCTCGAACTAGACCAGATCGACGCGGTGCTGCTCGATCCGGTAGCCGGCCCTGGCGAACCTGGCCGCCATCGGCATGTTGGTCACGTCAGTGCCGGCCACGATTCGGTCAGCACCCTCGGCAACCAGTATCTCGGCCGCTTCGACGAGCAGGTCGCAGGCGTAGCCTTGGAACTGCTGCTCCGGGATGACGCCGATCTAGCCAATGAATCGCCCGGAGCGCGGCTCGCCGGCCCTTGACAACCGGGCGTGGCTGGCGGACTATGACACATGTCGCAGGCCGGGGTGGCGTGCCCCGGCCCGACGTCAATCTCGGCTCCATCCACGTGTTCCGCCACCCACCTCAGCGCGTGGCGCAGTCCGATCGATCCGCGCCGCTCGGAGGCAGATGATGCACACCTCGATCTCCCAGAACTCGATCAGCCGGCGCCGGATGGTGCGACTGATGCTGCTCGGCTCGGCTGCGCTCGCCGTCGCGCCGCTCGCGGTCGCGTGCAGCCAGGCTCCGGCGCCGGCCGCCCCCGCAAAGCCAGCCGACAGCAGCCCTGCGAAACCGGCCGAGACGAAGCCGGCCGCCCCAGCCGCGACCACGGCACCAGCGGCTGCTGTCCCGGCCAAGCCAGCGGAAGCCGCGAAGCCGGCCGCCGACGCCAAGCCCACAACGGCCCCGGCTGCCGCTGCGAAGCCCGGCGGCAATACTCTCGTCATGGGCATGTGGCAGGAGATCCCGATCCTCAACACCCTGATGACCGCCGAGGGCGGCAACGTCACCAGCGGCACTAAGCTCGTCCTGCGCGGCCTCCTCTTCACCGACGAGAAGGGATCGTTCGAGGGCGAGGCCGCCGAGCAGGTCCCCACCACCCAGAACGGCGGCATCTCCCCGGACGGCAAGGCGATCACCTACAAGCTGCGCAAAGGCCTGACCTGGCACGACGGCAAGCCCGTCACCTCGGCAGACGTCCGCTTCACCTGGGAAGCGGTCATGAAGCCGGACAACAAGGTCGGCACGCGCTACGGCTACGAGAAGATCGACGCCGTCGACACCCCAGACGAGCAGACCGCCATCGTCCGCTTCAAGGAGCCGTTCGCCTCCTGGGGCATCCTGTTCGACGTGCTGATGCCGAAGCACGTCGTCGGTGCAGAGCCCGACTTCAACGGCTCCAGGTTCCACCAGATGCCGATCGGCTTCGGCCCGTTCAAGGTCACCGAGAACATCAAGGGCGACCACATCACCTACGAGGCGTTCGACGGCTACCATCGCGGCCGGCCGAAGATCGACCGGATGTTCATCAAGTACTTCGGCAGCGCCGACGCGATGGTCCAGGCGCTCAAGGCGAAGGAGGTCGACCTGACCTGGTCGACCCCGATCCCGAGCATCCCAGAGTTGAAGACCCTCGAGGGCCAGGGCATCACCACGATCGTGCAACCGGGCACCGGCGCCGAGCGGTACGTCTTCAACGGCGACCACAAGCAGGTTCCGCTCTTCGCCGACCGCGAGCTGCGGCAGGCGCTCTCGCTCGCCGTCGACCGCAAGACGATCGTCGACAAGCTGCTCTACGGCCTGACCACCATCGCCCGGGGCGACTGGGACAACACGCCGTGGGAGAACACCAGCCTCCCGCTCGTCGAGTACAACCCCGAGGAGTCGAAGAAGATCCTCGACCGGCTCGGCTGGAAGCCCGGGTCGGATGGCATCCGCGTCAAGGACGGCCAGAAGCTCTCGTTCGTCAACACCACCACGACCGGATCGCAGCTTCGGGAGAACGTCCAGCTCCTGATCCAGCAGAACTTCAAGGACGTCGGCGCCGAGATGACGATCAAGAACGAGCGCAGCAGCCAGCTGTTCGGCAGCTACGCGGCGGGCGGCCTCTGGGCTAGAGGGGAGTACCAGATGGGCGGCTGGTCGCAGGGGATCGCCCTGCCGGACCCGGACATCTCGGCCCGCTACCTCTCGAAGGAGATACCGTCAGACGCCAACCCGGCCGGGGCCTCGCAGTACCGCTACTCGAACCCCCAGATCGACACCCTGTTCGGGCAGGCCGCCTCGGAGCTCGATCCGGAGAAGCGGAAGGCGATCTTCTTCAAGATCCAGGAAGTGATGCGCGAGGAGTACCAGTTCATCTGGCTCTACAACTCGACGGCGTCGTGGGGGATGCAGACGAAGGTCAAGAACTTCGACCAGACCGTCAAGACGCCGTTCGGCGGCTTCCACTGGCGCGCGGAGGCCTGGGACCTGGCCTGACCTCATGGTTGCGTACATCGCGCGCCGGCTGATCGAGGCCGTGCCGCTGCTGCTGCTGATCTCGCTGGTGCTGTTCGCCATCATCCAGATGACCGGCGACCCGCTGGCGGCGTACACCGTCGACTCGACTCTGACCGGCGCGGACATGGCCCGGCTGCGCGCCCTCTACGGCCTCGACCAGCCGCTGCCGATCCAGTACCTGCGCTGGCTCGGCAACATGCTGGTCGGGAGCTGGGGCACGTCGTACGTCAGCAACCGGCCGGTCGCCGAACTGATCGCCCAGCGGCTGCCGAACACGATCATCCTGGTCCTCAGCTCGTACTCGATCATCCTGGTCGTCTCAATCCTCCTGGGGGTGTACACGGCCGTCCGCCAGTACTCCTGGATCGACCAGATCGTGACCACCCTCGCGTTCATCGGCATCGCGATGCCGAGCTTCTGGCTCGGGCTGTTGCTGTTGATCTTCTTCGCCGTCGAGATGCGCAACCTCGGGCTGCCGTACTTCCCGGCCGGCGGCATGTACGACCTGACGGTTGGCCCGACGATCCCCCAGGTCCTCTGGCACCTGGTGCTGCCCTCGATCACCCTGGCCACGGTCATCACGGCCGGCTACATCCGCTTCGTGCGGGCTTCGATGCTGGAGGTCATCAACCAGGACTACATCCGGACGGCCCGGGCGAAGGGGCTCTCGGAGCGGGTGACGCTCCGGACCCACGCCCTCAAGAACGCCGCGATCCCACTGGTCACCCTGATCGGGCTGGACCTGCCGCGCTTCCTCTCTGGCGCGATCGTCGTCGAGTCGATCTTCGCCTGGCCGGGGATGGGCCGCCTCTTCTGGGAGCACGCCGAGAAGACCGACATCCCGGTCCTGATGGCGGTGATGCTGTTCACCTCGATTCTGGTGGTGCTCTGCAACCTGCTGGCCGACGTTGGCTACGCCTACCTCGACCCGCGGATCCGGTACCGATGACCGAGACGATTCGGGTCGAAGCGAGCGGGGCGGTCGCGCCGGCCGACCGGACGCGGCCAACGCGCGGGCTGTACGAGCTGGCCGGCCGGCGCTTCCAGCGCCACCGGCTGGCGATGCTCGGGATCGCGACGCTGCTGCTGATCGGCGGGATCTGCGCCGTAGCTCCCCTGGTGGTGCCGGAGTCGGCCGCCAACCGCGTCGATCCGACGATGTTTCGGGCCCCACCTTCGCTGACCCGGCCGTTCGGCAGCGACGACGTCGGCCGTGACATCCTCTGGCGCACGATCTACGGCGGGCGGATCTCGCTGACGATCGGCATCGTCTCGATCGCCCTGGCGATGAGCGTCGGCGTGGTGCTCGGGTCGATCGCCGGCTACTACGGGCGCTGGGTCGACAGCTTGGTCATGCGCCTGACCGACGCGATGCTCTGCATTCCGGCCCTCTTCCTCCTGATTGTGCTGGCGAAGATCCTCGGCCCGACCGTGCCGACGATCATTGTCGTGATCGGCCTGTTGAACTGGATGCGGGTCACCCGGATCGTGCGCGCGAACTTCCTCTCCTTGAAGGAGCAGGATTTCGTGCTGGCGGCCCGCGCCCTCGGCGTCTCG
>Ga0209382_10002145_pt1 | contig 29444 bp, 28 predicted proteins | sample SoiMetdeltSBSDD5_FD_187599 | JGI IMG/M metagenome (GOLD analysis project Ga0209382, IMG submission 187599) | Bulk soil microbial communities from a Populus tree surrounding site in Tennessee, USA - Soil MetaG P. deltoides SBSDD5 (SPAdes) (version 2) | ecosystem: Environmental > Terrestrial >...
CGCCAAGCCCCGTCGTGACGAACGCCACGCCGACGATGAGCCACCCGTAGAAGAACGGCAGTCGCACCGGGGTTATCGACCCGCGTGACGCGTGGTGCGATCGGGGTCGGGCCGGCGGCCTCGGCCTCGCGACCTCGCGCACGGCTCGCCGGTCGCCGCTGCTCGTTCGGCGTGGGGGACTCGCGTCGACCCCCCTACCAGCGACGTGGGGGCCCCGACATGGCCCCCACACCCCCACGCGGCTCGGGGCCCCCCGGCGAAGCCGTGTCGCCCCTCGATGTTCCGCGAGTGACTCGCATGGGCATCGGTTGCTCGCCCCCACGCCGAACGAGCGCGGCGACTACGGCTCGCCATGATGCGCGGACGCGGGGCCGAGGCCGCCGGCCCGCCCCCGCCCACACCACGCGTCACGAGACTCATCTGAATCGCGAGGCTCATCGGGACAGCGGAGGGATCAGGTTCATCGGTGGCTCGCCGCGTGTGGTGCGGGCGACGTTCTCTGCGATCAGTCTCGCGCGGGCGTCCAGCATGCCCTCGGTCCAGCCGGAGACGTGCGGGGTCATGAGGACGTTGGGGAGCTCGTGGAAGGGGTGGCGGGAGGGCAGGGTGGGGGTGGCGTCCTTCGGGTAGCGGTACCAGACGTCGAGGGCGGCGCCGCCGAGGCGCCGCTCGGCGAGGGCCTGGTAGAGCGCGGGCTCGTCGACGATCTCTCCGCGCGAGACGTTGACGAGGAACGCGCCTGGCTTCATCGACGCGAGCTGCGCCGCGCCGATGAGGCCGCGGGTCGCCGACGTCAGCGGCAGCGTGAGCACGACATAGTCGGAGCGCCGGAGCAGCTCGTCGAGCATCGCGGGGCCGCCGACGCGGGCGAGACCGTCGCCGGTGGAGCGCGCGACGTCCTGCCTGACGGCCAAGACCTCCATGTCGAACGCGCGGGCGCGGCGGGCGACGCCCTGGCCGATGCGGCCGTAGCCGACGATGCCGACGGTGGTGCCGGCCAGCTCCGGCCACGGCGTGGGCGGCGGCGGACCCACCGCCCACTGGCTCTCCCAGACCCCGCACCGCAGGGCGGCGTCGAGCCGCCCGAAGTCGCGCGTAAGGGTGAGCATCGCGCCCATCACGTACTCCGCGATGCCCGTCTCGTGTCCGTAGGCGTTCGCGAGCCAGGCATCCTTCGGCACGGCCGCCCGATCGATCCGGTCCAGACCGGCGCCCGGCACCTGGACGAGCCGCAGCCGCTCGGCGGCGGCGCCCATCGGCGCGGTGAACGCCATGCTCACGAGCACGTCGATCGTCGGGAGCTTGCCGACGATCGACCCCTCGTCGGCCGCGACGATCTCGCACGGCACGGCGAGGTGGGTGCGCACGCGGGGGACGAGGCTCGACGCGAACGTTCCGGCGAAGCCGACGTTGATCATGGGGGCCCTCCAGGGTTACCGGCCAGGCTGCCGCACGGCCTGCGCCGGATCAATTACCTGGGAGGGAAGGACGCTCAGGTCCCGGGCCCGCAGGGGCCGGCCTCGGGTGTGAGGCTGAAGCGGTTGGCCCAGTAGGCCACGATCTCCGGCTTGGCGCCCACGCGCTCGGCGTGGCAGCGGAGCTCCTTGAGCTGACGCTGGACCTCCACGCGCCGCAGGGACGGCAGCGCGCGGTCGTCGCCCTCCCCCAGCCGCTCGTGGGCCGACTGCAGATTCCGGAGCGCCGCGAGGCGGGCCTGGATCAGGTAGACGTGCACCGGGTGGGCCGCGTCGACCGCCCCGCGGCCCCGGTCGATCGCCTCGCCCGCGTCGGCCACGAGCACCTGGACGTTGCGCAGCGTGGCGGCGCGCTGGGCGGACGTCGGGTCGGCGGGCAGGCGCTGGAGCGCGGCGAAGGCCTCGTCGGTCTTGATCAGCCCCGGCAGCGCCAGCAGCAGCGCCCGATCGCGGGGGTGCACCTGTTCGACCCCCGCGTCCTGCACCTCGCGCGCGGTGTCGCGCGCCTGGTCGGTGAGGCCCAGCTTCCACTGAGTGAGCGCGCGGAGGGCGAGCACGTTGCCCCAGAGCCGGTCCCGCTTGAGCCGCGCGACGTCGCGGGCCTCGAGCCGGTCGAGGCTCAAGAGCGCGCTCGCGTAGCCGTTCTGGACGGTCGTGTTCTGGACGATCCCGCTCTGGGTCGGGCCCTCCTGGAGCCCGGCGTCGAAGCGCAGCGCGTTCTCGAGCGCCGCCGCCTCGTTGAACGACTCCTGCGCCTCGCGCAGCCGGTTGACGCTGGTACAGCTCGCGACGAGCGCGGCCGCGAGCAGGACCGCCAGCATTCGTCTCATCGTCAGGCTCCCAGGGCCGTGCGTAGTCCGGTCGTGAACGTGTCGAGGTCCCACGCGCGGCCGCCCTCGATGCCGGCAGCCTGCTCCTTCAGGAAGGCGTCGAGCGCGGCCACACGCTCGGGGCTGGCACCGCGACGGGCCAGCTCGCCCAGACCCACCTCCACGATGCCGACGACCGCCTCGGTGCGGGTCAGGCGCCACGCCGCCCGCGCGCCCGGCGGCTCGAAGATGGTCGCGAGCATCGCGTCGAGCGCGGCGGCCAGGACCGGCTTGCCCGCCGCGGCGGTGCCGGCCGGCATTCGTTCGAGGAACTCCGCGCGCAGCGCGACGGCACGGATCGACGCCTGCAGCACCTCGGTCGCCGTCGCGACGCCGAGCTGAGAGGTCCCGCGCGCACGCAGTACGTCGAGCGCGGCTTGCAGGGCGGTGGCGAGCCGGGCGTCGGTATCGCCGGCGGCGGCGAGGAGCCAGGCCGGGTTGCTCGACAGCTCGTCGAACACCGTCTGCGTCACCGCGAGGAGGTCCTCGCGCGCGAAGGTGGGCTTCCAGCGGGCGCCGGCCGGGGGCGCCTTGGTGAGGATGGCCAGCGTGGTCTTGGCGGCGGTGAGCAGCAGGTGCTTCTCGGGCTTCGTCGCCATCTCGGGCCAGAGCTGCTCGAGGTTCTCGCCGGTCTTCTCGAGAATGAGGCGGGTCACCTCCGGCAGCATCGCGGGGGTGAGCACGGTGTCGTACTGGGCGAGCTCGCTCGTGACGGACGCCAGCAGGACGCGCAGCCCCTGGTGCTCCTTGCCGCGCACCAGGATCTCTGGATGCTGCCCCACCGTCGTGAGCGCCGCCTTCAGCACGACGTCGACGCCCTCGCGCGAGAAGAGGCGCGAGAGGTCGCCGTCGGGCCCGTCGAGGACGAGCCCCAGCACGCCCTTGCCGACCTCGGAGATCAGGGCCGCCTCGCCGGCAGGCTCCACGCCGAGGAACGTCCGCGGGTCCTCGAGCACCATGCGGCCGCCGGTCGAGAGGATGCTGCGGAAGACCAGCTCGCCCCACTCCGCCACGCGCTCCTCGCGCGACGAGTCGGTGTCTCCGCCAGCCCGCATGGCGGTGACGCGGGCGCCGACGTCCACGGCCAGTCCCTTGGCCGTCACCCGCACGAGCTCCTGGACCTTGGGGTCGCCGGTGAGCAGCGCCGGCTGCGTCGACACCGTCTCCAGCGTGGCGACGAACAGCCGGGCCGGGAGCTCGCTGACCTTGACCTCCGAGAAGCGCAGCGGCTCCAGGCCGACGAGCACCGCCTGGGCGAGCTTGCCCGTCGTCGAGCCGGCGTTCAGGGCGCCCGGCACGTTGGCCAGGTAGTCGACGCCGATCTCGATCAGCGCGCCGCCGACGCGCTGGAGCGCCGACGGTGTGGGGTCCGTCCCCCGCGCCCACTGCCGGACCGTGAGCAGCGTGCGCAGGTCGTCCGGATCGAAGGTGCTGACGTCGGTCGCCGTCACCGGCAGACCGGCCTCGGCCAGGTCCTGCACGAAGCACTCGCAGCGGAGGACCCGCAGCTCCTCGGTCTCGGCCTCTGTGAGGGGCGTGCGCGCCTTCCACTTGTCGACCAGCTCGGCGAGCTTCGAGGGGCGCGTCACGTGGCGCCCGCCCTCGCCGACAAAGTAGCCGCCGGCGCTGTCAACGGTGATGGCGGTGGGGAAGTTCGGCAGCGGCAGCACCAGCTCGCGGCGGCCGGTCGCGTCGACGTACGCCTGGCGCGACTGGTGGCCGAGCTTGATGGCGCTGCGGATCGCGAACATGATGAGTTCGGCTTCGCCGGGCATCGGTGCGCTCCTCGGCTAGGTCGCCGTCTGCGGATCGAGCACGTCGCGCAACCCGTCCCCGAGCAGGTTGAGGCCGAGCACGGTCACGAGGATCGTGAGGCCGGGGAAGATGGAGATGTGGGGCGCCGTGCGCAGGAAGTCGCGCGCCTTCGCGAGCATCGTGCCCCACTCCGGCGTCGGCGGCTGGGCGCCGAGACCGAGGAAGCCCAGGTACGCCGCGGACAGGATCGCGGTCGCGAAGAGCAGGGTCGACTGCACGAGCAGCGGCGGTAGACAGTTCGGCAGGACGTGGCGCAGGACGATGCGCCACTCTCCGGCGCCCGACGCGCGGGCCGACTCCACGAAGTTCTGAGCTTTCACGCGCAGCACCGCCGCCCGCGTGAGCCGTGCGTAGAGGGGCACCTGGGCGACGCCGATGGCCAGCATGGCATGGCCGAGGCCGGGACCAAAGATCGTAATGACGACGATCGCGAGGAGGATCGTGGGGAACGACACCAGAACGTCCACGGCCCGCATGAGCGTGCGGTCGGTCCACCCGCCGACCCATGCCGAGACCGTACCGAGCGGGACGCCGCCCAGCATGGCCAGGCCCACCGAGACGAAGCCGATCGTGAGCGAGATGCGGGCGCCCCAGATCGTGCGCGAGAGCACGTCGCGCCCGAGGCTGTCGGTGCCGAAGGGATGGTGCCACGAGGGCCCGATGAGGTTCGAGCCGAGCGCGATCGCCTCCGGGTCGTAGGGCGCCACCCACGGCGCCAGCAGCGCCACGACCGCGAAGGTGAGCGCGACGGTGGCCCCGAACCGGGCCCCGCCGTGGCGGACGAGACGGCGCCAGGTCTGGCTCACTCCGGCCTCACGCGCGGGTCGAGCGCACCGTAGGAGAGGTCGACCAGCAGGTTGATGAGCACGACGGCGCCGGCGAAGACCAGGATCGCGCCCTGCACGGCCGGATAATCGCGCTGGGAGATCGCGTCGATCAGGTAGCGCCCCATCCCCGGCCATGAGAACACCGTCTCGGTCAGGATCGCGCCGCCCAGCAGCCGTCCGAACTGGTCGCCGAGCACGGTCACGACCGGAATCATTGCGTTCTTCAGCGCGTGCTTGATCACGACGAGGCGCTCGGGGAGACCCTTCGCGCGCGCCGTCCGCACGAAGTCCTGGCCGAGCACCTCGAGCAGGCCCGAGCGCGTCTGCCGCGCGAGCACGCCGGCCCCGAAGAGCCCGAGGCTGACGGCGGGCAGGACGAGGTGCCGCAGCGTGCCGGTGCCCCCGGCGGGGAGCCACTCGAGCGTGACCGAGAAGAGCAGGATCAGGATGAGGCCCGACCAGAAGATCGGCGTGCTGATACCGGTGAGAGCCAGCGCCGTGGCGAGGTAGTCGACGAGGGTTGCCCGGCGGATCGCGCTCACGATCCCGGCCGCGATCCCGACGAACGCCGCCACCGCGATCGCGGCCACGGCCAGCTCCAGCGTGCGCAGGAACCGCTCGGTCAGCTCGGTCAGCACGGGCGTCGAGGTCGTGATCGATCGTCCGAGATCGCCGCGCACCAGCCCGCCGAGGTACGCCGCGTACTGCACCGGCAGCGGATCGTTCAGCCGCCACCGCTGCCGCAGCTCATCGACGATCTGCTCAGTGGCAAAGTCCCCCGCCAACAGCCTCGCCGGATCCCCCGGAATCAACCGCACGATCCCAAACACACACACACTCACCGCCAACAACGTCGGCACCCCCACGAGAAACCGCCCGACGATCAGCTTGAGCACGACGAGGGGGCGTGACGTCGATGCGTCGGCCGCATGCGAGGCCGCAGATCAGTGGAGCCGCGAACCGATCGCGCCGCGAGCGGGTGGATCGTGGCTCACTGGGGGCCGGCCGGCGGGCCCTGTCTCGCGGCCGCGCTTCATGGCGAGCCGTTGTCGCCGCGCTCGTTCGGCGTGGGGCGAGCAAGCCGCCGACGGTCGAATGCCCTCGCGCCACCCCCTTTGGGGGATGGGGGGTCGCAGCGAGCCCCGCGCCGAACGAGCAGCGGCGACAGGCGAGCCATGCGCGCGGCTGCGAGACAGGGCCCGCCGGCCGGCCCCCGGTGAGCCACGATCCACCGGTCGTCCGCCGACGTCACCGCGGTGCACGAGGTCTCAGTCTTCGAAGTACGCCGCGTGGAGCGACTGGATCGACTCGAGCGTGTTCCACTCCACGCCCTTGAGCGTCCGGCGCGCCGCCCAGATCTGGGGCTCGCCGTAGAGCCAGAGGGCGGGCATCTCGTCCATGAGGATCTCCTGCATGCGGTGCAGGGCCTCGAGGCGCTTCTTGCCGTCGAGCGTGCCCTGCTCGAAGGTCAGCAGCCGGTCGAACTCGTCGCTCTTCCAGAACGAGCTGTTGTTGCCCTTGGGCTTCCAGAAGGCCGACCCGAAGTCCTGGATGGCGCTGTCGATGTCGCCGTTGACCGAGCGCCACCCGAAGAGCACCGCCTGCACCGTGTTCTTCTCCACCGGCTGGGCGGTGAGCTGCGAGAGCGCGCCCCACTCGAGGTCCGTCACGCGCATCGTCACGCCGACCTGCTTGAGGTAGCCCTGCATCGCCTCCACGACCTGCCCCGAGAGCAGGTAGCGCCCGGGGGAGTGGTGCAGGGTGAAGGCGAGGTTGGAGACGCCGGCCTCCTTGAGCAGCTGCTTGGCGCGGTCGGGGTTGTAGCCGTAGCGGTCGTACTTGTCGGTGTAGCCGTGGCTGCCGACCGGGCCCGGCGAGTGCAGCGTCCGCGCGGTGCCGGCGAAGATGCTCTTCACGATCGCCTCGCGGTCGATCGCGTAGTAGAGCGCCTGGCGGACGCGCTTGTCCTTGAACGGGTCACGCTGGGTGTTGAGGTAGACCCAGATCACCCGCGCCGAGGGCGGGGTGGAGACGGCCAGCGCCGAGTTCTTCGCGAGCCGGGCCGCCTCCTGGGGCGGGACGTGGAAGATCAGGTCGACGTCGCCGCTCTCGAGCGCCAGCATGCGCGCGCCTTGGTCCGGGTAGGCGCGGCTGACGATCGCCCGCAGCCGCGGCTTGCCGCCCCAGTACTGGTCGTTGGCCTCGAGCCGGACCTCCTGACCGCGCTTGTGGTGCACGAACTTGAAGGGGCCGGTGCCGATCGGCGCCGTGTGCAGGTTGTCGTCGCCGACCTTCAGGACCTGGGTCGGGCTGTAGACCACGATCCAGTGGTAGCCGAGCGAGTTGGCGAACGGCGCGAACGGCGCCTCGGTCGTCACCTTGAGGACGTGCTCGCCGGCGACCTCCATCGACTTCACCATCGCGAGCGTGGCCTTGCCGATCGAGTGCTTGCGGAAGCGCTCCAGGTTGAAGCGCAGCGCCTCGGCGTTGAAGGGCGTGCCGTCGGTGAACTTCACCCCCTTGCGGGTGTGCAGCGTCCACGTCCGGCCGTCCTTGGACTGCTCCCACGACTCGACCAGCCACGGCACGACCTTGCCGTCGTGGGTCAGCCGCACCAGCGGCTCCGAGACCTGGTTGAGGATGCTGCCGTTGTGCAGACCGGTGGCCTTGTGGGTGTCGAAGATCGGCACGTCGGTCGGCATGCCGATCACGAGCGTGTCCTTGGCGGCCGGCGCGGTGCCGACGACGACCAGGATGAGCACGCCCACCAGGGCGACCACCAGCCGCCGCATCCGCTGCTGCATCGAGCGCTCTCCCCGGCTCACCGCTGCGCGAGGTAGTGCTCGGCCACCTCGATGGGCCGCGCGATCCACACGTCGCCCTTACCGAGGATGAGCTCGAGCAGCCTCGAGACCATGCGCATGCGCGAGGGCCGGCCGATCACCTGCGGATGCCCCATGAGATTGAAGAACCCGCCCTCCTCGTAGGCGCCCTCGAACTCCTCCTTCCAGATCTCGAAGACGTCCTCCTGGCTCCAGATGCCGTTGCCGACCGGCGGCACCGCGCTGAACCCGAAGAACGGGAAGTCGTTGTTGCACCACGCGGTGGGCAGCTCGACCAGCTCACCGTGCACGGTCTTGTGGCAGTAGGGCAGGTCGGTGTCCATGAGATTGGAGTGATAGACGAAGCCGTGCTTCTTGAGCAGGGTCATCGTGTGCTTCGAGGGATCGGCCGAGGGGGCCCGCGAGCCGAGCGGCTTCACGTCGAGGATCGTCTTGAAGATGTCCATCGACTTGAGCAGCAGCGCCTCTTCCTCCTCGGCGCCGCCCTGCATGAAGAACGGCTTCTCGTGCAGGTAGCCGTGGTGCCCCACCTCGTGGCCGCGCCGTACGATCTCGCGGCAGAGGTCCGGGTAGCGCTCGACGATCCAGCCCGGGATGAACCAGCCGGCCTTGATGCCGTAGCGGTCGAGGACACGCAGGATCCGCGGCGCGCCCGTCTTCGGACCGTAGGCGCCCATCGACATGTGCAGCGGCCGCTCGGCCAGCGCGGCGTCGCGGTGAATCCACGGGCTCTCCCCGTCGAGGTCGAACGAGATCGAGAACGCGCACCGCTTGCCCTGGGGCCACTTGATCGTCGGCTGCTCCATGCCTGCCTCTCCGTACGGCGGGGATGCGAGGGCTATACCGTCTGGCCCGGGGGGTGTCAAGCCGCCGCTGGGGGCGTTGTGATAGACTGCCGCCCGTTCGCCCCGAACGCTCACCCATGGCCTCACTCGTGAGCAACGTGTCCACGCTGGTGGAGTCGGGCCTGCGAGGGCCCGCGCTCACGCGACGGCGTGCGCTCGCGCTGCAGCTCGGCGCGGTGGCCGCGTTCCTCGCGCTGTGGAGCGTGCTGGCCGGTCTGGTCGTCCTCCTGAAGCTGTTCAACCCGATCTTCCTGCCCGGTCCCTGGCTCGTCGTCGGGGCCCTCGTCGAGCTGGCCGCGAAGGGGCAGCTCGGCGTGCACCTCGTGGCGACGCTCGAGCGCGTGGCGATCGGCTTCGGCACCGGCGCGGCCCTCGGCGTCACGCTCGGCCTCGCCGCCGGCCAGCTGGCGCCGGTGCGCGGCCTGGTGGAGCCGGTGGTCGAGCTGCTGCGGCCGATCCCGCCGCTGGCGATGCTGCCGCTGTTCATCGTCTGGGTCGGCATCGGCGAGCCGTCGAAGATCGGCTTCATCACCTACGCCACGTTCTTCCCGATCTTCCTCACCACGGTCACCGGTGTGCGGCAGATCGACCCCGTGCTCCTCCGTGCGGCCCGCAGCCTCGGGGCCCGCGGCCTGCCGCTGTTCACGCGCGTGATCCTGCCCGCCGCGCTGCCCGACATCCTGACGGGGCTGCGACTGGGTGTCGCGCTCGCGTTCTTCGTCATCGTCATCTCCGAGTTCATCGGCGCCGAGCACGGCCTCGGCTTCCTCATCAACGACGGCCGCAACTTCTTCCTCGTGCCGCAGATGCTCGGCGCCGCGGTCGTGCTGGGGCTGCTCGGCTACGCGGGCAACGCCCTCGTGCGGCTCCTCGAGCGGCGGCTCATGCGCTGGCAGCACCCGGCATGACGGCCGCCGAGCCCAAGATCCAGATCCAGGGCGTGACAAAGACGTTCGCCACCGGGCGCGCGCCCGCGCTGGCCGAGGTCGACCTCGACGTCGCCGAGCGCGAGCTCGTCTGCATCCTGGGGCCGTCGGGCTGCGGCAAGTCGACGCTGCTGAACATCGTGGCGGGGTTCCTGGCACCCACGACGGGCACGGTGCGCGTCGACGGCCGCGTCGTCACTGGGCCCGCGCCCGAGCGCGGCGTCGTGTTCCAGGAGTACGCGCTGTTCCCGTGGCTCACGGTGACCGGCAACGTCGAGTTCGGGCCCCGTCTGCAGGCCCGGCCCGCCGACGAACGCCGCCGGACCGTCGACCGCTACCTGGATCTCGTCGGCCTGCGCGCCCACGCCGACAAGTTCCCGGCCCAGCTCTCGGGCGGGATGAAGCAGCGCGTGGCCATCGCCCGCGCGCTCGCCAACAACCCCGCGGTGATCCTCATGGACGAGCCCTTCGGCGCGCTCGACGCCCAGACGCGCGAGGTGCTCCAGGACGAGCTCTCGAAGATCCAGCGGGTCGAGCACAAGACGATCCTGTTCGTCACGCACTCGATCCGGGAGGCCGTCTACCTGGCCGACCGCGTGGTCGTCATGACCTCGGTGCCTGGGCGGATCCGACAGATCTTCCCGATCAAGCTGCCGGAGATCCGCGACCGCTTCGCGCCGGAGTTCACCCAGTACGAGGCCGACATCACGCGCATGGTGAAGGAAGAAGTGGCCAAGGTGCACGAGTGAGGACCGCCGCGACGCTCCTCGGCGCGCTGCTGGCGTGGGCGGCGTTCACCGCCGTGAACGCGCGCGTCGAGCTCGTCAACCCGGTGCTGCTGCCGACGCCGGTGCAGGTCGGCCAGGTCGCGCTCGACCTGGGCGCCAGCGGCGAGCTGGCCCGCCACGTGCTCACCTCGCTGTGGCGGGTGGTGCAGGGCTTCGGGCTGGCCGCGGTGGCGGCGCTCGCCCTCGGGGTGCTCGTCGGCCTGTGCGTGCCGCTGCGCCACATGACCGAGCCCGTCATCGAGTTCGTGCGGCCGATTCCGCCGCTGGCCTTCCTGCCGATGTTCCTCGTCTGGTTCGGGCTGGGCGAGGCCTCCAAGGTGGCATTCATCGGCTACACGACGTTCTTCCCGATGTTCGTCGCCATCGCGGCGAGCGTGCTGCGTGTCGACGTCGTGCTGCTGCGCGCGGCCGCCAGCCTCGGGGCCTCGCGCGCGGACCTCGTGCGCCGGGTGATGCTGCCGGCCGCGCTGCCGGGTATCGTCGTGGCCCTGCGCGTCGGCGTCGGCCTCGCGCTGTTCGTCATCGTCGGCGCCGAGTTTATGGGCGCCGACGCCGGGCTCGGGCACCTGATCATGGAGGGCCGGACCTTCTTCAATCCCCCGCAGATCGTCATGGGAGCCCTGGTGCTGGGGCTGCTCGGATCGCTGGTCAATGTGCTGTTGCTCGCCGCCGAGCGCCGCCTGCTGGGGCAGCGCGCCGCGGCCTGAAAGGAGCCTCACCATGCGCAGCATGCTCGCGCTTCTCCTCTCGCTCGTCGCGCTCACCGGCCAGGCGTCCGCCCAGAAGCCGGAGGTCGCCGAGGTCGACGCCTGGCTCGTGCGCGACGCCCAGATGTCCTCGCAGTTCGCGGTCGCCGACGCGCTCGGGTACTTCAAGGCCGAGGGCGTCAAGGTCAACCCGCGCTGGTACATCGCCGGCACCGACCTCCCGTCGATGTGGGGCGCGGGCAACATCCACCTCGGCACTGCGACTGCCACCATGGTCGTGCCCATCGCCGCCTCGGGCCAGGCGATCTACAACATCGCGCCGCAGACCGACGTCGCCGGCACCCAGCAGATCGTGCTTGGCAAGAAGGGGCAGGAGATCGTCCGCTCGCCCAAGGACTTCGAGAAGATCAAGATCGGCATGCCCAAGGGAGCCTCGGTCACGATGGCCATCCAGGCGATGGCCCGCGACCACGGCGTGGATTTCTCCAAGATCCAGTTCGTGAATCTCTCGCCGCCCGACGCCGTCACCGCCCTCGCCAAGGGTGACATCGACGCCATGGCCGCCTGGGCCCCGTGGGTGTTCAACGCCGTGAAGCAGGCCGGCGGCAAGGTCTACTTCACCGGCAACCGCAGCATGATCCCCGGCAAGGAGGGTCAGGTCGACTGGCTGCACGTGCACGCGGGGGTCGTGGCCAGCGGCAAGATGCTGAAGGAAAACCCCAACACCCTCAAGGCGATCCTCCGTGCGCTGAAGAAGGCGACCGACAGCATCAACAGCGACCGCGAGGGCGCCGTGAAGATCGTCGCCCGCGAGATGAAGACCGACGAGGCCCTGACCCGCGAGATCATGGCGCTCAACATCTACTCGATGGAGATGAACGACAAGATCTACAAGGGGATGAGCGAGTTCGTCGACTTCCTCTTCTCGCTCGAGCGCATCAAGGCGAAGTTCCCGGCCGAGAGCGTCATCTACACCCGGCTGCTCGAGGAGACGGATCCCTCGCTGGTGAAGTGGAAGTCCAAGACCGAGGTGAAGTGAGCGCGACCGCCCTGCTCGCCGCCGCCCGCGGCGAGCTCGGGCGGACGCCGGACGTGCTCGCCGGGCTCGTGGCCGGCCTCGACGCCGCGGCCTGGCGGGCCCGGCCGGCGCCGGCCGAGTGGGCGCCGGTCGAGATCGTCTGCCACCTGCGCGACGAGGAGACCGAGGACTTCGGCGCGCGGGTGCGCGTGATCGCCGACGGCGGCGACCGGTTCACGCCGATCGATCCCGAGCGTTGGGCGGTCGAGCGGCGCTACCGGGAGGACGACGGCCCGCGCGCGCTGGCCGCCTTCCGCGAGCGTCGCCTCGCCAGCCTCGGGTTCCTCGACGCCGTCGCGCCCGGGCGTCTGGAGCGCGTGCTCGAGCGCCCGAGCGGTGGCGGCCTCTCCGGCCTGGACGTGCTGGCCGCCTGGGTCGCGCACGACCGCCTCCACCTCGCGCAGCTCGCGGCGACGCTCGCGCGCGGGTGGGCCGACCGCTGGCGGTCGCTCCGCACGGAGTACGCCGGTCCCATCCCCTACGCGCGGCCGGACGCCTGACGCCTACGCGCGCGGGTACACGGTGAACTCGACGAGGTTGTCGTCGGGGTCGCGGAAGTAGACGCTGGTCGACGTGCCCCGCGCGCATGTGCGCGGCCCGGGGCCGGCCTCGATGGCGACGCCGTTGCGCTCGAGCAGCGCCACCACTTCCTCGACGGTGCCCTCCCAGACGAGACAGAAGTCGGCGCCGCCGACGCTCGGGCGGCGCGCGCCGAGGTAGCCGGGGCGCTCGGGCCAGTCCGGGCTGTGCACGTTGATCTTCTGTGCGGCGCCGATGCGGATGGTCGGCATCGCCGGCCGGTTCGGGCGCGGCTCCCACGCGATCTCGAAGCCGAGACGACGGTAGAAGTCGAGCGTGCGCTCGGGCTGAGCGGCGACGATGACCCAGTGGTCGATGCCTGTGATGCCCATGACGACCCTCGAGGTTGGGATGGCGCGGCAGGGGCAGAGTACCGTAGGCTCCGGCCTGAAGGAGGACCCTCTCCCATGGCCAGGCTGACGCCCATCACGAGCAAGGACCAGGTCCCCGCCAAGGACCACGCGATCGTCGATTCGATCGTCCAGAGCCGCGGCGCCCTCCAGGGGCCGTTCACGATGTTCCTGCACTGCCCGGAGCTGGCCGGCCGCCTGGCCCACCTCGGCGCCTTCGTGCGGTTCGAGGGCTCGCTCGACATGCGGGTGCGCGTGCTGGCCGCCATGACCGTCGCGCGTGAGCTCGACGCGGTCTATGTGTGGGGCGCCCAGACGGGCGGCGCCCGGCGGCTCGGGGTGCCGGAGACGACGATCACGGCCATCCGCGAGAACCACTCGCGCGGCATCCCGCCCGAGGACGCCCAGGTCGTGGAGTTCACCCGCGCGCTCATGCGCAAGCACCGCGTCGACGAGGCCACCGCGAAGGCGCTGCGTGCCCGCTTCGGCGACGACGGCTTCATCCAGCTCACCGGCGCCATCGGCTACTACGGCATGCTCGCCATGACCGTCAACGCGTGCGAGCTCGAGGCCGCCCCGGGCGCGGAGGTGCTGACGCCCTCGTAGGAGGTTCGCGACCGACTGGGGAGGAGGTCCGTCATGCCTGATCCCTACGCCGCGATCGCCACCGCGGACGTCGCGGTCCAGCAGCGTCTGGCCGACGTCCTGGAGATGCGGGCCGCCGAGCCGGCGCAGCAGTCGATGCTCGCCGGCTACGTCTCGGAGATCCGCTTCCCTCCCGGCGCCCGGGTGCTGGATCTCGGGTGCGGAACGGGTCCGGTGAGCCGGTTCCTGGCGCGGTGTCCCGAGGTCTCGGAGGTCGTCGGCGTCGATCCGTCACCGGTGTTCGTCGCGCGGGCCACCGAGCTGGCGCGGGATGTCCCGCACCTCTCGTTCGAGCAGGCGGACGCGCGCGCGCTGCCCTTCGCCGACGAGTCGTTCCACGTGGTGGTGGCCCACACGGTGCTCTGTCACGTCCCCGAGCCGCCGCGGGTCCTGGCCGAGGCGTTCCGGATCATGCGGCCCGGCGGCTGGCTCGCGGTCTTCGACGGCGACTACCCGGCGACGACCGTGGCGATCGGCTCGTTCGACCCCCTGCAGGCGTGCGTGGACGAGATGGTCCACGGCTGGGTCCACAACCTCTGGATCGTCCGCCGCCTGCCGCCCCTCGTGCGCTCGGCGGGCTTCGAGGTGGTCTCGTTCCGGAGTCACGGCTATCTCCAATCCGCCGACCCGACGTACATGATGACGCTCATCGAGCGAGGCGCCGACGTGCTGACCGCGTCGGGACGACTGGGCGGCGACGCCGCGGCCGCCGTCAAGGCCGAGGCACGCCGGAGGGCCGACGCCGGCGACTTCTTCGGTCACATCGTGTACGTGAGCATCGGCCGGAAGCGAGGCGGCTAGGCGACGCGGGCGGGCTCCGGGAGCGCCGCGGCGCGCTCCAGCGACTTCACGAAGCAGCGCACGTCACCGAAGTGCTCGTAGCGCTCGGTGTGGAAGGCCAGGCCCTCGCGGAGGGGGCTCAGCCCCGCCCAGCGCAGCGCGGCCTCGGTGAGCAGGATGTAGGCTCGGCCGGGCACGTCGTTCTTGAGCAGCCGGTGGGCCAGGACGACGTTCGCGCCGGCGGCCTGGCTCCGGTCGCCGACCAGGTGACGCAGGAAGCGCCCGTGGTGCGCCACGATCTTGAGGTCGAGCTGGTCGACGTTCCGGCACGCCCGGCAGTCGCAGCTCTCGTCGGCCGCGAGCTCACGCTGGCGGTTCTTGAAGGCGACGAACGCGTCCTCCAGCACGTCCAGCAGCGCGGCCGGCCGGCCGACCGTCCGGTCGGCGCCCAGCGCGAACACGGCGTCGCCCTCCACCTCCTGGATCTCCAGGGGCGGGGCGAGCTGGCGCATGACCTCCCCCAGCAGCTCGGCGATGACCGCCGGCCCGTGCTCCAGCTCCGTCGCGGTGACGAACGCCGTGAATCCCGAGATATCCGCCAGCACCAGGACCCCGTCTTCCGTATGGTTCTTCATGCCCTAGACGACCCCGCAGCGCCCCGTTCGTGAAAGCCGGGGACCCCCGGGGCCCGACCCGGCTCGGTGATAGACTCCGGGCCAGGGGCGGTGGTCACCTCGTCCGGTCGACGGCGGTGGGCCGTCAAGGAGGAGCGGGCATGCTGTCACGTGAGGACAACGAGCGGCTGACGCGGGTCGGTCGGGGCACCCCGATGGGCAGCACGATGCGGCGGTACTGGATCCCGGCCCTGCTGGCGCGGGAGCTGCCCGAGCCGGACTGTCCGCCGGTTCGCGTGCGGATCCTCGGTGAGGACCTCGTCGCCTTTCGCGACACGCGCGGCCAGATCGGCCTGCTCGACGAGCTGTGCCCGCACCGCCGTGCCTCGCTGTTCTTCGGCCGCAACGAGGAGTGTGGGCTGCGCTGCGTCTACCACGGCTGGAAGTTCGACACCGAGGGCCGCTGCGTGGACATGATGAACGAGCCCGACTCGGAGAGCTTCCGCGAGAAGATTTTCCAGCCGGCGTACCCCACGGTCGAGCTGGGCGGGATCGTCTGGGCCTACCTGGGATCGCCGGAGCTCCGGCCGGCGCCGCCGGCGTTCGCGTGGCTGCGCATCCCCGACACGCACCGCCAGGTGTCGAAGGTCATCCAGGAGACGAACTGGCTGCAGGGCCTCGAGGGGGGCATCGACACCTCGCACGCGCCGATCATGCACCGCCTGCTCACGACCGAGACCAAGCGGCCGGGCTTCCGGCCCGACAACCCGTTCGTGCGCGGCAAGGCGCCGAAGCTCGAGGTCGACGTGACGGACTACGGCTACCGTTACGCTGGCATCCGGCCGCTCGACGAGACGAGCTACCACGTGCGGACCTATCAGTTCATCCTGCCGTTCCACCAGATCCGCCCCTCGCGCTCGGAGAGCGGCGTGCCGCTGATGGCGGGCCACACCTGGGTGCCGATCGACGACGAGAACACGATGGTCTACAACTGGGAGTTCAGCACGACCGACGCCCCGCTCACCGCCGAGGACCGGCTCGAGCGGCGGCTCGGCAACGGGCCCCTGGACGTCGACCAGACCACGTTCCGCTCGATCCGGAACCGCCGGAACAACTACCTGCTCGACCGCCAGGTCCAGAAGACCGAGAGCTTCACGGGGATCGACGGGATCAACACGCAGGACCGCGCCGTCCAGGAGAGCATGGGCGCGATCGTCGACCGCAGCCGCGAGCACCTCGGCCCCGCCGATCGCGCGGTCATCCAGGCGCGCCGGCTGCTGCTGGACGCGGTGAAGGTCGTCGCCGAGGGCGGCACGCCCCGTGGCATCGCGCCGACGTACGCGACCATCGCGGCCGCCGAGGCCGTGCTGCCGCGCGACGCCGACTGGCGCGAGGCCGCGTTGCCCGCGGGCTCGCAGATCGAACAGACGGTTTAGTTGAATGGGGGGCCCCGACATGGCCCCCGATGCCCTCCATTGGTGGCTCGGGGCGCCCCGGCGGAGCCGTGGCGCCCCTCGATACCCCTAGGGTTTCCGGGGCGGCGGCACCGCGTTCCGGATCGGCGGGAGCGCACGTAAGTAGGCGACGATCGCCCGGAGATCGGCCTCAGGGATCCCTCGCGTGTAGTACCCGGTCGGCATCGGTGGGAGCACGCGTGTTCCGTCACGTCGGGCGCCGTGGATCGCGGCGATGATCTGCCCGTCGGTGAGTCGGCCGATCCCCGTGTCCGGATCCGGCGTCAGGTTCGCCGCGAAGCTCGTGCCCCACGGTCCCTCGAACGGCAGGCCCCCGGCGCCGAGGCGCGCGAGGTCGGGGCGGCCGTCGGCGCCGCGAGGCGTGTGGCAGTCGATGCAGTGGGCGACCGGGCCCGCGAGATACTCGCCGTACTCCAGGGGATCGGCGCGATCGGGCTCCGGGACCTGGCCCACCGCTGGTCCGTGGGAGGCTGGTGGCGAGATCGTGTACCGGCTCGGGGCGACCGCGTTGCGCACGGGCGGCACCGTCCGCAGGTAGCGCACGATGGCCCGCACGTCGCCGTCCGAGAGGCGACGATAGAGATGGAACGGCATCGGTGGACCGAGCACGCGTCCGTCGCGGCTCTGGCCCTCGCGGATCGCGCGGACGATCTCCGCGTCGGACCAGCGGCCGAGGCCCGTGTCGCGATCCGGCGTGATGTTCGAGGTCACCGCGACGCCGAACGACTCGCGGATCTCGAACCCACCGGCCAGATGCTTGTCGTGGATCTCGCCGTCCGCGTCCTTCGGCGTGTGACAGTTGCCGCATGCGCCGAGCACCTCGACGAGATAGCGCCCGCGTTCCACCTGCGCGCTCGACGGCGCGGCCTGGCCGAGCCAGATGCCGAGGCCGAAGAGGACGAGCAGGGCTGCACCCACCGTGTAGAGCATGGCGTCACACCTCCGTCATCACGCCTTCCTGAGGGGCAGACACCGTGCCAGACCCCGGCGTCGCGCGATCGCCGATCGGTCGGGGTGTTACGTGTCATGGTGACGGGACGGACGTGCGACGGCACGCGACAGCGGAGCGTCGAGGGGTGTCAGCTCACCGGCCGAGATCGGCGGACGGCCGGCGTCCGCGCCGGCGGCTCAGGCGCTTGTTCAGCGCCTGGCGCGAGATCGCGAGCGTGGCGGCGGCCACGCCTTGATTGCCGTCCGCGCGACGCAGCGCCTCGGCGATGAGCGCGTCCTGCGCCTCGCGCAGCGTCGGCAGCCGGTCCGGAAACAGGCCGGCCAGCGGCGTCGCCGCGCGCTCCGACTCGTCGTCCGCGGCCGCCGGGCGCGTCTGGCCCGCCAGGGCCTCCTTGAAGCTACCCAGCGACAGCGTGACGCCCTCGTGGCGGGCGACCGCGTCGACGATCAGCGCCTCGAGCTCGCGCACGTTGCCGGGGAAGTCGTAGCTGCCGAGGAGCTGGTAGAGGGCGAGCGGCACCGCGGGCGCCGGCTTGTCGAGCTGCCGGGCCGCCCGCTCGACGAAGTGGTGGACCAGGAGCGGGAGGTCGCCCGGGCGACTCCGCAGCGGTGGCAGGTGCAGGTGATGCGTGCGAAGGCGGTAGTAGAGATCCTTCCGGAACCGCCCCGCCTCGACCGCCTGCGCGACGTCGCAGTTCGTCGCGACGACGACGCGCGCTCGGCTCTGCCGCGCCCGATCGGCGCCGAGCGCGTAGAAGCTCCCGTCCTGGAGCAGGCGGAGCAGCTTGACCTGCGAGGCGACGGCCAGGTCGCCGATCTCGTCGAGGAAGAGGGTGCCGCCGGCCGTGCTGGCGATCAGCCCCTCGCGCGGGCGCTCGGCCCCGGTGAACGCGCCCCTCGTGTGTCCGAAGAGCGTGTCCGAGAACATCGCGTCGTCGAGGCCGGCCACGTTGATCGCCACCAGCTCACCCGGGCGCGCCGACAGCCGGTGCAGGGCGCGGGCGATCAGCTCCTTGCCCGTGCCCGTCTCGCCGGTGATCAGGACGGGCTGGGGTGACGCGGCGATGGCCTCGAGGTACCGAAAGACGGCGAACATCGCGCGGCTCTGGGTGACGATCTCCGCGAACGCCTCCCGCCGGGGCGGCGCGTCGGTGAGGAGGCGGTCCTTCAGCGATAGCACCTCCGCCCGCAGGCTGCGGAGCTCGAGCGCGCGCCGGATCGACGAGGCGAGGCGGTCGCCCTCCACTGGCTTCACGAGGTAGTCGACGGCGCCGGCCTGCATGCACTGCACCGCCGTCTCCAGGTCGTTGGTGGCCGTCATGACGACGACCGGCACGTCCGGATAGTCGGCGGCGATCTCGGCCAGGAGGGCCAGGCCCGCGACGTGCGGCATCGTGAGGTCCAGCACGACCGCGCCCACGTCGCGCTCGGCCAGGGTCGGAACGACGGCGCGCCCGTCGTCGAGGGTCAGCACGTGCGGGAAGCCGGCCGTGCGCAGGGCGACGCTGGCGCTGCGCAGGAGCTGCGGCTCGTCGTCGACGAGCAGGATCGGCAGGTCGTCGACCGACGGCATGCCGGTCAGGCCTCGGCCGGGAGCGGGAAGCGCACGAGCACGCGGGTGCCCTTGCCCGGCTCCGAGGCGAAGCGGATCTCGCCGCCGTGCAGGCGCACCAGCGACGAGGTGATGGCGAGCCCGAGCCCGGTGCCCCCGCGGTCGCGGCGCGTCGTGAAGAACGGATCGCACAGGCGCGCCAGGTGCTCGGCCGGGATGCCGACCCCCTCGTCTCGCACCTCGAGGACGACGGCCCGCTCGGCGGTGTCGAGTGCGGTCGACACGCGCACCTCGCGGTCGGGGTCGGGCAGCGCCTCCAGCGCGTTGGTCACCAGGTTCACCACCACCTGCTCGACGTGCTGCGCGTCGCCGAGGAGGGCGGGGAGGTCCGGGGCCAGCGCGACGTGGAAGCGGCGAGTCCGCCGGCCGATCGCATGGGCGAGCAGACGCAGGGCGCGCTCGACGGCCTCGTTGAGCGCGAAGGGCTGCTCCACGCGAGGACCGGCGGGCCGGGCGAAGTCCTTGAGGTCCCGGACGATCCGCTGGATGCGCACCGCCCCCTCGTGGACGTCGTGCACGAGGGTGGGGACCGTCTGCCGCATCTCCGCGTAGGGCAGGCCAGAGAGCGTGAACTCGCCGCGCGTGTCGCGGTGGGCGTCGAGGATCGGGACCGCGTCGTCCCACGCCTCGGCGAGCACGCGCGAGTTCATGAGCACGAGATGGTTGGGGTTGTTGATCTCGTGCGCCATCCCCGACACCAGGGTTCCCAGCGCGGTCATCTTGTTGGCCTGGATGAGCTGCAGCTCCTGCTGGCGGGTGGTCTCCTCGAGCTGTTTGCGGGCGGTGAGGTCGCGGACGAAGCCGGTGAGGTATCGGCCCTGCGCGGTGGACCAGGTCGAGAGCGAGACCTCCAGCGGGAACTCGCGCCCGTCCCGGCGCAGCCCGGCCAGCTCGAAGGTCCGTCCGGCGAGCCTCCGGCGACCGCCGGTGGACCAGGCCCCGACGCGCCGGGCCACCGCGGGGTGATAGCGCGACGGGACGAGCGAGGCGATCGGCGCGCCCAACATCTCGTCGGACCCGTAGCCGAAGACGGCCTCGGCCCGCGCGTTCCACGACGCGATGCGCCCGGCGGGATCGACCGAGACGATGGCGTCGCTCGCGGACTCGGTGATCGCCCGGAAGCGCTCCTCGCTGGCCGCCAGCGCCGAGGTCGCCGCCTGGCGCTCGACCATCTCGCGGCGCAGCCGGCCGAACTGGTGGAGGAGGTAGCCCAGCAGGACGACCGCCACCAGGTACAGGAGAAACTGGAAGAGTCGCGCCCGGCGCTCGACGCGCTGCGCGTGCTGCGCGACGCCGTCCTGGAGCCGCTCGGTGTGACCGCCGACAGGCACCGCCACGATCTGGTCGAGCAGCGCGTCGACCTGGGGCAACACGTCGACGATGAGGCGTCCGTGGGCGGCGAGCACCGCGGTGTCGGGGTGCGTGGCGGCGACGCCGGCCAGGCGATCGAGCGCGCGCTCGGCGGCGTCGCGCGCGGCCGGCTCGGGCGACTGCATGAACCGCAGCATCGCCTGCGCCAGGGCGGCCGTCGCCACCGCGATCGAGGCCGGGCCCGCCTGCGTCCCGAAGGTCTGGCCGGCGTAGGCGAAGTGCGTGGAGGAGTTGCGCAGCAGCGCGTTGTCCGAGGTGAAGTGCGCCACCAGCGTCCGCTTGCGCCGGAGCGCCTCGGCGAGCGCCTCGACGTCGCGGCCGAGGTCGTGGTCGGCCGCGGCCCGCGTCGTTGCGATCTCGTGGCGCAGGACTTCGACGGCCCGCGCGAGCTTCCGGCCGGTCTGGGGGAACGAGTCGTAGTCGGACAGCAGCCCGGCGCGCGCGAGCAGCACGTCGCGGGTGAGCTGGGCGTCGTGCAGCTCGATCGTCAGGAGCGCGTCGTGCACGCGCTCGCGGAGCGTCTGGTCGGCGCCGCGGCTCTCGACCCACAGGTAGGTGAGGAGCAGGAGGAGGCCGAGGACGATCGCCGCGGGTGTCCAGCGCGCCCGCATCGCCTACCGATCCCGCGTCGTCGCGCCCGGCGACGCCAGCGGCGCGCCCCGGTACCGGCCGGTCAGCGTGCGGAGGAATTGGACGATCAGGTCGATCTCGTCGGCCTTCAGCGTCCGCCCGAGCTGGACCTTCGCCATCGTGTCGACCGCGCTCTCCAGCGTGGCCGCCCGACCGTCGTGGAAGTACGGCGCGGTGACCGCGACGTTGCGCAGGCTCGGCACGCGGAACACGCCCCGGTCGCGGGGCGCCCCCGTGACACGGAAGCGGCCGGCGTCGGGCTCCGTGTAGCGCTGCGCCTCGGACGCGCCGCGCGGCACGGCAGCTGCGGGAAAGACCCCGAAGCGCTGGAACATGTTTCCACCGACGTTCACGCCCTGGTGACACGTCACACAGCCGTACGACTTGAAGAGCTGGTAGCCGCGCGCCTCGGCCGTGGTCAATGCGCGCTCGTCGCCGCGCAGATACCGATCGAAGGGCGCGTCCGGTGTCTGCAGCGACCGCTGGAAGGTGGCCAGCGCGTCGAGCACGTTGCGCTCCGTGAGCCCGTCGGCGTAGGCGCCTCGGAACGCAGCCGCGTACGCGCCGTCGGCGCGCAGCTTGGCGAGCACCTCCGGCCACGTGGTGTTCATGAGGTCGGGGTTGAGCAGAACGAGCGCGGCGTGCTGCTCCAGAGTCTCGGCGGCGCCGTCCCAGTTCAGGAAGAACTCGAACGCGACGTTGAAGACGGTCGGGGTGTTGCGGAGCTGCGTCTTCCCGTCGGCGGCGATCGCGCGCGGCTGTGCGTCCATGCCTGCGCGGTCCAGGGGGTGGCACGCCGCGCACGACCGGCGGTTGCCGCTCGAGAGGCGGGGATCACGGAACAGGCGCTCGCCGAGGGCGACCCGGTCCGGATCCAGCGTCGGGCCCGGCGGGAGCGGCGCGATCGGCTCCGTCACCGTGCGCGCCGCGACCTCGCGCGGGGCCGGCCGGCTGATCGGCGGCGTCGCCAGCATGACGCCCGCCGCGACCGCGAGCGGAATCAGTCGGCGGGCGACGTTGCCCCTGGACGACGATGACCGTTCCACGTGGTTCCCGCCTCGACAGGAGGCGGCGCAATCCGTGTGCCATGCAGTGCGCGCGTGCAAACGCGGATCGTTGCAGCCTCTTCTCGGTGGGCAGGGAGCGACGTGCGTCGCTTCCTGTCGTGGTCCGTCGCAGGGGGATGACTACGCGAACGTGAGGACCGTGCGTGCCACCTCGCCCGCCTTCATCGCCCGGAAGGCCTCGTTGATATCGTCGAGCCGTCCGCGGCGCGTGACCATCTCGTCCAGCAGCAGGCGGCCCTGGCGGTAGAACTCGAGATAGCGGGGGATGTCGGTCCGGAACTGATTGGAGCCCATGCGCGAGGTCTGCACCTTGCACTCGGGGCGGATCGCCATCCAGGGGAACTCGATCATCGCATCGGGGGGAAGCACGCCGACGATCGTCGCCGTGCCCCGGATCGCCAGACTCTCGATCGCTTGACGCACCAGCGTCGTGTTGCCGACGGCCTCGAAGGCGTGGTCCACGCCGGCGCCGCCGGTCAGGGCGCGGATCGCCTTCACGGGGTCGTCGTGGGCGCTGTTGACGACGTGGGTCGCGCCGACGCGCTTCGCCATCTCCAGCTTCGAGTCGAACATGTCCACCCCGATGATGCGGCTGGCGCCGCCGATGCGCGCGCCCTGCACGATCGCCAGCCCGACCCCGCCGCAGCCGAACACGGCCACCGTCTGGCCGCCCTGCAGTCCGGACGTCCGCAGCGCCGCCCCCACGCCGGTGAGGACGCCACAACCCACCAGCGCGGCGCGGTCCAGCGGCAGGTCGGCGTCGATCTTCACGAGCGAGTTCTCGTGCAGCAGCATCCGCTCGGCGTAGCTGCCGATGGCCGCGAACTGCTGGAACGCCTGACCGCGCTGCGAGAGCCGCGGCGCGGCCGACGCCGGCCGAGTGACCACGCCGCCGACACACAGGTTGGGGTGGCCGCTCAGGCACTGCGCGCACGTCCCGCAGAAGCCCGACAGGCACGCGACGACGTGATCGCCGGGCCGCACCGTCGTCACGTCGGCGCCGACGGCCTCGACGACGCCGGCGCCCTCGTGGCCGAGGATGAAGGGCTTGTCCAGGGCGTAGCGGGAGTGGCCCTCGACGACGTGCAAGTCGCTGTGGCAGACGCCGGTGGCGGCGGTGCGGACGAGCACCTCGCGCCCCCACGGCTTGTCGACTTCCACGCTCTCGACCGTGAGCGGCTCGTGCACCTTCCGGAAAACCGCCGCCTGCATGTCCATGGTGGGCTCCTCGGGGTCAGCTCGTTCGGGGGTGCGACACCCCCTCGACCAGGATCAGGCTCGAGTTGGCAGCCTGCTGGCGCATCGAGACCGCCTTGGCGTACTCGGGCGACGTGTACCAGCGCCGAGCCTGCTCCATGCTCTCGAATTCCACGACCACCACCGCCCGTGGCTGGATCATGCCCTCGAGGACCTCGAGGGCCCCATCGACGACGACCGGCCTTCCGCCGTGCGCGGCGAGCGTCGGGAGGGCGACCTCGCGATAGACATGGAACGCCTGAGGATCGGTGACTTCGAGATAGGCGATCACGTACGCGGCCACGGCACGCCCTCCCTGGAGGCCGTGCCGTGGCCGCCCGCGTCGTAGTGCGGCATGACCTCGGTCGCGAACAGCTCGATCGAGCGCATGGCCTGCTCGTGGCTGAGATCGCCCCACTGGAACGAGCAGACGAAGTAGTTGGCGCCGGTCGCGACGTACTCGTCCATGTACTCGCGCACCGCCGCCGGCGTGCCGGCCAGCGCGACGCCGCCCAGGCGGTTGGGGTGCTCGCGCCGGGCCTGCTGGTCGAAGCGCTCGAGCTCGGCGTCGATGTCGCGTCGCATCTCGCGTGTCGGGAGTCCGGCCGGGCGCTCGCCGACGAAGCCGAAGGAGCCGTCGCGGGCCGACTGGAACTGCGTGAGTCCGCGCTTCTCGGCCTCCAGCCGCCTGGGCGCGGCCAGGTTCCAGCGGTACTTCTCCCAGGCCGGCCGCGCCGCGGCGAGCGCCTCCTCGTCGGTGTCGGCCACGACCAGGTGGACGACGAGGCCGATCATCGGCTCGTGGCCCTGGACCGTCAGCCGGCCCGATCCCTGGTGCTCCTCCCAGGCGGCGCGGTAGCGCGGCACCGCCGCCGCGAGCCCGTCGAGCGAGCCGACGATGATCGTGTGCATGCCCTCCATCGCGGCCGTCACCGGGTTGCGCATGTACCAGAGCGGCGGGTAGGGCTGCTGCAGCGGCCGCATGTACATCGGCAGCGCCTCGAAGCTGTGGAAGCGACCGGCGTAGGTGAGGTGATCGTGGCTCAGCCCCTCGCGCAGGATGGCCAGCGTCTCCACGTAGCGGGCGTAGTTGGTCTCGGAGTCGGCCTCCTGGCCCCAGAAGTACGCTTCCATCACCCCGCCGCGGCCCACGCCGATCTCGAGCCGCCCATCGCTCAGGTGATCGAGCATGCTGATCTCCTCGATCAGGCGCAGCGGGTGGTGCAGGGGCAGCACGTACACGCAGGGGCCAAAGCGCAGACGACGCGTGCGCTGGGCCACGGCCGCGAGGAAGACATTCTGCGAGGGCGCCAGGCTGTGGATGGCCGGCGTGTGGTGCTCGGCGAGGTGGTATGCGTAGAAGCCGGTCGCGTCGAGCCGCTCGATCTGCAGAAGCCGCTCGCGATAGATCCGGTCCAGGCGCAGGCCCGGCACCGGCTCGATGTGGTCGAAGACCCCGAATCGGAGTGTCATGGAGCCTCCTCGCGTTCAGTCCTGGGCGGCCCCATGATAGACCGCCCGCGCGCCGTATGGGGGAGGAGGTTCAGCCGATGAGGACGCCGGTGACGGGGGACAGCCCCTTGGCGGCCAGCTCCCAGTGCTCGCCGGTGTCGAGCGAGCGGAAGACGCGCCCGTCGGCGGTGCCGAACACGATGAGCGCGCCGGCCGCGGCCAGGCAGGCGGTGTCGACGTTGTCATCGAGCCACTTCGGCAGCCCCGCCTCGCACCGCTCGAAGCGCGCCGTGCCGTCGAGCCGCTTGCGATAGACCGCCGAGCGTCGGCCGTGGAACCCCGCCGACGCCGAGACGAGCACGTGCTCGCCGGCCACCGCCACCGCGCGCAGGTAGTGCGCGTGCAGACCGGCCGTGGTGAACTGCCACGTGTCGCCGCCGTCGGTGCTCAGGCCGAAGCCCTCGGCCGCGGCGACGAGCACGACCTCGCGCCGCGCCGGATGGGCCAGCACCTGGTGCACGTCGGTCTCGATGTCCACCGTCGGCCTCCACGACACGCCGCCGTCACGCGAGCGCGCGACGCCGCCGACGTGGACGTTGACGTGAATGGCGCCGTCGCCGCCGACCGCGAGCGAGCGCACGTCGGCCGGGTCGCCCCACGGCGTGTACCAGGCCTGGCGGCCCTCGGCGCGCTCGAATGCCTCGACGGGGGCCAGCACGTCGTCGTGCAGCCGGAGCAGGTGGGCCTGCTCGGTGCCGACCAGCACGCCGTCGCGCGTCGACGCGACGCAGGTCGCCGGCGGCCCGTCGATCGAGGCGCGCCGGCTCCAGCGCCCGTCGCGCTCCTCCCAGAGCGCGGTCCCATCGACGATCGCCCACGTGCGCGGCCCGTCGAGCGCCAGCGCCGTGACCGCGTGCCCGGTCAGCGCCTCCACCGGGTGGGCCGCATCGTCGTCGAGCCTCCAGAGGCCGGTGCCCGTGCCCACGAGGATTCTCGGACCCATAATCGGATGATACTCTCGGGCACCAACACGCCATGAAGACGGACCTCCTGCTGATTCCCATGAGCGCCCGCTGGGCCGACATGCGCGCCGCGGCGCTCGCCGCCGAGGAGGCGGGGTTCGACGGCCTGTGGACGTGGGATCACCTGCGCGATCCCGACGACGACGGTGGCCCCGGCGTGCCCGAGGCGTGGACGGTGCTCTCCGCGCTGGCCGAGGTGACCCACCGCGTGATGCTCGGCCCGCTCGTGCTCAACGTCGCCAACCGTCATCCGGGCGTGCTGGCCAACATGGCGGCCACGCTGCAGACGATCTCGGGCGGACGGCTCCTCCTCGGCCTCGGCGCCGGCGGCAGTCGTCGCACGCCCTACGCCGTGGAGCAGGCGACGATCGGCCAGCCCGTCGAGGGCGACGCGGTCCGCGCACAGCGCGTCGTCGACGCGATCGCGATGATCCGCCGGCTGTGGGCGGGCGAGGCCGGGTTCCTACGCCCGCAGCCGTCGCCGCCGCCCATCATCGTCGGCGGCTTCGGTCCGCGCATGGCCGGGATCGCCGGCCGGCACGGCGATGGGTTCAACACGCAGGCGTTCCATCCGCAGCTCGCCGATCTCGTGCGGCGGGCGCGCGAGGAGCATGCCGCCTCCGGCCGCGACGCGGCGAGCTTCGTCACGACCGTCTTCGCCGGGCTCGAGGAGCGCTGGCTCCGCGGCGACTCGCGGGCGCGCCAGACGATCGAGCGTGCCGGGGTCGATCGGCTGATCCTGCTCGTCGGCTCTCCGTTCGACGTCGAGGCGATCCGCCGCCTGGGCCGCCTGCTCTCCCCGGCCTGAGCTCGTCGCCACCCTGGGCACGATGACACGGACCGTGCCGGGATGGCAGCGGGCCGTGCGCTAAGTCTCCGACTTCCCGACCGTCGCGCCCTCTGGCATCACCCGTGCTGTCTCACGCGCGACGCAGCTCCTTCCGCAGTCCGAGAGGACCCACACCACACCAGGAGGGGGAAACGATGGGGAGTCGACTGAGGCTCGTGACGCTGACCGTCGCGTTCGTGTCCACGCTGTCCGGTTGCGCCGGCAGCTCGTGGCAGTTCTGGAAGTCATCCTCGACGGAGACACCGGCGGAGCCCGTCGCGGCCACGGCCGCGCCCACGCCGCCGACCGCGATGCCCGTGTCGCCGGCCTCCGACCTGGCGTCCCACGGCTTCGTCCCGCGTCCCGAGCTCGCGGACGTTCGGTTCCGCTCCGGCTACGTCACGGTCAACAAGGCCGACGCGCCGGCGCTCGACAACGCCGTGCGCTGGTTGAAGGAGCATCCGGATACCGTCGTGCGGATCGAGGGGCACAGCGACGACCTCGGCACCCCGGCCTCGAACGTGGCCGCGGGCGAGAAGCGCGCGGTGTCCGTCATGAAGTACCTGGTGGCGAAGGGGCTCGAGCCGGAGCGGGTCTCGATCGTCTCGTACGGCTCGGACCGCCCGCTGTGCTCGGAGAAGACCGACGCGTGCCGCGCCAAGAATCGGCGCGCGCAGTTCCTCGTCAAGCGCCGCTAACGCTCACGGATTCCCGGAGGCCGGCCGACGCCGCACGCGTCACGGCCTCCGGGGGCTCGGGTGACTCACCGCAGACCGAACGTCGTTCCCCGTCGCGCGTCACGCCCGAGCCGGCTGTCCAGATAGCGACGTTCGCGATCGAGCGACGGATCGAGACGCACCGCGTTCTGGAGCTCCCGCAGCCCCTCGGTATCACGCCCTGTGTTCACGAGGATCCAGCCGATGTTGGCGCGCGTGTGCGCGTCGTCGGGATTCATGGCCGCCGCGCGCGCGTATGCCGCCAGCGCCTCGTCGTAGCGCTGCGCCTTGTGCGCGGCGACGCCGAGGCTGAACAGGGCCCGCCAGTGGTTGGGATTCACCTCGATCGCCCGCGTCAGCCATTGCCGGGCCTGGTCGAGGTCGTCCTGGTCCAGGTAGACCCGTCCGAGGTTGTGGTAGGGCCACGAGAAGGCCGGGTCGGTGGCGATGGCGCGCTGGAGCGCGTCGATGGCCTCCTGGGGTCGGCGGAGTCGGTGCAGCCGCGAGCCGGTGACGCTGAGCGCCTCGGCGGTCCTGGACGGATCGTCCGCCGGCAGCCGGTAGCGGAGCACCCAGGCGGCCTGCTCCCGCACCTGGGGCGAGCGCGCGTTGGCCACGCGGTCCTGCAGCATGAGGCGGCTCAGATGGATGAGGCCCTCGTCGGCGGCGCGGGCCCCGACCTGCAGGAGGCAGTCCGCGTGCTCCGGCTGCAGGAGCATCGCGAGGAGCGCCGCCGTCTCGGCGGTCACCGGCAGATCGTTCGCCTCGCAGTACCGCGTGCCCTCACGAATCCAGCCCCGCGTACGAGCGAGCGCGAGTGCCTCGTCGTTCCGCCCCGCCTCGAACAGGACCTCGAACCGTTGGCTGGCCACGCGCTCGCTCGAGGCCGCCTGGGCGGCCCGAGCGGCGCTCAAGCCCCCCGGCAGACAGAGGTTGTAGAGGTGCACGACCTGCGGCCAGTACTGGGAGGTGCACACCGCGAGCGAGGCGGCGCCCACACCGGCGCCGACCAGGGCGTGTTGTCGCCACGGCCCGTCGGCGTGGTCGAGGGCCTGGGCCGCGAGGTCGAACTGACCTACCCGGGCCGCCAGGGTGCCGAGCCGCACACGGTTGTCGACCGTGGGCGCCAGCCGGGAAGCCACGCTGAAGGCCTCGAGCGCCTCGTCGAACTCGCCCAGGGCGTCGGCCGCGTCTCCGCGTGCCTGATGCGCGGCGGCCGAGTCCGGCACCTGCGCCACCGCCGCCCGGAAGTAGGCGAGCGCCTCGCGGAACGAGCGGGACGCCATCGCCCGGCGGCCGGCCAGGAGGGACGTCCGGGCCTCCGAGAACAGGTCGCAGCCGGTGAGCGGCAGGAGGAGGGCCACGAGGGCGAGGACACGCAGCACCACGGGCGCGGGCCCGGTGCAGGGGCCGCGCCAGGTCGCCGAGCCCGCCGAATCGAGGACTTGCGCGAGCCCCCGGGGTCGTCCGCGACGGCGAGTCGACAGCCTGTGACGGTCGGGCGTGGATTCGTGTCTGACTGGCAGCGGGGCGGACGCCGGCTCAGGAGCCGGCGGCGCGCACCAGGTGCTCGCGGCCCGCGAGCATGTCGTCGAGCGAGCCGAAGGCCATCATGTAGTGGCCCCGGTAGCCGCCCCCTTCGAGGCGCTGGAACATCCGCCGGAAGTCGATGGTGCCCTCGCCCGGTCTGAGGTGCTCCTCCCAGCGCCCGTGACTGTCCGCCAGGCGGACCTCGCCGCAGCGGCCGACGTCCATGGCGTCGAGGAAGCCGTCGATGCCCTCGGGGACGAGGTGAGCATGGTTGACCGTGAAGGCCCAACCGAGGCTCGGCGACTGAATGCGGCCGAAGTACTCCCGGCACTCCTCGAGGTTGTGGGCGAGGTAGCGGATCTCGGCGTGCTCCGGCTCGCGGTTGAGGTTCTCCAGCAGGAGGCGCACCCGC
>Ga0209382_10002146_pt1 | contig 29421 bp, 23 predicted proteins | sample SoiMetdeltSBSDD5_FD_187599 | JGI IMG/M metagenome (GOLD analysis project Ga0209382, IMG submission 187599) | Bulk soil microbial communities from a Populus tree surrounding site in Tennessee, USA - Soil MetaG P. deltoides SBSDD5 (SPAdes) (version 2) | ecosystem: Environmental > Terrestrial >...
CGCTGGTCCAGATCCTCAACGGCTACCTCGAGCAGACGGCGACGCTGCAGGCACGCCTGGCCCAGGTCACGTCGACGCTGGTCCAGTATCTCCAGCGCGTCCTGCCCGTCGTGGACGCGCGCGACCGCGTCGCCTCCGCCCTCGCCACCACGCGCGCGGAGCTCCTGCTGGAGGCCTTCGACCGGCGACAGGAATCGCTGGGGCGGCGGCTGGAGGGGCTCCTCGCCCTGCGCGATCGCGTGGAGGTGCTCACCGAGGAGATGAGCGCGATCCGCAGCGCCCTCGCCGCGGACGCGCCGCCGCCCGCGGCCGCCGCGGGGACGGCCGCCCGGGCGGCGGAAGACGCGCACTACGTGGCTTTCGAGAACCGATTCCGCGGGGAGCGCGCGGACCTGCGCGAGCGCCTGCGCGGCTACGTCGAGGTCTTCGCCGGCCTCGCCCCCGTCGTCGATCTCGGCTGCGGGCGCGGCGAGTTCCTCGAGCTGCTGCGCGAGGGCGGGATCGCGGCCCGGGGGGTGGAGGGCAACGCCCAGGCGGCGGCGGTCTGCCGCGGCCGTGGCCTCGACGTCGCCGACGGCGACCTCGTCGATTTCCTGCGCGCGCAGCCGGCGGGATCCCTGGGTGGCGTGTTCGCGGCCCAGGTCGTCGAGCACCTGCCCCCCGCGGTGCTGCAGGCGATGCTCGCGGAGGCGCATCGCGCGCTGCGCCCCGATGGCCGGCTCGTCCTGGAGACCGTGAACACGCGATCCGTGATCGGGTTCCTCGAGGTGTACCTGCGCGACCTCACCCACCGCACCCCCCTGCACCCGGAGACGCTGAGCTTCCTGGCCGCCGCCCAGGGGTTCACGGACGTGCGCGTGGAGATGCGATCGCCCGTGGACCCGGCCGGCCAGCTCCAGCCGGTGCCTCCGGAGGGGCTGCCCGCCCGCGCGGCCGCCGTCCTCAACGAGAACGCGGCCCGCCTCAACGCGCTCCTCTACGGGCCCCAGGAGTACGTGCTGATCGCGCGGCGGTGAAGCGCCTCGCCTTCTTCTCGCCGGTGCCGCCCGCGGCCACAGGCGTGGCCGACTACGCGGCCGACGTCCTCCCGCTGCTCGTTCCCCGCTACGAGGTCGACGTCTTCCACGACCAGGCGGCCCCCGAGCGCGACCGCCTCCCCGCCGGCGCCGGCCTGCACCACCACACGGAGTTCGCGGCGCGCCAGGCCGCGCATCCCTACGACCTCGCCGTCCACCAGATGGGGAACGGCCCCGCCCACGATTTCGTCTACGAGCCGCTCGTGCGCGTGCCCGGCCTCCTGGTCCTGCACGACCTCGTCCTGCATCACGCGCGCGGCCGGATGTTCCTCGATTCACCCCAGGCGCGCGCCTACGCCCGGAATCCGGGCGCGGCCGACGCGCGCGCGGCAGCGGCCGCGGTCCTCGGCCACTATGCGGCCGAGGTCGCGTACTCCTACCCGGCGCAGGGGAACCGTCTGGTGGAGGCCCACCTCGGGACAGTGGGTGATCTGCTCCCCTACGCCTATCCCCTGCTGCGCCTTCCCGTCGAGGCGTCGCGGGCCGTCGCCGTGCACAACGAATTCATGGCGCGAGCGGTCACGGCCGAGGTTCCGGGAGCCGAGGTCGTGCACATCCCCATGCCCATGCAGCCGCTGCCCGTCGCCGCCACCGCCGTCGAAGGGCTGCGGAAGCGGTACGGGATCACGGCGGACGACTTCGTGGTGGGGACGTTCGGCCTCGTCACCCGCGAGAAGCGCGTGGAGACGGTCGCGCGCGCGGTGGCGCGGGCGGCGAGCATCCACCCACGCGTGCGTCTGCTCGTGGTGGGGCCGGTCGCGGAGGGCGGCGCCCTCGAAGCGCGGCTGGCCGGCCTGGGCCTGGCCTCGCGCGCGATCGTCACCGGCCGCGTCCCCTTCCCGGAGCTGGCCGCGCACATCGAGCTCGCGGACGCCGTCGCGCACCTGCGCTACCCGACCGCCCGCGAGACCTCGGCCGCCTTGCTGCGCGTGCTCGCCCAGGGCCGCCCCACGATCATGGGGGATCTCGAGCACCTCGCCGACGTGCCGCGGGACGCGGTCATCCGCGCCGATGTCGCGGACGAAGAGGGCGAAGTCACGCGCGCGATCCTGAAGCTGGCCGCCTCGCCCGCGTTGCGCGGCCGCCTGGGCCGGGACGCCCGCGCGTTCGTGGAGCGCGCGCACGCCCCCGCGCGCACGGCGGAGGCCTACGCGACCGCGATCGAGCGGGCCATGGCACGCCCCGTTCCGTCCTTCGCCGGCTGCCCGCCGCACTGGGCCGCGCTCGCGCGGCCCTGACCGCCAGCGCATCACGAAACGACGCGGCCCTCGAGCATCGGTTGAAGGAACTCGTTCTGGAACGAGTTCCCGGCCGGCGCGCTGGCTCGGCCCTGGCTTCACCCCGATAGGTGTCTTCCAAGTCAAATGACTGTACTCAAATTGAGTACGACTGGCGTCATCGTGACGGGGTCGCTCCCGGATCCCCTTGCCGCCGCCGCAACCAGCCGGTGGGGCCTCATCGGACGCACTTGAGGGTCCGGAACGGTCTCGCGCGTCCGCGCCTCTCAGACGGGCCCGCGATCGTACGCAGATTGAGTACAGTCAAAACGTCGCGGCAGCGTTCCCGGGCGCGACATCACTCTTCCTTCCGACCATGGAACCGCCGGCGCCCCGCGGTGTCGAATCCATGAGACGGAGGCCACACAAATGGGGGCAAGACTCTTCGAGGACCTCGTCGTGTCCGCGCCACCGGCCGGCCGCTTCGGACGCCGCGCCGCCATCCTTCCCCTCTCGATCGCCGCGCACGCCGCGGCCCTGGCCCTGGCGCTGCTGTTTCCGGTCTTGCGATCCGCCGACCTGCCGGACCCCGCCGCAGGAATCGTGACCTGGTCGGCGCTGCCAGGACCGACTCCCCCACCGCCGCTACCGACGAGCACACCCCCGCCGCCGCCGCGCGCCCGCATCGAATCGGTATCGCGCGAGAGCCCCCCGACCGTCGTGACTGAGGCCGTGGAGCCTCCTCCGGCGCCGGGCCCAACGGTGTCGGTCATCGAACCCGACGGCCCGCCCCTGGATGAGAGCCACCCACCGTGCCTGTTCAATTGCGCCGGCTCTACGCCGGACGGTCACGGAGACGGCCCACGCGGGGGCCCGACGAGCCCAGACGCGACCGAAGGCACCGGCACGGGGACCCTCCGGATCACCGGCGGCGACATCAAGCCGCCGGTGCGCACGGTGTACGTGGCTCCGATCTATCCCGAGATCGCGCGCGCGGCCCGGGTGAGCGGGACGGTCGTGGTCGAGTGCACGATCGATCCATCCGGACGCGTGGTGGACGCGCGCGTCATCACCGGCCATGCGCTCCTCAACGAGTCCGCCCTGGACGCGGTCCGCCAGTGGCGGTACGAGCCCACCCGCCTCAACCGCGTGCCGGTGGCGGTGCTGATGACCGTCACCGTGCGCTTCATTCCCCATCGATGAGACCCGGAGCGCTCACGCCCACGGCGGAGCCCAACGTCACGCCTCTCATCGACGTGATGCTGGTGCTGCTCATCCTGTTCATGCTCGTGACGCCGGTGGCGCAGCGGGGTCTCGATGCGGCCCTGCCCGCGCCGCCGCGCGCCGACGGCGGTCCGGCCTCACCCTTGCCCCTCATCGCGGTGGGCCTCGACTCCGTCCTTCTGGACGGGCGCCGGCTCGGCACGATGGCGGAGCTGGAGACCGAGCTCCGCGATGTGCTCTCGGCGCGAACCGACCACACGGTCCTCGTGCGCGTGGACGGGCGGGTGGCCTACGGGCGCGCGGTGGAGGCCATGGACGTCTCGCGCGCGGCGGGAGCGCAGCGGATCGGGCTGGTCAGCGAGCGAGCGCCCGGCGTCACCGATGCCGCGGCCGGCGGCGCCCGCTGATCAGCTTGCGGAGCGGGCCGCGGCCGGGCGCGCCGCCGCGTGGCGGACGAGGACGTCGCGGATCTGCTCCCGCGTCTCGCCGTCCATGTCGAGGAACTCGAGCCCGATGCCGTAGGCGTGACGCGCCCCGGCCCGCGGCCGGCAGCTGGCCACGCGCGCGGAGACGTCCGTCTTGCGTCCTTCGACGGCGAGGCGGAATTGAAGGACGGCGTCCTCGGTCATGGCCAGCGGCGACTCGATCATCATGCCGTAGGGGCTGACGTCGATCAGCCGCGCGCCGACCACGGACACCGGCCCGCCCGTCGGCGCCATCGGCACGCGCTCGGCGCGACGGCGCTCGGTGCCGGACGGCGTGCCCTGCGTGCTCACCCGATTTCCCGCAGCACGCGCAATCCGTAGTCGGCGTACTGGTAGGTGGGAGGCAGGCTGCTCCGCGCCGCCGGCGGGGACCATCGCACGTGATGCCGCCAGGAGCCGCCCCGGCTGGATTTCCGCTCGCCCTCGTCGGGTCCGCGCGGGTCGCGCGACGGCGCGACGGCATAGAAGCCCGCCGCGTACCAGTCGAGGCACCACTCGTGAACGATGGTGGTGATGTCGTAAAGCCCGTAGGGGTTGGCGAAGCCGCGACCCACCGGCCAGGGCGCGTCGAGTCGGCCCGTCGGGACTTCCCCCGCCGGAACCGCCGGCCCCCACGCCGTGGACGAGCCCACGAGACCGCCGCGGGCGGCCCTCTCCCATTCCGCTTCCGTCGGCAGCCGCCAGCGGCCGCCGCACTCGCGCGAGAGCCACTCCGTGAAGGCGACGGCGTCGAACCACGTCACCCCCACGACGGGCTGATCCGGATTACCGAAATCCGCATCGAACCACCACGGTGGCGCGGTGGTCTCGGTCGCGGCCAGGAACGGCGCGTATTCCGCTCGCGTCACGGGAGTGCGTCCGAGGAAGAACGGCGAGACCTCGACGTCGTGGGCCGGCGTCTCGTCCGCGCGTCCGCCTTCCGCCCCCATCCGGAACACTCCGCCCGGAATGGGGACGACGTCCGGAGGGCGAACGGCCGCCTTGGGGGCTTCCGTGACGGCACGGGGCCGTCGCTCGCCATGTCGCCCGGGGGTGGTGTGCTCTCTCACGTGGCTGGAATTCGACGCACTATAGCATCGCGCCGCTGCCCTCCGGGGGGCTTCCGGTTATCCTGGATCCTGCGAACGAGGAGGCCCATGAAACCTGCCGTCGCCGCCCTTCTGGCCCTGGCCGCGACGCCCGCCGTCAGCCCCGTGATGCTCACCGCGCCGGAGCGGGCGGCCGCGCGCACCATCAATGCCGACGTGCTTCGGGGTCACATCCGTTTCCTCTCCAGCGACTTGCTGGGAGGCCGGGGCCCGGCCTCGACGGGCGACCGGCTGGCCCAGCAATACATCGCCGCCCAGATGGAAGCGATCGGCCTCCAGCCTGGCGCCCCGGGCGGGGGATGGCTGCAGCCGCTCGACATGGTGGGCATCACCAGCCACAACCCCGAAGTGGCCAGCGTCATCCGGGGCGGCGAGAAGGTGGACCTCAAGTACAAGGACGACTACATCGCGTTCTCGGGAGTGGGGACGCCGGAGGCGCGGCTCGACAACGCGGAAATCGTGTTTGTCGGGTACGGCATCGTGGCCCCGGAGTACGAGTGGGACGACTACAAGGGCACGGACCTCAAGGGCAAGGTCCTGCTCATGATGAACAACGACCCTGCCGGCGATCCCAAGCTCTTCGCGGGCCGGACCCGCCAGTATTACGGCCGCTGGACCTACAAGTACGAGATCGCGGCGAAGAAGGGCGCCGCCGGCGCCATCATCATCCACACCGAGCCCTCCGCCGGCTACAAATGGCAGGTCGTCACCAGCTCCTGGTCGGGCGAGAACTTCTCGCTGCCCGCGGAAGGGCAGCCGGAGCTGCAGGTGCAGGCCTGGGCCACCGAAGAGGCCTCGCGCCGCATCGCGCGGCTGGGCGGGCAGGACCTCGACGCGCTACGCGCGGCCGCGGAGAAGCGCGACTTCAAGCCGGTGCCCCTCGGCGTGACCTTGAGCCTCACCCTGCGCAACGACGTGCAGAAGAAGCAGACCGCGAACGTCATCGGCAAGCTCGCCGGCCGCGATCCGATCCTGGGCAAGGAGGCGGTCCTCTACACCGCGCACCACGACCACCTGGGCATGCGCGAGGCGACCAAGCCCGGCGAGGACGTGATCTACAACGGCGCTCGCGACAACGCGAGCGGCGTGGCCGCGGTGCTGGCCATCGCCCGGGCCATGAAGGCGATGCCGCAGGCGCCTCGCCGCACCATCCTGTTCGCGGCGGTGGCGGCCGAGGAGCAGGGCCTGCTCGGCTCCGCGTACCTGGCCGCGCACCCGCCCCTGCCCGTCGGGCGCCTGGCCGCCAACATCAACATCGACGAGCTCGGGATCTGGGGGCGCACGCGCGACATGATCATGATCGGCAAGGGCAAGTCGACCCTGGACACGGTCGTGGAGGCGATCGCGGCCGCCCAGGGCCGCCGCCACATCGTGGGCGACCAGAATCCCGACAAGGGCTACTTCTATCGCTCCGATCAGTTCAACCTGGCCAAGCGCGGCGTGCCCGCCGCCTATCTCGAGTCCGGGGTGGAGGTCGTGGGCAAGCCCGCGGGATGGGGCACCGCCCAGCACGCGAAGTACGAGGAGACCGACTACCACCAGCCCTCGGATGAGCTGCGGCCGGACTGGGACCTCAGCGGCGCGGTCGAGGACACGCAGCTCCTGTTCTATCTCGGGGTCAAGGTCGCCGAGGGCAGGAACATGCCGAGCTGGAACCCGGGCGACGAGTTCGAGGCCGCGCGGAAGCAGGCCCTGGCCCAGTCGCGCTAGCGGTCCGTCACGAGCGTCACCATCGAGATCTCCGGCGGCACCCCGAATCGCACGGGAAGCAGGCTGGTGCCGATGCCGGGGCTCACGAACAGCGCGCGTCCGTCCTCGATGACGAGCCCCTGCGCGTAGCGCTGGCCGTAGCGCGACGGGACGACGAGGCGGCCCACGACCGGCAGCGCTACCTGGCCGCCATGCGTGTGCCCGGCCAGCGTGAGCGCCACCCGCGGTGGCACGTCCGGGAACACGTCGGGGCTGTGGGTCAGGAGAAGGACGGGCTCGTCCGCGGGCACGGGGGCGAGCGCGCGCGGGATGCTGACCGGCCGCGTCCACAGGTCGCCCAGCCCCGCCACCCAGAAGCGCCGCGGCCCCTCCGCGACCGGGATCGCGTCGTTCTCCAGGACGCGGATGCCGGCGCGCTCGAGGTCGGCGCGAACGCGCTCTCCATCGAGCCACCAGTCGTGGTTCCCGAGCACCCCCACCACGCCGTAGGGCGCGCGTAGTCCACCCAGGCGCGCCGCCGTCGTCTCCGGATCGACGAACCGCCCGAGCAACACGTCGTGGATGACGAGGTCGCCCAGGACCACGACGAGGTCGGGCTTGGCTGCGTTCGTGCGGGCCACGATCTCGTCGAGCCGGTCGAGGCCGTTGCGGAACGAGCCGACGTGCAGGTCGGTCAGCACGGCGATGCGCAGCGGAGCCCGGCCCGCGGGCCAGCCTGGCGAGAGGACGCGGGTCTCGCGGACGACGAGCCGTCCCGGCTCCACGATCACCGTCCAGGCCAGGAGGGCCGCCCCCACGAGCGACGCGATCGCGGCCAGGGCCAGCCCGCCGCGCGCGCGCCGCGTCACGTCTTTGACCTCCGCCGCGCCGGCGTGCTAGACCGGCGCTGGGCATGCGCGGCCTGTGGCTCGAAGACAAGCGGCTCGCCTTCCGCGAGGACCTCGCGACGCCGCCGTGGGCGGAGGGCGAGGCCGTGGTGCGCGTCCGGCTGGCCGGCATCTGCGGGACCGATCTGGAGCTCGTGCGCGGCTATTACCCGTTCGCGGGCGTGCCCGGCCACGAGTTCGTCGGGATCGTGGAGGAGGCGCCGTCCGCGCCGGAATGGATCGGCCGTCGCGTGGTCGGGGAGATCAACGCCGCCTGCGGCGCCTGCGCGACCTGCCAGGCCGGGCGCCGCACCCACTGCCCCGCGCGGACCGTCCTCGGCATCCGCGGGCGCGCCGGCGCCTTCGCCGAGCGGCTGGCCCTGCCCATCGCCAACCTGCACGAAGTGCCGGACACCATCACCGACGAGGAGGCGGTGTTCACGGAGCCCCTGGCCGCCGCGCTCCAGATCCAGGCCCAGGTCCCGCTGCGTCCGGACCAGCGCGTGCTCGTCCTGGGCGCGGGGCGGCTGGGGACGCTCGTGGCACGGACGCTGGCGCGCACGGGCGCCGAGGTGCGCGTGGTCGCGCGCCTGGCCGCGCGGCGGGACCAGCTGCGGGCGTCCGGGGTGGACGCGGTCGCCTTCGAAGACGTTCCCGCCGGCTCCGCCGACGTCGTGGTGGACTGCACGGGCCATCCCGACGGCTTCGCGCGCGCGCGGGCGGCGGTGCGGCCCCGCGGCACCATCGTGATGAAGAGCACGTACGCGGGCGAGGCGGCGGTGAATCTCTCCTCCGTGGTGGTGGACGAGATCACGGTCGTGGGATCGCGCTGCGGCGCCTTCGCCCCCGCGCTCGAGCTGCTGGCCGCGCGGGCCCTGCCCGTCCGCGAGCTCGTGCAGGCGCGCTACCCCTTCGCGCGGGGCGCGGACGCCTTCGCGGAGGCGGCGCAGCCGGGCGCGCTCAAGGTCCTGCTCGAGCCCTAGGCGCCTCACCCGACGACGAAGGTGGGGACGCTGCCTCCGCCCGCGCTGACGTTGATGACCGAGCTGCGCGAGGCGCGCGTGACCGCCCCCACGTCCGCGCCGTGGACGAAGAACGGATTCACGTTGACCTTGAGCGGCGAGAGCCCGACCTCGCCATCTTCCTCGAGGAGCGGGAAGACCTCCTCGGGAATCTGGACTCTCTCCTGCACGACCCAGGGCTCGCGCAGCCCCTCCTGGACCGCGGCCGCCCACGCTTCCGGCGTGGTCTCGTCCCCCACCAGGACCGAGCGGCCCCCGTAGCCGTGCGCGGGCTTGAGCACGAGCTCCGGCCGGTGATCGATCACGTAGGGGACGAGGTCGATCTCGCTTCCGCCGCGCAGGGTCCGGCGCTCGGCCACGCGGCGGGTCCAGGGGACCACGCGCCGCACGAGCTCGGATTCCTCCGGCGTCATCAGCGAAGCGAACGACTCGTCGGTCAGGATCGCGAAGAACGCCTTGTCCTCGGAGAGCCGGCAGCGGAAGGAGTTCACGAACACGGCCAGGCCGTCGCGGTAGGCCTCCAGGAAGGGCTGCATCTGGCCTTCCCGCGCCACGATCTCGGTGAGCACGGCGCGCCGGTAGACGAGATCGACGGCCCGGCCGTTCGCGATCAGGCGCCCGCCGCTGACCTCCATGGCGCGCGGATCGGCCAGCACGCAGTCGAACCCGACCGCTTCGAAGCGCGCGCACACGATCTCCTGGTCGGCGCGCGTCTTCACGTCCGCCCAGTCCGCGATGGCAATCACGGGGGCCGCCGCCGCCGGATGCCCCCGGGCCCTCCAGGTCCACACCACGGCGTCGACGAGGGCGGGCAGCGAGGGCGCGTAGTGGACGCGCCGGGTCGCGGCGAAGGCGCGGAACAGGGGCAGGTCCGCGAACACCTCCGCCATGCGGTCCCCGTAACCGAACCCCGCGGGCGCGTCGCTGTTGATCTCGATGAAGCGCGGGCCATCCGCGCCCAGGAACGCGTCCAGCCGCGAGAGCAGCACGTCCGGCGGTCCGGGGTCCAGAGCCACCCAGCGCGCCTCCGCCTCCGGCGTGCCCAGGTAGGCGCAGAGCGCGCCCACGTCGCCGGCGAAGGCGCGGCGGGCCACGCGCACCGCGATCTCCATCACCCGCCGGCCCGTCGCCCGCAGGGCGTCCCACTCCGCGCGGGGCACGAAGTGCGGGCGGAGGCACGTCCGCATGGGCTCGCCGTCGAAGGTGATGCTCGCCCGCCGGAAGGCCTCCTCCAGCCACTGCGCCTGCTCGCGCGCCGCCCCCGGATCGGCCTCCACGAGTCGGTTGTAGTCGGCGGCGGGATCGGCCACGGCGATCGCGGCTAGCGGCCGTGCCCCCAGGCCACACGTCCGGCCACGATGGTGAGGGCGGGCGCGCCCTTCAGGGTCCAGCCCCCGAACGGCGTGTTGCGCGACTTGCTCAGGAAGCGCGCGGGGTCGACCTTGTGCCGGCGCGTGAGATCGAGGACGGTCACGTCCGCGGGCGCGCCGGGGGCGAGGGTGCCGCCGGGCAGGCCGAGGATGGCGGCCGGGCGCGTCGAGAAGAGCTCCACCAACCGGTCCAGGCTGATCAGGCCGGCGGCGACGAGGCGGTCCAGGCAGAGCGCGACCGCCGTCTCCAGTCCCACGATGCCGAAGGCGGCGGCGTCGTACTCGACCTTCTTGTCGTCCACGGTGTGGGGCGCGTGATCGGTGGCGATGCAATCGATGGCGCCGTCGCGGATCCCCTGGATCAGGGCCTGCCGGTCCGCCTCCGCGCGCAGGGGCGGGTTCATCTTGGTGGAGGTGTCGTATTCGGAGGCGCGCACGAGCTCGTCGGTGAGGAGGAGGTGATGCGGGGTGGCCTCCGCGGTGACGCGCACACCGCGCGCCTTGCCCCGGCGCACCGCGTCCACGGACGTGGCCGTGCTCGCGTGCGCGATGTGGACCTTGCCCCCCGTGAGCTCGGCCAGGAGCACGTCGCGCTCGACCATGATCGCTTCCCCCGCCCCCGGGGCGCCGCGCAGGCCGAGCATGGTGGCCACCGGGCCCTCGTTCATCGACGCCCCCTGCGAGAGCGTCGGCTCCTCGCAGTGGTCGATCACGGTGAGGTCGAAGGCCTTCGCGTACTCCAGGGCCCGGCGCATCACGCGCGCGCTGGCCACCGGCCGCCCGTCGTCGGAGACGGCCACGCAGCCGGCCTCGCGCAGGTCCCCGTACTCCGCGAGCTCCTCGCCCTTGGAGCCGCGGGTGATGGCGCCGATGGGCCAGACCCGCACCGCGCCCTCGCGCTCCGCCGCCTCCCGGATGGAGCGGGTGATGCCCGCCTGGTCGTTGACCGGCTCCGTGTTCGGCATCGCGCACACCGCGGTGAACCCGCCGGCGGCGGCCGCGCGCGTGCCCGTCGCGATCGTCTCCTTGTCCTCGCGGCCCGGCTGGCGCAGATGGGTGTGGAGGTCGATGAACCCGGGGCAGACCACCAGGCCGCCGACGTCGATGACTTCCGCCCCGCGGGCGGCCACGCGTGTGTCGAGATCCGCGACCTCGCCGTCCACGAGGAGCAGGTCCAGGTCGGCGTCGACGGCGCGGCCGGGGTCGATCACGCGGCCGCCCTTGAGGAGGAGACGCTGGCTCATGCGACCGCCTCCGACCCGCCCAGCAGCAGGTAGAGCACGGCCATGCGCACGGCCACGCCGTTCGTGACCTGGTCGAGGATCACGGAGTAGGGACCGTCCGCGACCTCGCTCGCGATCTCCACGCCGCGGTTCATGGGGCCCGGATGCAGGATCAGCACGTCCCTCTTCGCGCGCCGCACGCGCTCTTCGGTCAGGCCGAAGCGGGCGTGGTACTCGCGCACCGTGGGGAAGTATCCCCCCGTCATGCGCTCCTGCTGGATGCGCAGCATCATGATCGCGTCCGCGCCCTCCACCGCCTCCTCGATCCGGTAGGTGACGGGCGCCAGCGCCTCGATGCCGGGGGGCAGCAGGGTCGGGGGGGCGCAGAGGATCACCTCCGCGCCCATCTTGGTCAGGAGCCACACGTTCGAGCGCGCCACCCGGCTGTGCAGGACGTCGCCCACGATGGCCACGCGCAGGCCCTCCAGCCGTCCCTTCTTCTGGCGCAGGGTGAGGGCGTCGAGGAGGGCCTGGGTGGGATGCTCGTGCGCGCCGTCGCCCGCGTTGACGATGGCGGAGCGGCAATGGCGGGCCAGGAAATGCGGCGCTCCGGAAGCGGCGTGCCGCAGCACGATCATGTCCGGGTTCATCGCCTCCAGGTTCTTCGCCGTGTCCAGCAGGGTCTCGCCCTTCTGCACGCTGGAGGTGGAGGTGGCGATGGAAAGGCTGTCCGCGGAGAGGACCTTCTCCGCGATCTCGAAGGACGCGCGCGTGCGCGTCGAGGCCTCGTAGAAGAGGTTCACCACCGTCTTGCCGCGCAGGGCGGGCACCTTCTTGATGGGACGGTCCAGCACCTCGCGCAGCGCCTCCGCGGTGTCGAGCACGGCCGTGATGTGGGACGGTTCGAGGGGCTCGATGCCGAGCAGGTGGCGGTGCGGGTACGCCGCCGGGGTCACCGCTGCGGCCTCCGCTTGCGCGCGGACGTGCGCGGCCGGGGGGCGGCGCCGCGCTCGAGGAGCACCACGCGGTCGTCCCCGTCCTCCTCCTCGAGCCGGACCTGGACCACCTCCTCGCGGGTGGTGGTGAGCGTCTTGCCCGCGTAGTCGGCGTGGATGGGCAGCTCGCGGTGGCCGCGGTCGACGAGGACGGCCAGCTCGATGCGCGCGGGCCGCCCGAAGTCGATCAGCTCGTCGAGGGCGGCGCGCACGGTGCGGCCGGTGAAGAGCACGTCGTCCACGAGCACCACCGTCTTTCCGTCGATCGAGGTCGGGATGTCCGTGCCCTTGAGCACGGGCTGGGGCCCGACGGTGGTGAGGTCGTCGCGGTAGAGCGTGATGTCGAGCGCTCCCACCGGCGGCTCGAACCCGGAGGCCTCCTTCATGCGCGCGGCCAGGCGCCGGGCCAGGGGGACGCCGCGCGTGCGCACTCCGACGAGGACGGTGCCGCGGAGGTCCGGATGCCGCTCCAGGATCTCGTGGGCCATGCGCGAGAGCGTGCGGGAGAGGCGGTCCGCGTCCATCAGCTCCTGCCGCTCGCGATAGGGCGCCGGTTTGGCCATCAGTTCACCTTGCCGCCGTCAGGGACGGGCCGCTCCGGGATGAGGAGCACGTTCTCGCCCTTGCCGTTCTCGACGGCCAGGACGAGCACTTCCGATTCCAGGCCGGCGACACGGCGCGGCGGCAGGTTCACGACCGCGATCACCTGCAGGCCCACCAGATCCGACGGCTCGTAGAGGTCGCTGATCTGCGCGCTGGACCGGCGCCGGCCCAGCGTTCCGAAATCCACCTGAAGGGAGAAGGACGGCTTGCGCGCGCCGCGGAGCACTTCCGCCGCCACCACGGTCCCCACGCGGAGGTCCAGGGTGAGGAAGTCGTCGACGGTGGCCAAAGCGGCGGGATGGTATCACGGCGCCTCGTCCGGGAGCGGGGGCAGCCCGGGCGGCACCGCCGCCGTCGTCGGCGTGACGGCCAGGCTCTCGTAGCTGGGGATGAAGGTCACGGGGTGGGCGCGCATGAAGTCGTCCTGCAGCATCTCGGTGAGGATGCGCCCTTCCATGTCGCGCGCCACGGGCAGCCCCATCAGGTAGAGGATCGTGGGCGCGATGTCGAGCACGGACGCCCCGCGCAGGGCGGAGCCGGGCCGGATTCCGTCGCCCAGGGCCAGGATCACGCCGTCCGGTGCGTCACCGTGCGTCCCGCTCGCCCAGCGGTCGCCCATCAGCGTCTCCCAGGCCCGCCGCCAGGGGGGCAGGGGGTCCATGCCATAGGCGGACACCACGATCAGCACCTCGTCCGGCCGGAGCGACTGCGCCAGCTCGCCGACGCCCTGCCCGAGCAGCGCGGCGTAGGCGCCCATCACGTTGCCGTAGCGTCGGCGCTCCTCCGCGCGCACGTCGCCGAAGGCCTCCGGCCGCGCGAAGCGCAGGAACCGGTGCCCCACCACGTCGAGCCCGCGGTAGTAGGTGGCGAAGAACGGAGGGTCGTAGGCCGCGCGCAGGACCGCCCCCCCGCGCTGATAGGTGAGGTCGGGGGCCAGGGCCCGGTCGAGCAGCTCGGCCGGCCAGGGCAGGTCGTCGCCCGGGAAGTCGACGGTGAAATCGATGAACGGCGCGAGCAGCGCGCGATCGATGTCCTTCCCCTCCACCGCCCGGGCGCGCACCTCGGAGGCGAGGTCGCGCGGGTACAGCGCGTCCGCCGCGCGCGCGGGATCGTGCTGGAAGAGGTGGAAGTAGGGCGAGAGCATGAAGGCCTGGATGCGCTCGGGCGGGTACGTCCCCCAGCCGCGCACGATGCCGGCCGGGATGCCGAAGGCGTTGAGCGCGTTCCAGAGCGCGCGGCGGTGGCGGGAGGCGGAGGTGATGGGCGCGGTGGACACGAGCCCGGCCCGTTCGAGGAGTCCGACGAGCGCGCCCTTGGGCAGCAGCTCGTACACGGTGGACGATCCGCGCAGACGGTAGGTGGCGAAGCTCTTGACGCCGTGGTCGCGGGGCAGGCGGCCGGTGAAGATGCTGGTCCAGATGGGCGGCGCCTCCGTGGGCCGCAAGGTGGCCAGCGGTCCGTGGGCTCCGCGGCGCATCATCTGCCCGAAAGCGGGGAGGCCGCCGCGGGCCAGGCCATCGCGGATCTGCTCGAGGCTGAGGCCGTCGATCCCGACCAGGATGATGCGCCGGGTCGGGGTGACCGTCTCCGTCGCGAACGGCACGGGAGCGGGCCGCGCCACCGGGAGCGGGCGCATGGCCATGGGCAGCACGATGGCGGCGGCCGTGGCCAGGACGACGAGGGCGGCGGAGATCCCGCGCCCGCGCGACGGAAAGAGGACGGCGTCGATCCCGACCGCGAGCAGGACGAGCGCGGCCGCCGTGAGCGCCACCGCCGATCCGGCCAGGGGCGAGAGCACCTCGACCGGCACGGAATGGCGGTAGCTGACGAGGCTGAGCCAGAAAAGGCCCGCGGCCGCGGCGACGGCGACGAGGGCGGCCGTGGTCAGCCCGGGCAGCGCCTCCAGCGGCGGACGTGCCGCCCGCGGCCAGCCGGGAAGGGCGCTCGACACCGCCACCACCAGCCAGAGTCCCGGCAGCGCCATGGCCGCCCAGGGCAGGAGGAGCGAGGTGAGGAGCGCCCCCGCGTCGCCGCTGAGCGTCACCTCCGGATTCAGGTACAGCGTGAGCAGGACGAGATCGGCGGCGAGGAGGAGGGCGGCCAGGCCGGCCGCCGCCCCCGCGCGCAGTGCGGGCATCCGGAAGGAGTTTAACGGGCGTCGCGTTATCATCGCGAACGGATGCCGGCCCCTCCGCCCGTCAATCGGGACGCCGTGCTCGTCTCGCGCGAGCCGCTGGACAGCCCGTACGTGATCCTGACCGTGCGCCACCCCGAAGTGGCGCGCGCGGCCCGCGCCGGCCAGTTCGTGATGATCAAGGCCGGCACCTCCGCGGAGCCGCCGCTGCGGCGGCCCTTCTCCATCCTCACCGTCGACCCCGGCGCGGAGACGTTCCGCCTGTTCCTGAAGACGATCGGCGCGGGCACGCGGGCGCTGGCCGCGCTCGAGCCGGGCGATCTCGCGCAGTGCCTGGGACCCCTGGGCCGGCCCTTCACCGCCCCGCCCCCCGGTCACGAAGCGCTGCTGATCGCCGGCGGCTACGGGATCGCGCCCTTCCATCTCTTCTGCGAGGAGCTGCTCCGCGCGGGCGCCCGCGCCCGCGTCTTCTACGGCGGCCGCACCGCGGCCGACCTGCAGGTGCGCGAGCCCTTCGCGGCCATGGGCGTGCCGCTGGTGCCCACGACCGACGACGGCAGCCTCGGCCACCACGGACGGGTCACGGAAGCGGTCGAAGCGTACCTGGACGCGCACAAAGGGCCGGTCACCCTGTACGCCTGCGGACCGGACCCCATGCTGCACGCGGTGGCCCGCCTGGCCGCGCGCCGCGGACTGCCGGCCGAGGTCAGCCTCGATCCCTGGATGGGCTGCGGGGTCGGCACCTGCCTCGGCTGCGTCGTCTGGATGCAGTCCGCGTCGGAGCCGCGCCCGCATTACCGCTGCGCCTGCACGGAGGGACCCGTCTTCGACGCGCGCGAAGTGGTGTGGCCCGGCGAGGAGGTCTCGCGGGCCCGCCTCGAAGCACCGGCCGCCGCTCCCTCGGAGGCACGATGACGGACGCGGTCGCCACCACGCCGCGCCTGGCCGTCGAGGTGGGCGGGCTCCGCCTCAAGAACCCGCTCCTCGCCGCCTCCGGCACTTTCGGCTACGGCGTCGAGTACGCGGGCATCCTGGACCTCTCTTCGCTGGGCGGGCTCGTCTCCAAGGGCCTCTACCTCGCGCCCCGCGACGGCTGCGCCACGCCGCGCATCGTGGAGACCCCGTCCGGGCTGCTCAACGCGATCGGGCTGCAGGGGGTCGGGGTGCGCGCCTTCGTGGAGAAGGTGCTGCCCGCCCTGCGCGCCTACGACACCGCGGTGCTCGTCAACGTCTGCGGCGACACGGTGGAGGAGTACGCGGAGGTCACCCGCATCGTCGACCAGGCCGAGGGCGTGGCCGCGGTCGAGATCAACATCTCCTGCCCGAACGTGAAGAAGGGCGGGATGGCCTTCGGCGGCGACCCGCGCATGACCTCCGAGGTCGTCTCCGCGGTCCGGAAGGCCACGCGCCTGCCCGTGATCCCGAAGCTCTCGCCGAACGTGGCCGACATCGCGGTCTTCGCGCGCGCGTCCGAGGACGCGGGCGCGGACGCCGTCTCCTGCATCAACACGGTGCTGGGGCTGGTCGTGGACGTCGAGACCCGGCGGCCGCGCCTGGCCTTCGGCACGGGCGGCCTCTCCGGTCCGGCCATCCGCCCCATCGCCGTGCGCATGGCCTGGCAGGCCGCGCGCGCGGTCAAGATACCGGTGATCGGCATCGGGGGCATCGCCTCCGCCTCGGACGCCCTGGAGTTCCTCATCGCCGGCTGCCGGGCGGTGCAGATCGGCACCGCGAACTTCGTCGATCCGGGCGTGTACGACCGCGTGCGGTCCGGCCTCGAGGACTACCTGCGCCGGCACGGCCTCGACGACATCAATCGCGTGGTGGGCACGCTGCGCTATCCGGGCCTGCCCGCCGCGGAGGAGCTGGGAGGATGACGCCTCGCGACCGACTCATCGTCGCCCTCGACGTGCCGGATGCGGCTACGGCGCGCACGATGGTCGACCGGCTGGCCGGCCACGTCGGCATGTTCAAGGTCGGCAACCAGATCTTCACCGCCGCCGGCCCCGAATTCGTGCGCGAGGTGATCGCGCGGGGCGAGAAGGTCTTCCTCGACCTCAAGTTCCACGACATCCCGAACACGGTCGCGGGCGCGGTGAGCAGCGCCGGGCAGCTCGGCGTCTCCCTCGTCGACGTGCACGCGCTGGGCGGCAAGGAGATGCTGGAGGCCGCGGTCGGCGCCCTGCCCGCAATGGGCATCCGGCTGCTCGCGATCACGATCCTGACCAGCCACAAGGAAGAGACGCTCGGAAGCGTCGGGGTGGGCGGATCGGTGGCGGACAGCGTGCGCCGCCTGGCCCTCCTGGCCCGCGAGGCGGGGGCGGACGGCGTGGTGGCCTCGCCGCAGGAGGTGGCGCTCGTCCGCGAGGCCTGCGGAAAAGACTTCCTCGTCGTGACGCCGGGCATTCGGCCGGCGGGAGCGTCGCGCGGAGATCAGTCGCGGACGGCGACGCCCGCCGCCGCGGTGGCCGCGGGCGCGGATTACATCGTGGTGGGCCGCCCCATCCTCGAAGCGGCCGATCCCGCGGCCGCCGCCGACGCCATCGTGCGGGAGCTCACAGGCCGCTAGGTCCCTCCGTGAGCCGCGGAGAGTCCCGCGGCTGGCATCCCGTTTGCTGGGCTATCGACGAGGGGGTGCACCGTGCGATGGAGTGAAGGCCGGAGAAGCGACAACGTCATCGACGCCCGCGGCCGCGGAATGCCCATCGTGGGCGGCGGCATCGGCATGGCCGTGCTCGCCCTCGTGGTGTACCTCATGGGCGGCGATCCGACCGTCGTGCTCAACAGCGGCGGCGGCGGCCAGCCCGTTCCGACGGATGCGGGCGCGCCCGCAAACTCGGGCGCACCCGGAGCGCCCGCCCAGGACCAGATGTCGCAGTTCGTCTCCGTCGTCCTCGCGGACACCGAGGACACCTGGAACGCGGTCTTCAAGCAGAAGTTCGGCCGCGACTACGAGGAGCCCCAGCTCGTGCTGTTCAGCGGGGCGGTGCAGTCGGCCTGCGGTCTCGCCCAGTCGGCCATGGGCCCGTTCTACTGCCCCAACGACCACCGCGTGTACATCGACCTGTCCTTCTACCGCGAGCTGAAGGACCGCTTCGGCGCCCCCGGCGACTTCGCCCAGGCCTACGTGATCGCGCACGAGGTGGGGCATCACGTGCAGAACCTGCTCGGCATCTCCGACAAGGTGCAGGCGGCCCAGCAGCGCTCGGACCGGGCGGGAGCAAACGCCCTGTCCGTCCGTCTCGAGCTGCAGGCCGACTGCTACGCCGGGGTCTGGGGCTTCCACGCCCAGCGCGCGCGCAACGTCCTCGAGCCGGGCGACGTGGACGAGGCCTTGAACGCGGCCAGCGCGATCGGCGACGACAAGATGCAGAAGGCGGCACGCGGCTACGTGGTGCCCGAGGCCTTCACCCACGGCTCGTCCGCCCAGCGGCAGCAGTGGTTCCGCCGCGGGTTCGAGTCGGGCAACCTCGAGGCCTGCGACACGTTCTCGAGCTCGAATACGAGAGCGGCGTATTAGATAAGACAGCGACGAACGCGATCGTGCGCCCGGACGCGGCGTGGAGTAACGTCCACGTCGGATCATGCGGCGCGCGCGTCCTCGTCCCTCGTGGACCTTGTTCGTCCTGTTCCTGCTGAACTCCCTCAATTTCTTCGACCGCAACATCCTCGGCGCCATCGTGGAGCCGCTGCGCCGCGAGTGGTCGCTGCGCGACGCCCAGATCGGCTGGATCGGGACCGCGTTCACCCTGCTCTACGCCGTGGTCGGGCTACCCCTCGGCCGCCTCGCCGACACGAACCGTCGCACGCGGCTGCTCGGCGGCGGCGCGCTGCTGTGGAGCGCGATGACCGCGCTCTCCGGCCTCGCCACCAGCTTTGCCGGCCTGTTGGCGACGCGCCTCGGCGTCGGGGTCGGGGAAGCCGTCTGCGCGCCGGCGGCGGCGTCGCTCATCGGCGATCTCTTCCCGTCGGAGAAGCGCGGGCGGGCCACCGCCGTCTTCATGCTCGGCCTCCCCGTCGGGATCGGACTGAGCTATGCCGTGGGCGGAGCGGTGGCCCAGGCCTGGGGTTGGCGGGCCGCGTTCTTCGTGGCCGGCCTGCCCGGTCTCGCCGCCGCCGCCCTGTGCCTCGCCCTGCCGGAGCCGGCGCGGGGCACGGCCGAGCCGCACCCGATCGGCGCGCGGCTACGGGCGGGGTCCGCTCTCGCGCTCCTCGCGCGCACACCGACCCTCGTCTGGATCGTCCTCTCCGGCGCCCTCCACAACTTCAACATGTATGCGCTGAGCACGTTCGTGCCCGCCCTGCTCACGCGCCACCACGGCCTGAGCGTGCGCGACGCGGGCGCGCTCTCCGGCCTGATGTTCGGCGTGTTCGGGGGCGTGGGACTCCTCGTCGGTGGCTGGACCGGCGATCGTGCCGCCGCGAGAAAGGAGGGGGGCCGCCTGCTCGTCTCCGCGGCCGCGCTCGCGCTCTCGGTGCCGCTCGTCGTCCTGTTCCTGCTCCAGCCGCGCGGCGACGTCGGACGCGCGGTCTGGCTCGTGGGACCGGCCCTCCTGCTCATGTACCTCTATTACGCGCCCGTCTACGCGACCATCCAGGACGTGGTCGAGCCGGGGCGGCGCGGCACGGCCATGGCCGTCTATTTCTGCGCGATGTACCTCCTGGGCGCGTCGCTCGGCCCGGTCGGGACAGGTGTGCTCTCGGATCGACTGGCCGCCCGCGCCGCGGCCGCCGCCGGCTCCCCCGTCGTGACGGAGGCCTTCCGTGCCCAGGGCTTGCATCAGGCGATGTACGTCGTGCCCGCGCTGAGTCTAGTCCTGGCGGCTGTGCTATTTGCAGGCGCGCGCGCGTCCGCGCGCGACGGGCGGGCGCTCACGGCCTGGATGGAGCAGGCGCAGGCCTCCTGAGCCGCCGGTGGCCCCGATCGTTGACGCGCCAGACGACGGAATGGTACCCTCTGATCCTGAAAATGAAATCCATTTTCAAGATCCGCCCCGCCTGCGGTGCCGTCGCGATGGCGGTGGCGGTGCTGGCCGCCGGATGCGGTCGCCCCCCGCAGGCGCTGGTGCCGGCGCCTCCGGACGGCGGAGACGCCCAGCGCCTGGTGACCGTCCTCGATTACGTGAGCAGCGACTATGCCCGCGCCGTGGTGCCCGGAGGTACCGTCGTCAGCGCGGACGAGTACGAGGAGCAGGTGAAGTTCGTGGGCGACGCGCGGGCGCTGGTCGCCTCCGTGCTGCGGCCCGCACCCGGCGCGAGCGATCCGCTCGTGGCCGCGGTGGCGCGCGTCGAAGAGGCCGTGCGGGGAAAGGCGGATCCGGCGGTGGTCGCGCGGGCCTGCCGGGAGGCGAAGGCGGAGGCGGTCGCCCGCTTCGGCCTGCGCACGGTGCCCACGGAGACGCCGTCGCTCGACCGCGCGCGAGCGCTGTACGCGCAGTCCTGTCTCCCCTGCCACGGCGCGGCCGGCGACGCGCGCACGGCGCAGGCGGAACTCCTCGACCCCAAGCCGGCCAGCTTCCGCGAGCCGGCGCGCCTGGCCGCGCTGTCGCCCTACCGCGTCTACAACACGCTCACCTTCGGCGTGCCCGGCACGGGGATGGCCTCGTTCGAAGCACTGCCCCCTTCCGATCGTTGGGCCCTGGCCTTCTACGTGCTGCGCCTGGGCCACGAAGGCGAGCCCGCGCTCGGGCCGGCCACGATGAGCCTGGCCGATCAGGCCGTGCGCACGGATCCCGAGATCGTGGAGTCGCTGCGCGCAGCCGGGGTGGAGGACGCGCCGCGCGTCCTCGCCCACCTGCGCACGGAGGCCGCGTTCCAGGAGCCGCCCGCCCGACTGGCCCTCGAGCGCACGCGCGACATGCTGCGGGCCGCCCTCGTGTCCTTCGAGGAGGGACGCGCGCACGAGGCGGACCGCCGCGTGATGGACGCCTACCTCGAAGGGTTCGAGCCCCTCGAGCCCCGGCTGCGCGCCCGCGATGCGGAGGCGACGTCGGCCGTGGAGACCGGCTTCCGCGACCTGCGCGTGGCCCTGCAGCGGGGCGACGCGCGGGCGGTACGCGCGACCGAGCACGACCTCGATCGCGTCCTGGAGGGGCTGGCCAAGGGCCAGCGGCCCGCGGTGCCGATGCTGGCCGCGTTCCTCATCTACTTCCGCGAGGGCGTGGAGGCGGCGCTGCTCGTGGGCGCGCTGCTCGCGGGCGTGCGCCGGCTCGGCCGCGCCGACGCCGTCCGCTACGTGCACCTGGGCTGGATGGCCGCGCTGCCCGCGGGCGTGCTGACCTGGTGGCTGGCCAGCCGGGTGCTGGCCGTGCGCGCCGCCGACCGCGAGCTCTCGGAAGCGGTGATCGCGCTGCTGGCCGCGGCCGTGCTCTTCTCGATGAGCTTCTGGATGATCTCCAAGGTCGAGTCGCGCCGCTGGACCGGCTACCTGCGGAAGGGGCTGGAGGCGAGCCTCACCCGCCGCAACCTCGCCCTCCTCGCCTTTCTCTCCTTCCTGGCCGTGTACCGCGAGGCCGCGGAGACCGTCCTCTTCACCCAGGCCCTCATCCTCGAAGCGCCGGGACGGCCCGGGGAAGTGTGGGGCGGCGCCGCCGCCGGCCTGTTCGCGGTGATCGCCCTGGCCGTGCTCATGAACCGCACGGTCGTGCGCCTGCCCCTCGGCCCCTTCTTCGCGGTGTCCAGCGCCCTGATGTGCGTGCTCGCCATCTCGTTCGCGGGCGCGGGCATCTACGAGCTCGTGGCCGCGGGCTACCTGCGGCCGCGGCCGGTGCCGTTCCCGGAGATCGCGTGGATGGGCATCCACCCGGACCTCACCGCCCTGTCCGTGCAGCTCACGATCGTCACCGTGATCGCGGTGGCGGCGCTGGTGACGCTGCGCCGTCCCTCGCCCGCCCCCGCGCCCGGCGCCTCGCCCCCCGCGTGACCAGCGACGCGCTCGTTCTGATCGGCAAGCCCGGATGCCACCTCTGCGAGGTCATGCACGCGGTGGTGGCGCCGGTGGCCGCCGAGCTGGGCTTGTCCCTGGCCGAGCGCGATGTGCGATCCGACCCCGAGCTGGACGCGCGGTACGGCCACGACATCCCCGTGCTGCTCCTGGGCGGCCGGGAGGTGGCGCGCCATCGCGTGAGCGCGGCCGACCTGCGCGCGCGGCTGCAGGCACTCTCCTCATAACGCGTTCCTCGCTCGGTCCGCCCACGGGGAGGCCGCGAAGTCGCGCAGGAGCCGGTCGCGGGCGGCGTGCGCCTGCTCCGTGTCGCCGTCCGCGGCCCGGCCCTGCATCAGGCCGAAGAGGGCCTGCGCGACGTAGGGGTTGGGCTCCGGCTGGGCCAGGACCTCCTCGAACGCTTGCGCGGCCAGGCGGGCCTGGCCCGCCCGCAGCAGGCTCTCGCCGCGCAGGCACAGGAGCTCCGCGCGCAACGGGGCGATCGCGCCCTGGCCGAGCGCGTGGCGCGCGTATTCCGCGGCCTCGGCGAAGCGGGACTCCCCGTAGGCGCGCGACGCGCGCTCGTAGAGCGGCATGGGATCGGGTGGCGCCGGCCGCAAGGTGGCGAGGCGGGCGCCGATGCAGGCGAGAAGGAACACGGCCGGGATCGCCGCGCCCCATCGCCGCGTGGGCGCGGGCATGTCGGCGCAATCGTCGAGGGGAATGGGCGGCACGCTGTCGGGCCGCGGCCGGGGCAGGCCGCGCCGCCGCCAGCTCCGCGCGAAGAGGGCCGTGCCCCCGACCAGGGCCAGACCCGTGAGCAGCAGGCCCAGGTGGTCGGAGAGCGTGCGCGCATAGGTGAGCCGCACCGTCGTCTGCCGCGGCACGATCAGCATCAACGCGGGCGAGACGAGGTAGGGACCATCCGCGCCTTCCGCCTTCCAGCGCGGGTGATAGGAGACCTTCACCAGCAGCGGATGGCCCACGCGGTTCGTGGTCACCGTGATCGCCTCGTCCTCCACCTTGGCCTGCGCCTCCACGCCGCCGGGCAGCGGCACCTCCGGAGGGGCCAGCCATTCGTCCTTCTCGACCACGTCGAAGCGCGGGTCGTCCGTGAACACGAGATACGCGGGCGACAGCGGCTTGCGCGTGAACCACCGGTAGGACTTCTCGCGCCAGCCCCGCCCGGAGGAGCGCACGGGTGCGAAGGCCAGCGGCTCGACGTACCCGCCGCCCGCCCCCACGATGTCGTAGAGGTGGTACGGCGGCACGTGCGCGACCAGGCGCGCTTCCGGGCGCGCGTCGAGGCTCTCCACGAGCCGCGGGCTCAGCGCGACCACCTGCCCCACGTCGAACAGGCGCAGGTGGCGGAGGGCGGACTCCGTGTCGAACTGCGAGTAGTCCCGCTTGCGAAACGGGTTCGGCGAGACGGCGTCGAGCTCGGAGGCCAGGAAGTAGACGGCGTGCGTCTGCAGGCTGGCCTGGTTGTAGACCCCCTCCAGGGTCGAGCGGCCGGAGAAGAGGGGCAGCGTCTCGTACATGCGGATGGAGCCCGCGCGCTCGTGGAGGGCGCTGTACTCGACGGCCACGCGCGGATCGGAGACGGTGCCCCGGAGCCGCTGCGCGATCTCCGCGAACGCCGGCCACAGCTCCTTCGCCTGCAGGCCGGTGTAGTTCCAATCCACCCAGGCGCGCAGCACGCGCGAGTGCCCGTCGGCATGAACCACGCCGAGGAGGACCAGGGCCAGCGCGGCCAGGTCGCCGGCGGCCAGGCGCTCGAGCGCGAGCCCCAGCGTCACCGCCCCCGCCAGGCAGAGGGCGAGCTGGGCGAAAGGCACGAAGCGCACGTCGATGATGCCGAGGGCGGGAGCGGCCGCGGCCAGGGCCATCCCGATGGCGGCCCCGTGCAGCAGGTACGTCAATCGATGGTCGGGACCGCCCGCGCGCAGGGCCAGGAACAGCATCCACAGGAGGCCAACGATGGCCGCCCCGATGAGCGGCCAGAGCAGGGGCGGGAAGAGGTTGCGCGTGGAGACGGTGATCCAGGGGTCGTCGTACGGCGTCGTCCATCCCCACGCGTTGAGCAGGGGGAGCAGCCAGAACGCGCAGGAGGCGAAGGCGAGGCCGGCCACGGCCGAGAGCCAGCCCAGCGTGCGCCCCGGACGGCGCGAGGCGTAGAGGAAGTAGGAGGCGGAGAGGCCTCCCCAGAGGACGGCGTACCCGTGGGCGAGCGCGGTGAGAGCGAGCACCACCGCCGGAAGCCAGGGGCCGTCCCCCCGCGCGTAGGCCCGGTAGGTGACGCCGAGGAAGAGCAGAGCGAGCCCGATGCCGTAGGTGTACGAGAACTCGCCCGTGAGCGTGCTCGCCATCGTCCCGCCCCAGATGGGGTTCTCCTCCGAGAACAGGAAGACGAGGGCGCCGCCCGCACCCATGAGCGGCACCGGCGCGCGGAAGCCCATGAGCCGCAGCGCGGCGTAGGCGAGGAGGGGCAAGGCGAACACGCCGAGGACGCTGCCGACCTTGAAGGCCGCGAAGAGGCCGAGCAGCGGGGTCAGCGCGGCCATGACCAGGAACGCGAGCGGGAAGTAGTAGAGGAGGAGCGGGTGGCCCAGGTACGCGCCGGGGTACCAGCCCTGGAAGCGCAGATGCGGGAGCAGCGTGTCGCGGAAATAGACGAGGGTCGGGAAGTGGCACGGCGTGTCGCCGCCCGCGGCCACCGTCGGGAGGAGGAGGAGGCGCGGCTTCAGGTAGTCGAGGAGGACCAAAAGGATCACGGCCAGGCCGATGAGGTCGACGAGGAGGGCGCGCGGGCGCCCGGACGAGGCGGACATGAAGCGAGGAGTCTATCCGACGGATGGACGGCGGCGGCGCGACAGCTTGGCCAGGAGGCGCTGGCGCCGGCGATGGAAGTCCTCCACCGCGCGGCGCGTGCCCGGCCCGTGCTCGCCGTCGAGGCGGCCGAGCCCGCTCTCCACCGCGGAGAGGGCGGCGGGCAGGTCGCGGCTCCGGTGCTCGTGGTGCAGGGCCAGCTCGCGCAGGGCCAGCCAGTCCCCGCTCTGGGCCGCCTCTTCCCAGTAGGCCACCGCCGTCTCCATCTCCCCCGCCTTCTTCGCGCGCGCGGCCAGGCGCAGCAGCGACGCGGTGCGCACCGGGCCCGCGGCCTGCGCGAGCAGGCGCCGGTACTGCTCCTCCGACCGCTCGTAGAGCGACGCGCGCTCCAGCACGCGGGCCAGGCAATAAACGTCGCGCGGGTCCTCCGCGTGGCCGCCCTCCACCCACTGGCAGGCCAGCGCGGCCAGGGCGGCCAGGGAGAGGACGTCGAGCCGGTTGTGCTCCAGCACGCGCGCCATGGCCCGCCCGTCGCGGCGGCGCACGAAATCGAAGTAGATGCGCGGGATCTCCTCCCCGGGCACGTCGCCGCGGCGGTTCACCCCGAGCAGCGCGCGCTCCAGCGACTGCAACCGGCAGGATTCCAGGCGCGCCTTCCACAGCCGCCGCGCGGGATGCAGGAGGTCGAAGTGCAGGGCCTGGGCCAGGGGGAAGCGCTCGCGGTTGAGGGCGTAGCGCGTCTCCAGCAGGGGCACGTCGAAGAGGCCGCCGTTGAAGGTGACGATGCGCTCGCATCCGGCGAGGTCCTCGGCTAGCCCGCGCAGCAGGGCCGCCTCCTCGTGGTAGTCGCGCATGAAGTACTGCCGGAAGCGGAAGCGCTCGCCCTCCACCCACCCCACCCCGACGAGGAAGGCGGCCGTGCCCGTGCCTCCGGCCAGCCCCGTCGTCTCCGTGTCGAGGAAGACGGCGCGCCGCAGGTCGAAGGCGCCCAGCGCGGACTGGCCGGTGAGGATGGAGACGGCGTCGGGATCGAGGGCGCGGAGACGCGTGAAGGGCACCGCGCCGTGCAGGGTCTCCAGGTGGACGTCGTCCTCCACGAGGAAGAACTCGCCGCGCGCGTTCTCGACCCGGCGGCCGGACAGCAGCTCCTCCAGCGGAGGCCCCAGCGCTCCGTATCCGTTTGCGCGCGGCCGCCGCGCCGCCACCGCCACCAGGCGCTCCAGCCGCTCCTTCAGGCTGAGCCCGTCGTCGTCGAGAGCACCGATGAGCCGTGCCTCCAGGCGAGCCAGACCCTCCGGGGCCGCCGGTGCGGGCGGCGCCGGCCGTGGCGGCATCGGTCCGTCCGAGCGCCGCAGCCGTCGCAGCCGTTCGCCGAGCGCGCTCGACATCAGGGGTGGCTGTCCAGGGAGAGCACTTCTCCGTCCGCGGCCACCGCGAAGCCGCGCCGGGCGAGGTCGCGCCGGGCGCGCCCGTCCCAGAGAAGCGGGTTCGTGTGGTTCAGGTGGATGAAGGAGACCCGGCTCGAGAGCGCGGCCAGCCGCGCCGTGGTCTCGCCGACCGTGGGATGCGGCACCTCCGCGATCGATCGCCCGGGCAGCTCGTCCGCGGAGAGGAACGTGCCGTCGAGGAGCGCGAACTGAACGCGCGCCACCTCGTCCTCGACGCGGCGGTCCCACTTCTCCCATTTGTCGACGTCGGGGACGTAGAGGAGCGACTGCCCCGGCCCGCGCACGACGTAGCCCACGGTGTCGCTCAGCTCGTCGCGATGGGGCACGCGGACGGGCGTGACCGCCAGCGACGGGGTGAGGACGAACTCGCGGCCGGGCTCGACCTCGCGCAGCTCGATCTGCCCCAGGGCCACGAGCTGGCTCCAGGGCCCGCTCGTCTTGAGTAGCGCCGCCATGCGCGTGGTCGCGTACACGGGCACGGCCCGGGCGCCCAGCGCCTCGCGGCCCAGGTACATGAGGCCGGCGTAGTGGCCGATGTGCGCATGCGTGAGGAGGATGCCGTCCACGGGCCGGCGCGGGTCGGCCGCGGTCCGGCCCCGGTTGAGCGAGTCGAGTTGGGAGGGGAGATCCGGGGTGGCGTCGATCAGGAAGCGCTGACCCGCGCGATCGTCGACGAGGCCCAGGCAGGCCACCCGCTCGCGGCGCCCGGGATCGCGCCGCGCCCGCACGCACAGGGCCTGCGTGCATCCGATGTGGGGGACGCCGCCGTCCTGCGCGATCCCCAGCACGACCGCGCGCACGGGCGGGAGGGCCGCCGCGAACGCGGGGGCGCCGCCGAGCAGGATCGACAGGAGGCCGCACGACACCCGGGTGGAGACGCGGCTCATCGGGCGATGGGTGTCGCTTCCTTCCTGTCGAAGACGACCTCCCCGCGCACCGCCTGCAGGATGGCGAGCGCGACCTCCTTCCCGCGGCTCCCCACCTCGCCGACCGGTCCCACGCAGGACGGGCAGCCGTCGGAGCACGCGCAGGCGGCGATGAGTCCCTCGCTCTCCCGCACCAGCCGGTCGTGCAGCCGGTAGAGCGGCTCGCTCAGGCCGATGCCGCCCGGGTAGTTGTCGTAGACGAAGATCTGCGGCTCGTAGTCGTCGCCCGGCCGCGGACGCTCGCTGAGGGCCGTGCCTACGGGCCGCAGGCCGCGCGCATGCACGGCCTCGCCCTGGCCGTTGTCGCCCAGGGCCACCCCGATGTCGTGCCGGTCGCACATGAGGAAGAGCGCGGCCAGCTGGCCCAGGGTGTAGGCCAGCGCCACCACGCCGTCCCGCCTCTCCTCGCCCGAATACGGCAAGGACGCCATCAGCGCGCGGGGCAGGGTCAACCAGTAGGCCGTGGTGTGCATCTCGTTCTCGGGCATGGCCAGCTCGCCCGAGCCGACGTTCTCGTTCGTGTAGAACTTGATCTTCTTGAACCCCACCACCTGCGAGGTGACGTGGACCTCGCCGTGGCTGCGCCGCGCCTGCTGCGCGGGCTCCTCCGCGAAGCGATCGAGGATCTTCACCTTCGTATAGGTGATGGCATCGGTGTAGTAATCCACCTCCGCCTCGCGCACGTGGGCACGGCGCTCCTCGTGGTCGTATTTCTCCACGAAGAACGTGCGGCCCTCCAGGATGTAGACGGCCTTCTCGTGCAGGGTGGAGGGGGCGGAATCGAAGTCCACCTCGGCCACGATGCGCGGCTCGCGCGTGATGTCCTGGACCACGAAGTTGTCGGAGGAGACGCTGCGCAGGCTGACCGCGTCCGCGGGATAGCTCTCGGAGGTCCAGTGCCAGCGGTCGCCCGCACGGTGCACGAGCCGCTCCTCCTCCAGGAAGCCGAGGATCTCGGCCAGGCTCTCCCGCCCGAAGCTCTCCCCGGCCGTGAAGGGCAGCTCGAAGGCCGCGCACTTGATGTGGCTGACCAGGATGTGCAGGTTGTCGGCGTTGATCCGGGCCTGCTCGACGGGGGCGTCGAAGAAGTAGTCGGGATGCTTGGCGATGAACTGGTTCAGGGGCGTCGAATTCGCGACCAGCACCGCCACTGACGAGCCCTGCCGGCGTCCGGCCCGGCCCGCCTGCTGCCAGGCGGAGGCCACGCTGCCCGGGTAGCCGAGCAGTACGGCCGCGTCCAGGCTGCCGATGTCGATGCCGAGCTCCAGGGCATTGGTGGAGACGACCCCCAGCACGGAGCCGTCGCGCAGGCCGCGCTCGATCTCCCGCCGCTTCAGCGGGAGATAGCCCCCGCGATAGCCGCGGATGACGCCCTCGGATCCGGGCCGCGTCTCCAGCGCGTCCTTCAGGTAGGTGACGAGCACTTCCGTGGAGAGGCGCGAGGGCGCGAACACGATCGTCTGCAGGCCCTTCTTCAGGAACGAGAGGGCGACGTCGCGCGCGCAACCCAGGGCGGAGCGGCGGATCCCGAGCTGGCGGTTCACCACCGGCGGGTTGTAGAGGGCGAAGTAACGCTCGCCCCGCGGGGCCCCGCTCTGGTCGATGAGCGTCATCTCCCGCCCGGTGAGCGCCTCCGCCAGCTCCTTCGGGTTGCCGATGGTGGCGGACGAGCACAGGAACTGGGGCTTGGATCCGTAGAAATCGCAGAGGCGGCGCAGCCGGCGGAAGATGTTGGCCACGTGCGAGCCGTACACCCCGCGGTGGGTGTGCAGCTCGTCCACGATCACGTAGCGCAGGTTCTCGAACAGCTTCACCCACTTCGTGTGGTGGGGCAGGATGCCCTTGTGGAGCATGTCCGGGTTCGTGACCACGATGTGGGCGCGGGCCCGGATGGCCTTGCGCGCGTCCTGGGGCGTGTCCCCGTCGTAGGTGAAGGTGCCGATGTCGGCGCCCAGGGTCTCGATGAGGCCGTACAGCTCGGCCAGCTGGTCCTGGGCCAGGGCCTTGGTCGGGAACAGGTACAGGGCGCGCGCGTCCGGGTCCTTGAGGATGGTGTCCAGGACGGGCAGGTTGTAGCAGAGGGTCTTGCCGGAGGCGGTGGGCGTGACCACCACCGCGTGGCGGCCCGCGCGCGCGGCGTCGTAGGCCTCCCGCTGATGCGTGTACGGCCGCTCGACGCCGCGGCGGAGGAGCACGTCGCGCAGGCGCGGGTCGAGGTCTTCCGGAAAGTCGGCGTAGCGCGCGTCCTGCGCCGGGTAGCGGCGGAGCGCGGCCAGCACCGGC
>Ga0209382_10002148_pt1 | contig 29406 bp, 22 predicted proteins | sample SoiMetdeltSBSDD5_FD_187599 | JGI IMG/M metagenome (GOLD analysis project Ga0209382, IMG submission 187599) | Bulk soil microbial communities from a Populus tree surrounding site in Tennessee, USA - Soil MetaG P. deltoides SBSDD5 (SPAdes) (version 2) | ecosystem: Environmental > Terrestrial >...
TGCTCGCGACGGATCAACGACGCTCCACGCAACAGCCGTCAGGACGGTCAGGCCGAGCACTCGCACCACGAAGTGCCTCGTCGCCTGCTCGCCAGCGCGGGCAAGTTGCGGCCGCTCGAGCTGCGCTCGCTCGACCAGCCCTGCGATCCCAGCGAGCACGGTATCCGCTCCCAGGCGCTCCACCTGCAGGTCTACCGGACCATCGACGAGTACGCTGCCTGCGATCAGCATGTCGCCGCGGCGTCGGAAGATCGGCGCCGACTCTCCGCTGACGAGAGCCTCATCGACACGACAAACCGAGCTGAGAAGCACGCCGTCGGCAGGAACCAGACCACCCTCTCCCACATGCACGCGATCGCCCGCGCGCAGCTCGTGAACTCCGACGCGTTCGAGGGAATGATCCTCGCGCCTGCGATCGGCAACGGACGGACTGAGCCGCGCGAGCGCATCGACCAGATCTCCCGCGTGGTGACGTGCCCGCATTTCCAGATAGCGGCCAGCAAGCAGGAAGAACACGAACATGGAGACGGAGTCGAAATACACGTGACCACCACCGCGCCACGCCTCGACGAAACTCGCGGCGTAGATGAGCGCAATCGCGGCGGCGACGGGTACATCCATGCTGAGCTGCCGCGCCGCGAGCGAGCGCGCAGCGCCTCTGAAGAACGGTCGCGCGGAATACAGCACGACCGGCGTTGCCACGATGAAGCCGAGCCAGCGGAACAGCCCTTCGGCAGAAGCGTCCACTGCACCTGCGCCACGCAGGTACAACACCGCGGCAAACATCATTGCCTGCATGGCACCGAATCCCGCGACGGCGAGACGCTTCAACGCATCACGGGCTTCCTGTCTGCGGATGTCATCGAGCGCGCGAGCGTGCAGCGGCCAGGCCCGATATCCCGTTCGTGCGAGTCGCTCGAGAATCTGCGAGAGAGAAACGCGCTCTTCGACCCAGGTAATCCGCGCGCGTCGCGCCAGAGCGTTCACCTGCACGCTTGCCACGCCGGGCAGTGACTGCAAGGCGCGCTCGATCAACCACACGCAAGCCGTGCAGCGCACGTCTTCGACGAACAGCATCGTCTCGCGGCGCCCGTCGCTGAGATCACGCACTACGTGGCGGGCAAGCTCATCGCGTTGCCAGGCGCGGCGGCCATCTCGATCCGCCGCATCGGCAAGAACTGGCTTCGCCGCTGGCTGCGTGCGTAGCGAATAGTAATCGGCGAGACCGAGTTGCTCGATCCATTCGGCGGCCGCCCGGCATCCGTGGCAGCACATGGCACGATCTTCCCCTCCGACGCTCGCGTGAACGATTGTCGCCAGCAGCGGCTCACCGCAATGCCAGCAGAGGGTTTTCATTTTTTCTCGCTGGTCATTTTTTCTCGTTGGGCGAGTACCCACGCCGCGATCACGCGCAACTCATCCGTGCTCAGGCGTTCGCCCCATGCCGGCATGACGCCGGTGCGTCCTTCGCGGATGGACTCGGCCACGCGATTGAACTCGCCGCCATACAACCACGTCTTGTCGGTGAGATCGGGCGCTCCGAGCGCGGGATTGCCTCGACCATCCGCGCCATGGCAGGCAATGCACATCGTTTCGTAGTGCGCCTTGCCAGCGGCGCGCCAATCCGCGGGCGTCGCAACGCCGCTGAAACCGAGCACGTAGGCGGCAACTTGATTGACACCGTCCACGCCAAGCGCCGCGCCCCAGCCCGGCATCGTTCCGATGCGACCATCGCGGATGCTGGCCAACACACTGTCCGGATCGACACCGTGCAGCGAGTCGGCATCGGTGAGGTCGGGCGCACCCAAGGCAGTGTTGCCGAATGCGCGATCGCCGTGGCACGCGGCGCAATTGTCCAGGTACAGCCGATGACCAATCGATGTCGCCGCGGAGTTGGCGGCGAGCTGACCGAGGCTCGACTCGCGCAGCGGCGCAAGCGTCGCTGCGAGTCTCTGCTCGCTCGCCGCCGTGTCACGCTCCAACTCGCCCGCCGAAGTCCAGCCCAGCGTGCCCTTGAAGCTGCCGAATCCCGGGAACAGGATCAGGTAACCGATCGCTCCCACCACGCCGACGATGGAATAGACCACCCACCACCAAGGCAACTTGCGGACTCCTTCGCGCAGCACCCCGTGAGCCCACACGTGCCCCGTCGTGCCGTCGGGCTCCGTGGGGATCTCGACGATCTGCCCCCACACGAACAGGAACAGCACGAGCACGACGTTGATCATCAGCAAGACGATGATCCAGGTGGACCAGAAGTTGCTCATGGCTCGGCGCGCTCCGCTTCGTCGTGCATCGGGATGCGCGCGAGCCGGTCGAAGGTCGCGCGGTGCAGCGGCAGCCACGCCCAGATCCAGATGCCGATGAAGAGCAGCATCAGCACGACCGTGATCACGCCGATCGCATGTCCCCAGATCGCATTCATGGCTGCTCCTTCCCGGGCACGCCGAGACCTTGCAGGTAGGCGACGAGCGCGTCGAGCTCGGTCTTGTTCCTGACCGTCTCGTAAGCTGCCGCGATGTCGTCGTCGGTGTACGGATCGCCGAGCCGGCGCAATACGCGCATGCGTGCCATGACGTCCGCGTAATCGAGCTTGCGTCGCTCGAGCCATGGATAGCCAGGCATGTTCGATTCGGGCACGAGCTGGCGCGGCGCGACGAGGTGCAGGCGCTGCCATGCGTCCGAATATTTCCCGCCGATTCGCGCGAGGTCCGGACCCGTTCGCTTGGAGCCCCACTGGAACGGACGGTCGTAAACCACCTCGCTCGCGTCCGTCGGGCTGCCGTAGCGCTGCGTTTCGAAGCGCAGCTTGCGGATCATCTGCGAGTGGCACTGATAGCAGGCCTCGCGCACGTAGACGTCGCGGCCCGCCAGGCGCAGCGCGTCGTAAGGCCGGAGTCCCGGCGCCGGCGCGACGGTGTGTGCGTTGACGAAGAGCGGCGTGATCTCGGCAAGGCCGCCGAACGAGACCAGCACTACGATCACGATGCCGAGCAGCCCAGCATTCTTCTCGATCCGTTCCAGTGGTCGTGAATCGTGCGCCATGGCTCACCCGTGCGCCGGCAGCGGCGGCGGTACTTGGTCGGGTACCGGCTCGGGGATCGGTTCGGGAATCGGCACGAGAATCGGCTTGATCTGATTCAGGCGCGCCGCGCCGGCCGTGTGCCACAGATTCCACGCCATGACCACCATGCCCGCCAGCACGAGCATGCCGCCCGCGAAGCGCACCACGTAGTACGGATGCGTCGCTGCAATGCTCGCGAGGAAGCTGTACGTGAGCGAGCCGTCGGGACCGGTCGCTTGCCACATCAGTCCCTGCATCAATCCCGCTGCCCACATCGCAGTGATGTACAGGAGCAGCCCGATCGTGTGCAGCCAGAAGTGCAGGTTCATCGCGCGGTGCGAGTGCATGGCAGGCCGATCGAGCGCGCGCGGTGCCATGGCATAGAGCGAGCCCATCGTGATCATTGCCACCCAGCCGATCGCGCCCGAATGCACGTGCGCAACGGTCCAGTCGGTGTAATGCGAGAGCGCGTTGAGCGTCTTGATCGACATGAGCGAGCCTTCCAGCGTCGCCGCGAGATAGAACACGAGCGCGGTCACCATGAACTTCGCTGCCGGGCTTTCGCGCAGCCGGTGCCAGGCGCCGTCGAACGTCATCAGGCCATTCGCGGCCGAGCCGAGGCTCGGCATCATCAGCAGGAGCGAGAACGACATGCCGACCGACTGCGTCCAATCGGGCAGCGCGCTGTACAGCAGGTGATGCGGGCCTGCCCACATGTAGATGGAGATCAGCGCCCAGAAGTTGACGATCGAGAAGCGATAGCTCCACAGCGGCTGCTTCGCTTCGCGCGGCACGAAGTAGTACATCATTCCGAGGAAGCCGGCCGTCAGAAAGAACGCGACCGCGTTGTGGCCGTACCACCACTGCACCATGGCATCGACCGCGCCGGAATAGACCGGATACGACTTGGACCACGACACCGGCACGGCGATGTTGTTGACGATGTGCAGCAGCGCGACGGCGATGATGAAGGCGCCGTAGTACCAGTTCGCCACATAGATGTGCTGAATGCGCCGGCGCATGAGTGTGGCGAAGAACACGATCGCAAACGCGACCCACACGACCGCGATCAGCAGGTCGATGAACCACTCCGGCTCTGCGTACTCTTTGCTCTGCGTGATGCCGAAAGGCATCGTCGTCATCGCGAGGAGCACGGCGAGCTGCCAGCCCCAGAACGTGAACCGCGCGAGGCCGCCCAACGCCAGCCGCACGTGGCAGGTGCGCTGCACCACGTAGTAGCAGGTGCCCATCAGCGCAGAGCCGCCGAACGCGAAGATCACGCCGAAAGTGTGGTTCGAACGGATACGGCTGTAGGTCAGCCAGGAAATGTCGAAGTTGAGCGCGGGCCACGCGAGTTGCGCAGCCGCGAGCACCCCCGCGAGCATGCCCGAGACGCCCCAGATCGCTGCCGCCATCAGGAACAGGCGGACGACGTGATCGTCGTAGGTTTCGGCCGACTTCGTCGCCGCCGCGGCATGAGAACTCATGCAGCCACGATAGCCAGCCTCCGGTCGATCAGCATCGCGGGAAGGTACGCACCATGTACGTACCGCAACGGAGGGCTCAGAAGCGGTAGCGTGCCTTCACGAGCAACTGATCGCTGTCGCGCAACTCGGGGGCGGATTGGAACAGTCCGCCCAGGCCGTCGCGCGAGTCCCCTTCATCGAAGGTGAAGCCGCCGCGGCCGTAGACGACGTACAGGTCCGACTGCTGCGCGAACGTCCAGCGATAGCGAATCTGCAAGCCGAAGTTGTTCACTGCGAACGGCAGCACCAGGTCGTTGCTCTCGATCAACTCGCCGGATGGACCGATGCGGAAGGGCTGCGGATCGTGCGCGTCGATCGCCAGCCACTGCAGCTTCACGCGCAGCTCGTGGTGTGCAGCCGGGAACCAGTTGAGGTCGCTCTGCAAGATCGCGCGGCGGCGCTCGAAGCTCGCGAGCAAATTGTCGTGTTGCCAGATGAGCCAGTCGCGACTCCAGCGCATGGTGCCGCGCACCGACCAGCTCAGGTCGTCGCGCGTGAAATGCTCGATCTTGCTGTCGGCCTCGAATGCAAAATCGTCATTGCCTTCCTGTAACAACGAGCCTGCGGCGAACATGCGCCACTTGCCGAACCGTGCGCTCTGATAGTTGTGAGTGAGCGCGACTAACCGCGCATCCATTTGCACGTCGCCGTTGCCGCGCGAAATGAGATCGTCGACGCCGGCGCCGGTGACTTCCAGCGACGTGTTGAAAATCGATCCCGCCCGGCGCCGCGATTCGCGGAACACGCCGAGATAGTTGCCGAGCCGCTCGCCGGAATCGTTGTAGCGCAGCTCCGGCCGCACGCGCCAGTTCACGCCAGCGCGCGCATCGTCCTCTGCGAAATTGCGGAAGCGGCGCGAGATCAGGTAGCTGGCGCGGTTCACGCTGGCGCGCTGCTGGAATCCCATGTCGTTGAAGTCGAGCGTGCCGCTGTAGTGCGTCAGCCCGAGCTCGTGTTGCCAGTCCGGCGATGGCGTGTAGACGGCGAGCAGAATTTCGCCGTCGCCGGAAGTGTCCGCGGCGAGCTGGTCGACGGTGCTGGCGATCATCTGACCGGTCAGCATCACCTGGGAGTTGGGACGCCAGATGAAATCGCCGGAGTGGACCTGCGCGCTGCGCTCGAGGAACGGGCGATCGACCCAGGTGCCCATGTAGCCGAGCGTGATCGGACCGGACGCATGGCGCAGTCGAGTCCCGGCGAACGCGCGGCCAAGGTCGTCGCTGTAGTCGCTCTCGACCGCCGACAGCACCCCATAGTCGAGACGGCCGACGTTGCCGTTGAGTTTCACCGCGCCGTCGATGTCGGCGGCCTGGGTCGGATCGTCGTCGCGCTGGCCGCCGATGCGCCGCGTATAGAGCAGCCGGTCCCTCGCAGTGAGGCGCTGGCTGTCGGTCTCGGGCACGCGTATGTCGAACAGTGCCTGGTTCTCCGCGAAGAACGGCCGCTTGTCGCTGAACAGCACTTCGATCGCATCGAAGTTCACCACCAGCTCATCCGCTTCGACCTGGCCGAAATCCGGATTGAGCGCCGCCGTCAGCTGGAAATTACCCGAAGGCTTCCACTGAATGTCCGCGCCGAACTTCATGTCCACTTCGTCGTCGACCATGTCGTTCGCGACGCTCGCATACGGAAAGAAGTGCAGCAGCGAGCCCGGGTACTGATCGATCTCGACGCGCGGAAATTCCGACACATAGCGCGGCCGCGAGAAGCTCACGCCCGCCAGCGCGCTGCGCTCCTGGGTCGCGCCGATCACGCGATCGAAAGCGATGCCGATCGTGCGCTTCGGCGCGTCGGCGTCCTTCATGCTCGCAGTCGTCCACGGCAGCAGCACTTCGACGAACCACTCCTGGTCGGTCTGCGCGATCGCGTACTCGACGTCGCTGTCCCAGTCGGTGCTGTACTGGTTCTCGTTCGTGAGCGTCGCGTCCTGCAGCGACCCGGCGAGCGCGATCGTCACGTTGTAGGCAACCTGAGCGTCGGCGTTGAAGTCGATGTAGATGTTGACGCGGTCGCCGTTGTTATCGGCGTCGCGCGGCGTTTGCGCGAGTTGGCGCGGCGTACCGGGCGGATGGACGCAGCGGAAGCCGACCACGATGCCCTGCGGCGTGCCGAGCAGCCGCGCTTCCGTCGGATGGCGCGGCACCCCCAGCGTGTAGGGCTGCGTCACGCGGAAATCGGTGAAGACCTGGGCGCGCTCCCATTCCGGCTCGTCGAGTTGCCCGTCGATCTTGATCTCGGCGAGGGCGCCGGCAGGGGCCAGCACCGCGGCCGCCAGCAGCCACTGAGAGAGCTTCATGGTGAAAAGGAGACCGATCCTACCCGCTGTAACGGTCAAGCCAACTCTCGCGTATGCCCGCGGCCACAGCAACGCGAGTTGTTCGCGTCAGCCTGCAATCCGCCTTGTGCCGGGCGCGAGGATGCCGGAGCGAATGGTGCCCTTGAAGGGCCACATACGCCCGCTTGGATGGTGCCAAGTTGCGGAGAATGCGCTTACAAGAATTCGTCCAGGCGATACCGTGCATTATTTGTATGCAAGCGTATTTCAAGTCGCTGTGAGGGTACGGGCGGCGGCACGCCAACTCCCTGCCGAAAGTTAGGGACGGCGCGCCGCACCTGCACATGGAAGACCTGTTTTAGTGGTGTCGCGAACGCCACACGACCGGCACCGATCATGCTATTCCTTGATTCTTCGTGGCGGGATTGGCATTCGCGCCACACTGTATACGCAACTTGGCAACCATTGCTCCCATAAGCTTTCTGCGCTACATGCTTGCTCCACGCGGCGAAGACCGTGAGTAAATTTTTGTAGCGCACCGACAACGCTCGGTGGCGCGGGGAAGATCAGAAGCCAAGACCAGGGAGACTCTCACCCATGATGCGATTCAATCGAAGCAGGATCGCCGCGGCCGTTACGGCCGGGTTGCTCTTGCCATCCGCTGTCCTTGTCCATGCTCAGAATGCCACCTCGCAGAACGCCTCCTCCAAAGAAGTGGAAGAGGTCGTCGTTACCGGCTCGCGCATCGCGCACGGCAACATCGAGGCGGCGACTCCGGTTACGGAGTTGTCGGTCGACCAGTTGCTCGCCTCGGGCGTCACGTCGATCGGCGACACATTGAATGACCTGCCGGCGCTGCGCGGCACGTTTACCAGCGCCAACTCCACGCGATTCATCGGCACCGCCGGCGTGAACTTCCTCGACCTGCGCGGCCTCGGCGAGCAACGCACGCTGGTGCTCGTCAACGGCCGACGCCACGTCGCCGGCACCGACGGCGCCCTGACGGTCGACACGAACACGATCCCGGCCGACCTGCTCGAGCGCGTCGACGTGGTCACCGGCGGTGCGTCCTCGATCTACGGCTCCGATGCCGTCGCCGGCGTCGTGAACTTCGTGCTCAAGCAGAATTTCGAGGGTTTCCGCACGCAGGCGCAGACCGGCATGTCCGGCGAGCGCGATAACAACAACACGTTCGTGAGCTTCACGGCCGGCCGCAACTTCTGGGAGAACCGCGGCAACGTCGCGGCGTCGGTCGAGTGGGCGAAGGAAGAGGCGTTCACGCAGGCCGATCGCGAAGAGACCGCCAAGCGGCAGCTCTTCATCGTGTCCAGCGCCGACCCGACGGGCGTGAGCAGCGACGGCACCCCGGATCGCACTTTCACCCGCGACGTCCACTCGGTGAACCTCACCGAAGGTGGCGTGTTCATTCCGTCGTTCCAGGTCGGTGCCGGCACCGTGCCGCCCGGGTCGCGCAATCGTCCCGAAAACGGCCAGCCTCGGATCTTCAACTTCAACACCGACGGCACGCTCAACGAGCTGAACTACGGTACCCGCGACTACCGGCCATTCGCATCCAACAGTGACGGCGGCAACGGCACGTCGCTGCGTCGCTACGGCGATATGACGCCGGACATCGAGCGCGTCGCGGTCAACCTGATCGGTCACCTCGACTTCACCGATGCCGTGTCGCTGTTCGGCGAGGCGAAGTACGTCCAGACCGACACGCTCGCGTTCTTGCCCGCCGGGCCGAGCTTCAATCAGACAGTCAACACGGCGGCTCCCGGCCCGGTCGGATCCGGCGGTCTCGTCATCCGTCTCGACAATCCGTTCCTGACGACGCAGGCACGCCAAGCGATCGTCCCGCTGCTGGCGGCTGGCGCACAGCAATTCACGCTGAACCGCAACAACCTGGACATCGGCGTGCGTGGCGAAGATACGGAGCGCAAGACCATGCGCGGCGTAGTCGGCTTGCGCGGCGACATCACCGATCACGTCAATTACGAGGTGTCGCTGAACTACGGCAAGCTGGATGTCCACACGGATGTTCTCAATAACCGCTTCGAGCGCAATCTGCGGCTCGCCGTCGATGCGGCGCGCGCCGCGGACGGCACGATCGTCTGCCGCTCCCGCCTGAATGGGGCCGGCGCAGTCGTTGTGACCGGCGACGCCGCGATCGACAGCTGCGTGCCCGCAAACGTGCTGGGCGACGGCAACGTGTCTCGCGGTGCGGCCGACTACATCAACGCGGACTCGACGTTCGACGCCACTGTCGAACAGCAGGTCGCGAGCGGCTTCGTGGCGTACGACACCGGCGCCTGGTTGAACCTGCCAGGTGGCCCGATCGGCGCCGCCATCGGTGCCGAGTACCGCAAGGAGAGCAGCGAGTCCGGCTACAGCGACGACGTCAAGAACGGGCTGACATTCCTGAACGCAATTCAGGACCTGGACAAGGAGTACTCGGTGAAGGAGGCGTTCATCGAAATGCGCTTCCCGCTGCTGGCCGACCTGCCGTTCGCCAAGGAGCTCTCGTTCAACGGCTCGTATCGCGCCGCCGACTACTCGCTCGAGAACACGGAAACCGTCATTGCGTGGAATGGCGGCGTGCAGTGGGCTCCGGTCGAAGACATCCGCTTCCGGGCGAGCCTCGGCGAGTCCGTGCGGGCGCCGACGCTCGGCGACCTGTTCCAGCCGCTGACGCAGAACTTCGCGACGGTGCGCGATCCGTGCGACGTGACCAACATCAGCTCGGGCAGTCCGACCCGTGCGGCGAATTGCGCGGCAGCCGGCATTCCGGCGGGCTTCATCAATACCGTGGCCCGTGCGCAGACGATCGAAATCCGCTCGGGCGGCAACCCCGGCTTGACGGAAGAGCAGTCGCGCTCGTTCACGGTCGGCACGATCCTGCAGCCGCGCTGGGTGCCGAACCTGCAGATCATCGTGGACTATTACGACATCGACATCGATGACGTGATCGCCTCGGTGACCGCGCAGCAGATCGTGGACAACTGCTACGACGCCTCGTCGCTCACCAACATCTTCTGTCCGCTGGTGTTCCGCGACCCGGCGACGAACCTGTTCTACGCGAACGGCAACGGCCCGATCGGCGGCGGCGTGCTGCAGTCGACGCTGAACTACGCGTCGCGCAAAGCGCGCGGCGTCGACGCCGAGATCGACTATTCGCTGCAATGGGACGGCGTCGGTACCTTCAACACGCGGTTCCTCGGCACCTACGTCAAGCAACGCGACAACTTCCCGTTCCTCGATCAGCCGAACCGCGCGGATCAGCTGCTCGAAGAGCTGGGCGATCCGAAGTACGCGTTCAACTTCGACCTGGGCTACCGGCGTGACAACCTGGCGATCACTTACGGCATGCGCTGGCTCGAGAGTCAGTACGTGGACTTCATCGAGAACATCCGCTCGGTCAGCGGCCTGCCGCCGCAGAACGCGGACTTCTCGGACATCGCCTGGACGGGCAGCGTGATGTACCACGACGTCCGTGTGGAGTACGCCTGGTCCGACTCGATCGACCTGTTCATCGGCGTCGACAACATCAGCGACGAGATGCCGCCGCTGGGTCTCACCGGCGTCGGTGCCGGCAGCGCGATCTACGACAATACCGGCCGGTTCTTCTACGGCGGATTGAAGTGGAGACTGTAAGGCTCTAGGCCTGCGAGTGGTCTGCGGCTCACGCCGCAGACCGCTCGAACACTGCCATCTGCGCGGCCAGCGCACGCTGAAACGCCGGGCGCGCTTCACAACGCAAACGATAGTTCTCGAGCACGGGGATCTGCGCCACCATGTCCGTATGGCGCAGGATGCGCAGCACGGTCGTCATGAGTAGATCTGCGGCCGTGAAGCGCCCTTCGAGATAGTTGCGGTCACCGAGCCAGGCCGCGAGATCCTGCAGACGTTTCTGCACAGCTTCGACCGCGCCGGGTCGGCGCGCCTTGGCCCAATCTTCCTGCGCGTAAAACAGATCGATCGCCGTGAGATTCTGGATCTGCGGCTCGATGGAGTTCATCGCCGCGAACAGCCACGCGGTGACGCGTGCACGCCCCGCGGGATCTGCAGGCATCAACGCCGCGCTTCGTTGGGCGATGTGATGGACGATCGCACCCGACTCGAACAGCACCAGGTCGCCCTCTTCATACGCCGGCACTTGGCCGAACGGCTGCAGGCGGCGATAGGCTGCTGACTTCTGATCCTCCGGTCCGATTACCCGCTCGGCATAGGCTTCGCCCGCCTCTTCGAGCGCCCAGCGCACGCGCAGGTCGCGCACCAGGCCTTGGGCAAACGGCGGAACGGCACGAAAAACACTGACTCGGATCGGGGTCATGGCGGCATACCTCTTAGTGGGGTGTGTATATGCCAATGACGATCCGGCCCGCTGCCGTTCTACCGAACGCTGCTCGGGGCGGAAGGGAATCCCCTATCGACGCACACTGAGATTCGGTAGCTCGCTATTCTGTGACGAGTAGCAGACAATCCGGCCCCCCGACGCGATAAGAATCACGAATCGGCGGCCTTGCGACGAAGCCGCGCCGCGCCTCAAGTAGAAGAACGAGTACGAATTGGCAACTTTGGCTTCTGCGCGAGCTGCGCTGGCACTGGCTGCTGACCGTTCGACCGAGTGGCCGATCCGCCGGCTCGGTCCGTATTCCTGCCTCATGGGCTTCATCCTGCTGGGGGCGCTCGCTCTCGGCATCTCGCGAGCCCTTCTCATCACCTGGCAGTGGGAGCGCGCCGCCGTCACGGATTCCGTGCTGTCGATGCTCGTGCAGGGGCTGCGCAGCGACCTCATTACGCTCGGACTCTTCGCCGCGCCTGCCGTGGCTCTATTGCCGCCGCTGCTCCTGATCGGCCGGGTCAAGTGGTGGGTCAAGGTGTGTTGCGCGTGGCTCGGCGCGAGCCTGGTCGCAATCATCTTCCTCGAGCTCGCGACGCCCCAGTTCCTCATCGAGTACGACAGCCGGCCGAACCGCCTCTTTCTCGAGTACCTGGTCTACCCGCGCGAAGTGCTGGCGATGCTCTGGAACGGCTATCGCGGCCTGTTGCTGCTGACGGCAGCAGGCGTTGCGGGACTGAGCTGGGTCGTCGCCCGACACTTCTCGCAATACACCCGCGACACGAGTGGCTGGCGCAAGCGCACCGTGCTGCTGCTGTGGCCGCTGGTCCTCGCCGTCCTGTTCGTCATGGTGCGTTCGAGCTTTCAACATCGTCCTGCCAACCTCGCCACGTTCGCGTTCTGCGACGACGCGATGGTCAACAGCCTGGTCGCCAACTCGGCGTATTCGGTGCTATCCGCCGCTTACGGCCTGAAGAACGAAACGCAGTCGAGCTGGATGTACGGCGACATGCCGACCGCGGAAATGGTGCAGCGGGTGCGAGCCGGCACGGGCGTGCCGCCCAGCGACTTCATCTCCAACGAGCTGCCCACGCTGCGGCGACAGGTTGCGACCATGCGCCGCGAGAAGCCGCTCAACCTGGTCATCGTGCTGGAGGAAAGCCTCGGCGCGGGCTTCGTGCGGCAGCTCGGCGGGCTCCCGGTCACGCCGAATCTGGATCGACTGGCCGAGCGCGGGATCTGGTTCGACCAGCTCTACGCGACCGGCACGCGCTCGGTGCGCGGCATCGAAGCGGTCGTCGCCGGTTTCCCGCCGACGCCGGCGCTGAGCGTCGTGAAGCTGTCGAAGGCGCAGCATCACTTCGCGACGCTGGCATCGGTGCTGCAACGTTCCGGCTACTACAGCGAGTTCGTGTACGGCGGCGAATCGCACTTCGACAACATGCGTGGCTTCTTCCTCGGCAACGGTTTCAACAACGTCGTGGATCGTCAGGACTTCAAGAACCCGCAGTTCGTCGGCAGCTGGGGCGTGTCCGACGAGGATCTGTTCGACATGGCGCACGCGCGCATCGCCAAGCTCCATGCCAGCGACCAGCCGTTCTTCATGCTGGTGTTCTCCTCGTCCAATCACACGCCATTCGAATTCCCGGACGGGCGCATCGAGCTGTTCGATGCGCAGAAGCAGACCGTGCGCAACGCGGTGAAGTATGCCGATCACGCACTCGGCCAATTCATCGAGCGCGCCCGCGGCAGCGATCTTTGGGCGGAAACGCTGTTTCTCGTAGTCGCCGATCACGACACGCGCGTGTACGGAGATGAGCTGGTGCCGGTCGGCAAGTTTCACATCCCGGGCGTGATCCTCGGCGCCGACGTGAGCCCGCGCCGGATCGATTCGCTGGTCAGTCAGATCGATCTCGCACCGACCCTGCTGTCGCTGATGGGTGTCGACGGCGAGCATCCTTTTCCAGGTCGCGACCTGACCCGCACGCTGCCGGAGTTCGGCAACTCGCCGGCTCCAGTGCAGGCGCGCGCGATGATGCAGTTCGATCAGAACTTCGCGTGGCTCGAACGGGATCGCCTGACGGTGCTGCTGCCGGACGGCAGCTCGCGCCAATTCGGGTTCGATCGCCGCACGCAGTCGCTCGCGCCTGCGACGACAACCGATCCCGAGGCCGTGCGACAGGCGCTCGCGAATGTGCTGATGCCAGCGTGGCTCTATCGAGAGCAGCGCTATCGCACGGCGAATTGACGGGCACCCCTCCGGTCAGCTCACTCCTCCAAGCTGCAGTCGCTGGACGGCCGCAGGAACCGTCCCGCGCACCACACCACTACGCCGTGGATCGGCTGCGTTCCGAAGTGACTGGCGGCAGGTGTGCTGAACGTCATCGTCATGTTCGAGAATTTGACGGCGTCCCCGCCCAGGATGCACACGGTGAACGGCGTGGGATTGCCGAACGGCGCCGGTGAACCGTTGCCCGTCACGAATGCAGTACCGGTGATTGCAAAGCCCTCCTTGACGGCCGGGGCGAACTGCGGACAGCGAGCCGGCCAGTCGAGCGTCAACACGCCGTCGGTCATGCTGATGTGATGGGTATGCGCGCCGCGCGTCGCCGGGTTGTCCTTGTCCACGGTGCCCTGCGTGATCCCGTAGTCCGAGGTCGACATGTCCATCTCGGCCGTGAACTTGCCCGTCCCCCGGCGCTCGTCGACCTCCAATTGCCACTTGCCCCGCATTTCATACGGACCGCCCTTAACGACAGCGGCCGATGGCGTGTGGTCGTTGAGCAAGCCACTGTAATGCTCGGGCAGCGTATCGCGCCGATTCCAGTCCCAGTCGCCCGCCGCAGCCTCGTTGATGCCAAACGCCACCAGCACCGCCAGACTGCACGCGGCCCACTTCGAGTCTCGATATCGCATGGACTTCTCCCTTCGCCGTTGTTGAAATTCCCGGTATGCGGGGTTACTAGCTGACGGGAGCGATTCCGGTCCGGAGCGAAACGCGACCGAAGCACGAGAAAAAGGCGAGAGCGACCGCATGTCAGCAACGAGCGCGTCCAGGCCCGACTTCCGTCTCGGCGAATGGCTGGTCCGGCCCAGCCTGGCGACCATCGAGCGCGGTGCCGAGGCAGTGCACGTCACGCCGAGGTCGATGGCCGTGTTGGTCTACCTGGCGGATGCGCGCGGCGAGGTCGTCTCGCGGAACGACATCTTGGACGCCGTGTGGCCCGGAATGTCGGTCACGCCGGACGCGCTTTCGCAGTGCGTCGTCGAGCTGCGCAAGGCATTCCACGACGATCCGAAGCAGCCGGCGGTCATCCAGACGATTCCAAAACTCGGTTTGAGGCTGCTGATTGCCGTTACGCCGGTGGGCGCCGTCGAAACGGAACAAGCGGCGCCGCGACGTTCGCGCCGTGCAAAGATCCCGCTCATCGCCGGCCTCCTGGCAGTCGCAGTCGGAATGGCCGTTGCCCTGTTCTGGAACGCAAGACCAGACCGCGCCTGGCACGACCCGCTGATTGGAGCCGACTTCAAGCCCGTGACCGATTTCATCGGCTCGGAAGAGCACGGCGCGATCTCGCCTGACGGCCGCTTCATCGCCTTCGTTTCCGATCGTGACGGCGCGTGGGACGTATTCGTCGGCCAGACGGGCACCGGCGACTTCCAGAACCTGACTCGCGGACGCATCCCGGAACTGCGCAACCCGGCGGTGCGCATGCTCAACTTCTCCCCAACTGGCTCCGAGGTAACCATCTGGTCGTCCAGGAACGTCAGTTGGAGCATCCCGATCGTCGGCGGCGATCTGCATCCCGGCCCTGCAGGCATTGCCGAGCTCGACTGGTCTCACGATCGCAAGCGCGTCGTCTCGCATCCCGCGGCACCGGGCGACCCGCTGTTCGTCGCGAGCGCGGATGAGATCTCGCGCGGTCAGCGGATCTACGCGGCGCCACCGGGAGTCCATTGTCATTTCCCGCTCTGGTCGCGCGACGGCAAGACGATTTATTTCGTGCAGGGATTCGTGCCAGACGAGATGGACATCTGGCAAGTCGCCGCGAGCGGCGGCGAGCCGCAGCGTCTGACGTGGCACAACTCGCGACTCAGCTTCCCTACGCTGCTCCATGAGCAAACACTGCTGTACCTCGCGACGTCCGAGGACGGTTCCGGACCCTGGATCTATGCCCTCGACCTCGCAGACCGCAGCACGCATCGCGTGAAATCGGCGAGCAATGCTTACACATCGCTCGCCGCGACTGCCGACGGCCGGCGTTTGGTCGTCACCGAGTCGCGCCCGACTGCCAGCCTGTGGAGCGTGCGCTTGACGGAGGGGATCGCCGGCGCGAACGCCGTGACGCAGATTCCCATTCGTACTCAGCGAGGCGTCGCGCCGCGCCTCGGCCCCGACTCGCTGCTCTACCGAGCTCCGAAGGCTGGAACGGACGCACTCTGGAAACACGAGGGATCGGCGGCCGCGCGCGAGTTGTGGAGCGGCCGCGAAGGCCGCGTCATCGGCGGGCCCGCGTTGAGCACAGACGGTCAGCGAGTCGCATTCACTGTGCAGAGCCGCGGCAAGACCTGGCTCTACGCAATGAACTCGGACGGCAGTGGCGCCCGTCGCGTCGCTCAGCAACTCGACGTTCGGGGCGCGCCGGCGTGGTCGCCGGATGGCAAGTGGATTGCGATCGCAGCGTTGGAGGGGACGGAGCCGCGCCTGTTCAAGATCCCCGACCCTGAAGGTCCCGCGGTACCGCTGACCAAGGACTACGCACTCGACCCCACGTGGTCGCCTTCGGGAAATTTCCTGGTGTACACCGCGGCCGACGTGGGCACGGTCTTCGAGGTGCGCGCAGTGGGTGCCGATGGAGCGCCGCACGCGATACCGAAGCTCAGTCTCACTCGCGGCTCGCGGCGGCTCGCGTTTCTCGGAGCCGACGAGCAAACCCTCGTAATCCTGAAAGGCGCGCAATCGCACAAGGAATTCTGGGCAGTCGACCTTCGCACCGGTGCGGAGCGCGCGCTGACGGATCTGGGCGAGGGTCCGGTCATTGGCGACTTCGACGTCGCAGCCGACGGTCGCACGATCGTGTTCGACCGCGCCCGCGAAGAGTCGGATCTCGCGTTGATCGAGCTGGCGAAGCAATCGGGTTCTTGAAGCGCGGCACACCAGGCGCCACACTCGCCGCCATGAGCGACCAACCCAGCGATTCGCTACCCAAGGGCATGCAGCTGACGCCCTTCGATCAGAAGTTCCGCGATCATCCCTACGAGGTCCTGAAAGGCGTGCGCGAGCGCGCTCCCGTGTTGCACGACGATCAGTTCAACCGCTGGTACCTGACCCGCTTCGACGACGTGCGGCAGATCCTGCGCGACAAGGACATGAGCGCCGACCCGCGCAAGGCCAATCCCAACTCCTTCATTGCGAGAATCGCCGCGATGGGCGGAACGTTGAACAGCTCCGCGCCGCAGTCGATGTTGTTCATGGACGATCCGGACCATCGCCGCTTGCGCGGCCTGGTCAACAAGGCCTTCACGCTCAAAGCCGTCGAGGCTTTGCGGCCGCGCGTGCGCGAGATCGCCGAAGATCTGCTCGCCAAGATCGACGATGGCGAGCTCGATCTGATGGCATCGTTCGCCGCCGTCCTGCCGGTGATCGTCATCGCGGAAATGCTCGGCATCGATCCGGGCGACCGCGATTCTTTCAGGCGCTGGTCAGAAGTCAGCGTCGCGGCCTTCTTCAATCCGTTTCGCACGCCGGAGCAGGGCGAAGCGGCCGCGCGTGCGCAGCAGGAACTCGACACCTATTTCCGCCGGATGATCGAGCTGCGGCGCGCAGCGCCGCGCGACGACCTGATCAGCGATATGGTGCGCGCCGAGGAAGCGGGCGACCACATGAGCGACGCCGAGATCGTCACGCAATGCAATCTGCTGTTGATTGCGGGCAACGTGACCACGACGGATCTGATCGGCAACGGCGTGAAGGCGCTGCTGGATCACCCGCACGAGCTGGCCAAGCTGCGTGCGCGGCCGGAGCTCATGAACAACGCTATCGAGGAGATATTGCGCTACGACTCGCCGGTTACGAACTCCGGCCGCAACGTGCAGCGTGAGATGTCCATGCGCGGCTGCCCGATGCATCTCGGCGACAGCATCACGGTGTCACTGGCCGCCGCGAATCACGATCCGGAAGTGAATCCGGAGCCCGAGCGCTTCGACATCGAGCGAGGGAACATCCAGCATCAGTCTTTCGGCGGCGGCAAGCACACATGCCTCGGCGCGCCGCTCGCGCGTGTCGAAGCGCAGGAAGGCATCGCCGCGTTGCTGGAGCGCTTTCCGAAACTACTGCCGTCCGCGCGCGGCCTGAAGTACCGCGCCATTCCGAGTTTCCGCGGCATGTCGGAGTACTGGCTGGTAGGAAGCAAAGCCTAGCGCGCTGCTGCAACTATCATCTGCGCGGCAGCGAGATCTTCGATCGCCGTGCCGACCGACTTGAACAGCGTCAGCTCATCATCGTCAGTACGCCCGGCTACCCGTCCACGCACCAGATCGGCCAACTCTCCTTCGATGCGCTCGCGGCTCAGCACGCCGCGCGCGAGTGGCTCCAACAGGTCCCCTGCTTCAGCCAATGCGCCCTCGAACGTGTCGACGAAGATCCGTGAGCGCATCACGACATCGTCGTCCGCCTCGCGCCGCGCTGGAGAGAAGCTGCCCACCAGATCGACGAAGACGCCGCGCCTCAACCAACGTCCGAGCAAGACAGGGGTCGCGCTGCTCGACGCGCATGTGACGATGTCGGCGGTCGCAACCGCATCTTCGACCGAACTCGCGACGCTCAGCTCGATGTGTTGAGAAACCAGCGCGCGGATCGCGTTCACGGTTGCAGCAGCACGCTCCTGCCTGCGACCGCACACGCTGATCCGCACGATCGGCCGCACGGCGCAGTGAGCCGCGGCCATATACGGAGCGAGTGCGCCCGTGCCAATCACCACCAGATGAGCGCTGTCTGCGCGCGACAGATATTCCGACGCCAACGCAGAGGCTGCGGCCGTGCGAAGCTGCGTCACGCTCGCGCCGTCCAGCAGAGCGATCGGTGCGCCTGTCTCCGAAAACACCACGATTGCGGCCTGAATCGTCGGCAGTCCCTGCGCCGCGTTGCTCGGCGACACGGTCGAAAGCTTCACCGCGCCGGCACCTTTCGCGTCGAATGCCGGCATGACGAGGAGCAACCGCTTGCCCGCGCCGCCCGACGCATCGATGACCTGCCGCGGGGGTACAACGTAGCCACCCAGGAATGCCTCTCGCAGGCACGCGATCAGTTTGGGGAGCGGCGCCCGAGCTCTGACCGCTGCAGCGTCCAATACGAGCATGATTGACCTCGTTTTGCCCAAGTTTATTGCAAGTCGGCAGCTTCTCGAGAGGTTATGCTGCGCCCGATGAACGACGCCTCCGCGCTCGCGGCCGAGCTCAAGCAACGATTCGGTTTCGATTCCTTCCGGCCGGGGCAGGAAGCCATCGTGGGCGACATCCTGCGCGGCCGCGACGTGCTCGCGATCATGCCGACGGGCGGTGGCAAGTCGCTGTGCTTTCAGCTGCCGGCGCTGCTTCGCCCGGGTGTCTGCATCGTCGTATCGCCGTTGATTGCACTGATGCAGGATCAGGTGCGGCTCCTGCAGGACAACGGCATCGAAGCGACGTTCATCAACTCGTCGCTCGATCGCGCGGAGATGTCGCGACGCTTCGCCAGGCTCGAGCGCGGCGAGCTGAAGTTGCTGTACGTGGCACCTGAGCGGCTGCTGCAAGCGGAATTCGAAGGCGACGTGCTGCCGCGCTTGCACGCGACGCACGGCATTTCGTCGCTGGTCGTCGACGAGGCGCATTGCGTCTCGGAGTGGGGTCACGATTTCCGCCCGGAATATCGCCAGCTGCATCGGCTGCGCACGCGCTTCGCCGACGTTGCAATCGCTGCATTCACAGCCACTGCCACCGAACGCGTCAGGCAGGACATCGTGCGGCAACTCGCGCTGCGCGAGCCATGCGTCCACATCGCCAGCTTCAATCGGCCGAACCTGTACTACGCGGTGCGGCCCAAGACCAAAGCGACCTACACGGAGATCCTCGGGCTCGCGCGCGATAGCAAGGGCGCGGGCATCGTGTATTGTCTTTCGCGCAAGCGAGTCGACGAGCTGGCGGAGCGGTTGCAGAGCGACGGAATTCGCGCCCTGCCCTATCACGCGGGACTCGAAGCGGACACGCGGCGAGAGAATCAGGAGGCGTTCATCCGCGACGATGCGCAGATCATCGTCGCCACCATTGCCTTCGGCATGGGCATCAACAAGCCTGACGTGCGCTGGGTCGTGCACCACGATCTGCCCAAGACATTGGAGGGTTACTACCAGGAGTCGGGCCGCGCGGGTCGCGACGGCGAGCCCGCACGCTGCATCCTGTATTTCGGCGCGGGCGACATCCGCACCGCCGAGCTCATCATTTCACAGAAGGTCGATCCGGTGAGCTTCGAGCCGTTGCCGGACGAGCAGCGCATCGCCCGCCAGCAGTTGCGCAACGTCCTGAACTACGCCGAGTCGAGCGAGTGTCGCCGCGCGGTGCAGCTGCGCTACTTCGGCGAGATCCGGGAAGGCAAGTGTAACGCGTGCGACAACTGCATCGAGCCGCGCTCCATGCTCGATCGCACGACCGAGGCGAAGCAGTTCCTGTCCTGCATCGCGCGGCTCGCGCAGCGGCGCGAGCGCTACGGCGTCGCGTACGTCATCGAAGTCCTGCGCGGCGGCGAGACTCAGCGCGTGATCACGCGCGATCATGGAAGCCTGAGCGTATATGGCATCGGCAAGCACCTCGGCTTGAACGAATGGCGCGACGTCGCCCGTGCGTTGCTGCATCAAGGCCTGATGACTCAATCGCAGGACGGCTATGCGGTGCTGTCGCTGAACGAAGCGAGCTGGCAGGTGCTCCGAGGAGAGCGAACTGTTCAGGTCGGCGAATCAGTCAAGCCCGCTCGGGGGCGGCGCGCCGCGAAGGCTGTCGCAACGGGCGGCGGCGACGATGCACTGTTCGAAGCGCTGCGTGTGCTGCGCAAGCGTCTTGCCGACGAAGCAGGAATGCCGCCATATATCGTCTTCAACGATGCCAGCCTGCGGGACATGGCGCAGCGTCAGCCGACGACCCTGGAAGAGTTTGCGACAATAGCGGGCGTGGGCCAGGCGAAGCTGGCACGCTATGGCCAGCAGTTCGTGGAGCTGATTCGGGCGACGCGGTAGAACGACCCATGGCAAGAATGATCCTGCTGTACGCGATTGCGCTCGCCCTGGCGGTCACCGGGCTCGAATGGCTCGAATACCGCTACGTGACGCGCGCCTTCTCCACCGAGATCTACATCGTCCTGCTTGCGGCAGGCTTCGCGGCACTGGGCCTGTGGGCGGGGCATCGTCTGACCCGACGCCGCGCATCGCCAGGATTCGAACGTAACGACGCCGCGGTCCGCTCGCTGGGCCTCACTCCGCGCGAGTGCGAAATCCTCGGGCTCCTCGCTTCCGGCCAGTCGACCAAGGAGATCGCCCGGCAGCTGGAGATTTCGCCCAACACCGCGAAGACCCACATCGCCAGCGTTTACCAGAAACTGGAAGTCCAACGCCGCACTCAGGCGATCCACAAGGCGCGCGAGCTGGCGCTGATCCCGTAATCCATTCGGGCAAATCGCCGAAATCATCCATCCGGGTGATGGCATCGGGGAGTGCGGGGAGCGAATTTGCAGCCATGAAATACGCACTGACCTACGGACTCCTCTCGGGCCTCGTGATCATCGTGACGATGATCACCGGGATCGCCTTCAGCGACCACGAGAGCTTCTTCAGCTCGGAATGGTTCGGCTACCTCGTCATGCTCGTGGCGCTCACCTTCATCTTCGTCGGCGTGAAGCGCTATCGAGATGTCGAACGCGGCGGGGTGATCAAGTTCGGCCCCGCGTTCGCGATGGGGCTCGCAATCGCGGCAGCGGCCGGCGTGGCGTATGTCGCGGTGTGGGAGATCTATCTGGCGATGACCGACTACAAGTTCATGGACCAGTACATCGCCAGCATCATGCGTGCCCGTCAGGCCGCGGGGGTCACGGGTGCAGCGCTTGCGGAGGAGCTGGCGAAGCTGGAATCGATGCGGGTCAACTATGCCAACCCGCTATTCCGGATCCCGATGACGTTCCTGGAGATCTTTCCGGTCGGACTGCTCGTGTCGCTGGTGTCGGCGTCGTTGCTGCGCAATCCGAGGCTTCTGCCCGCGAATCGATTGTAGGAATTCCAACACCCAGCGCCGCAGACCGGCGCAGCCTGCCGCAACTCCGCCGACGACTGGGACGTTTACAGCAGCGTACGAGGCAAGGAGGGTTTCATATGAGTACGCGCGTTACGATCGCCGGACACCCTGTCCATGCAATGCTCGTGACGATTCCGATCGGGCTGTGGGTGTTCTCGCTGATCTGCGATTTTGCATACGTCGGCACCGGCGATATTCGCTGGGCGGTGACGGCCTACTTCACGCTCGGCGGCGGCATCATCGGCGCATTGCTCGCTGCCGTGCCGGGTCTGCTCGACCTGCTCGGCCTGCGCGATCCGCGCGCCGTGCGAGTGGGCACCTATCACCTCGTGATGAATCTCGCCATCGTGGCCGCGCAAGCCGCGAATTTCTGGTTGCGCATGGAGGACGCCGGCGACGCCGCGGTCGTGCCGCGGGCCATCTCGATCGTTGCAGTCGTTGCCCTGGTGATTTCGGGCTGGCTCGGCGGCCACTTGGTACACGTCCTGGGGGTGACGCAGCCCAATCAGGCGGGCGAGGTTGCGGGACACCGCGATGAACCGCACCCCCGCACCTGACCCTGCAACCCAGAGCATCAGTCAGCAATCGGTCATTGCGCCGTCCTATCCGCCGATCGCAGATTACGCTGCGATCGGCGATGGGCGCACCGTCGCGCTGGTGTCGCGAGCAGGTGCGATCGAGTGGCTCTGTCTGCCGCACTTCTCTGCGCCGTCCGTTTTCGCCGCGCTGCTCGATCGTGGCAATGGCGGCATGTTCGCGATCTCGCCCGAGTTGCCGCATGCGAGTGCGCGACGCTATGTCGACGAGACGAACGTCTTGGAGACCACGTACCGCACGACGACCGGTACCGTGCGGGTCACGGACTTCATGCCAATGCCTGCCAACCCGCGGCGGTTGGAGCCGATGCGCGAAGTGCTGCGCATCGTCGAAGGCATCGAGGGCAGCGTTACGCTACGCGTGATCGTGGATCCGCGGCCCAACTACGGCCGCAGCCGCATGAGGCCGCCGCGACGGACCGCATTGGGCTGGACGTGGAGCTGGGGCAATGAATTGCTCACGCTCAAAACCGATGCGCCGCAGCCGTTGTCGCGCGTCACCGTTGTCGCAGGTTCGAAGTATTCATTTTCTCTGTGCTACGCGAAGGGTGACCTCGGCGTCAGCGCGCCGCTCGGAGCAGCGGCGGACGACCGGCTCGCAACAACACTTGGATGGTGGACGCAGTGGGCAGGCCGCTGCTGCTACGACGGCCCGTATCGCGACGTCGTGATCCGCAGCGCTCTCGCACTCAAATTGATGACCTATTCACTGTCCGGTGGCGTCATCGCCGCACCGACGACATCGCTACCCGAGGCCTTGGGTGGCAACCGCAACTGGGACTATCGGTACTGCTGGCTGCGCGATGCCGCGTTGACGATGCGTGCGTTTACTGGCCTCGGATTCATGGATGAAGCGCGCGCGTTTTTCGCATGGCTCGTACACACGACACGACTCACCTGGCCGAAACTCCAGGTCCTCTACGATGTGCATGGTCGCACGGACGTACCCGAGTGCGAGTTGTCGCACTGGGAAGGCTACGCACGTTCGAAGCCGGTCCGCATCGGCAACGGCGCCGCGAGACAACTGCAACTCGACACCTACGGTGGCGTGCTCTCTGCTGCACTCGACTACGTCCGCAGCGGCGGAAAAGTCCAGCGTGACGAGGCACGCGTGCTTGCCGGCTTCGGCCGCAGCGTACTGGAGTGCTGGATGCGGCCCGACAACGGCATCTGGGAAATCCGCGGCGGCCGTCGCGACTACACGCTCAGCAAGGTGTGGTGCTGGGTCGCACTCGATTGCCTGCTCCAGCTTCAGCAACGAGGAATCATCGAGATCGATGCCGCGCGAGCCCGAGCGGGCCGCGACGCGATTGCGCACATCGTCGAATCACGTGGGTTCAATGCGCAGCTATCGAGCTACGTACAGACTCTCGACGGCAACCATGTCGATGCGAGTCTCCTGCTCATGGCGTGCCTCGGCTACAAGGACCCGAACGACACTCGCATGCGCAGCACCTATGACCGCATCCGCCAGCGCCTCGGGCGCAATGAGCTGCTGTTCAGATATGAGCGCGATGTCGATGGCCTGCCGCCGGGGGAAGGCGCGTTCGGCATCTGCTCGTTCTGGGCCATCGACTATCTGGTCGGGCGCGGCGACGTCGAGGCCGCGCGACGCATGTTCGAACGCATGGTCGCACACGCCAACGACCTCGGCTTGTTCGCCGAGGAGATCGATCCCCGCGACGGCAGTCAGCTGGGCAACTTCCCGCAGGCGTTCACGCACGTCGGCTTGATCTTCGCGGCATCGTCGCTCGCGCGTGCCGCACGCCGCCAGGAGGGCCGTCGATGACGCTCGATCTGCTGCCACGCCTGGTGCTGTGGGGACTGATCGCAACCGTAGCGATGACGACGATCCTGATGGGCAGCCAGGGCCTGGGACTGTCGCGCCTCAGCCTGCCGTTTCTCGTCGGCACGCTGTTCACGGCAGACCGCAGCCGGGCAATGATCGTGGGATTCATCGCGTACGTGATCGGCGGCTGGCTGTTCGCCCTGCTCTACTTCGCGCTGTTCGCCAGCATCGACACGGCGAGCTGGTGGCTCGGTGCCGCGCTGGGATTTCTGCACGGGCTGTTCCTGTTGCTCTGTGCCTTGCCGTTGTTGTCGTACATGCATCCGCGGCTCGCCTCCGAGTACGACGGCCCGACGAGCGGCTTTCGGCTGGAGCCGCCCGGTTTCATGGGACTGAACTACGGACGAGCAACGCCGCTCACCACGTTGCTCGCCCAAACCATCTATGGCTTGACGCTCGGCCTGTTCGCGCAGATTTCCCGGCACTTCGTCTGAGATCAGAGCGCCTCCAACTGCGTCCGCGCGTAAGGCTGCACGATGAGCTTGTAGAACGCGTCGTTCACCGAGCCCCAAGTCGGCCGATCCTTCATGCGCTCGATCCAGCGCGCGACACTCGGCCAGCGCGAGTAGCCCTCGCGAGCGACTTCTCCGACCGTGATCATCGCAATGCCCAGGTAGTCCGCAATCGTGATGCGTTCACCGCACACGTAACGGTTCTGGCCGAGCCAGCGGTCGTTCAGTACGCTGAGCCAGCGCGTAGCATTGCGCCTTGCCCACGCGATCGTCTGTCGCTGCGCATGCTCGTCGCTACGCTTGTGGGTCGGCATGATCTGCGGATAGAGAAATCCGTAACACAGCTCGCGCGACAAGCTCGTGTTGAACCAGTCCATCCGTTCGTTGATTCGCGAGCGCTGCTGCAAGTCGCGCGGATACGCCGGCGAGCCGGTCTTGTCCGCCAGGTACTTGAGGATCGCGGAGCTTTCGGTCAGGCGGAAATCGCCGTCCTCGAGGACCGGCACAGCCTGATTCGGATTGATGGTACTGAACGCCGGTTGCGCCTGCTCGCCGGCGAACAAGTCGACGACCTGATACTCGAGCTCGATGCCTTGATCGGCGGCGAAGAGCGCGACCGGTCGGCTCGTCGTCGACGCCGGGTGAAAATAAAGCTTCATGACAATTTCCTCGGGTGAACGCATAGGGAAGTAACGCGGCAAGAACCGGCAAACCGGCTCACTTTTCTACGGCAGCCGCGGTGGCACCGGGCGGCAGCGGCTCGGGCACGCGGTTCTTGATCGGCGGAATGCTGCGCAGGTACGCAAAGATCGCGCCGAAATCTTCATCGGTGAAGTTGCGGTACATCGCGATCGGCATCGGCGGCAGGATCTGGCGCCCTCGTCCCATGTGACGCCCGGTGCGGATCGCCTGCATGAAAGTCGCTTGCGTCCATTTGCCGAGACCGGTCTCGGCATCCGGCGTGAGGTTCGCAGTGAAGCTCACGCCCCAAGCGCCAGACCACGCGGTGTTCGTCGGCGCGGCGGCGAGTGTCCAGGGCCCCGCTGGCAACGTCGCGGGCTGATTGATCACCAGGCTCTCGGGATGACCCGAGAGCATGCGGCTCATGTCCGGCTCGGGACCGGCAGGTCCGACGTGCCACGGTGTATGACAGTCATTGCACGCGCTGGTCGTGACGAGATATTTGCCGCGCGCGACCTTGGCGGCATCGCTGTCTGCTGCGCGCGCAGGCTCTGTCGCCAGCGTAATAGCGCCCAACAAAAACATGCCGGTCACGGGCCACACGCACGTCTGCTTCAATCGATTCATGGCTTCGACTCCTCGGTTGTGGATGATTTCTCTGAGATCCAGCGCTCGAGCAACGCGAGCGCTTCGACATCGATGTGCCGCGTGCCGAGCGGCGGCATTTGCTTCTGCGGATTGCGCGAGCTCACACGCGCAAGGAAGCGACTGCGGACATTGAGCAGCGAGCGCAGCACCCGGTCTGAACCAGCAGAACCGGCAATGACGCTCTGCGCGAGCGTCAGGTCGACGGGCACGCGCGTATCCGTTTCGTTGTGGCAGTGGCCGCAGTTGCCGTGCAGATAACCGAGCGATGCGCGCTCGATCTGCCAGCTCGCGTCGATACGCGGCCGCGTGCTGCCGGGCGGCAGATTCTTGATGAGCCCTCGCGCGACGAGGCCACCGAGATCGATGTCCGTGAGTGCGTCGGCGTGCGGCGCAAGCGAATCGCGATCGGATGAGAGCTGCAGAGCGCTGAAGCCGAGCACCGGAACAGCAGCGCTCTCGTGACAGGCACGACAATCCGACTCGGATGGAATGGAGTACCCATCGTGCGTCGGCAAAGCTGCGATGCCTTCGGACGGCGCGAGCGTCGCGTCCGTGCGCTCCTCGTTCCAGACATAGGCCGCGTACCGCCAGGTCCCGTCCGGCAGTCGCTCGATGAAACGCGTCTCGACCGGACCGGTGAGCGAGAACTCCTTCCATAGGCGGGTGCCGGGCGGAAATTCCCAGGCGTCCGGGCGCGACGCGTCTATCGCAGTGCCCGGCGGCAGATAGATCCAGCGGCGCTTGTGTGCCCCGTCCGACCAGAGGGGGTACTGGGGCGAGAACGACAGATTCCGGGACTCATCCAGCCCGGTATCCCGCAGATGCTTCGGCAAGGGGTCGGCATGTACGCCAACACCCCACGCGAGCGCCGCGACGGCGGCGATCAAGTGCGTGAGGTACAGAGCTGGACTCGACATGCGTTATGCTCAGTTCAAACAGGGCACTAGCCCGACGCGACGCATGACACCGCCCAGCGCTCATCCAGCCCAGGATCTGCACCCGACTGATCGCCGATGGATTGCCGATGAAGGCTGACGACGCGTCGCGGCCGGTCGATCTGGCGCAGGAGCCCGACTTCACGGTCGGCAATCTCCAGGTCCGGCCGTCGCTGCGTGAGGTCTTGGCTGGCGGCGACCGTGAGGTGCTGGAGCCCCGCGTCATGCAGGTGCTGGTCGCGTTGGCGCGCCGGCCCGCCCAGGTCATCTCGCGCGATCAACTGATCGACGCCTGCTGGGCGGGGCGGGTGGTCGGCGAGGACGCGATCAACCGCTGCATCGCCCGGGTGCGGCGCCTGGCCGAAACCCATGGCGGCTTCTCGATCGAGACGATCGCCCGTGTCGGCTACCGGCTGACGCTGGCAACCGCCGACGCGCCGACGATTGCTGAACCCGCGGCACCCAAGCGTCCACGGCGGTGGATCGCTGGCCTCGTTGTGGCGGGTCTAGTGGTTGGAGCTGCGGCTTATGTCGGCGTCGTGCACATGCGCACGCGAGAACGAGCCGAGCAGGCAGTACTGTTGGCGCAGATCGCCGAGTTGGTCGGCAAAGACCAATACGGCGCAGCCTTCTCTCTTGCTCGGCCACTGAGCCGCGACGAAGGTGCACGCGCGAACGCAGCGTTCCGGCAGTTGTGGCAGCAGATCGTCGTGCCGATGAAGCCCCTGGTTTCGCAAGAGGGCGCGACGGTCTACTTCAAGCCTTACGACGACGTCGGCGGCGACTGGATCGCTGCGGGCACCACGCCGCTGCAGGAATGGGTCGACGCACCGCGCGGCGCGGTGCAATTGAAGGTCACGAAGGAAGGATTTCGCACTGGCCTGTTCGTCGTCGCCGTGCCCGGACCTTCGGTGCAGACGCAGCTGCCGCGGCGATTTCCGTTCGACCGGCCGAGCGTTCCGGTCGAGCTCGCTCCCGAGAGCAAGCTGCCGAGCGACATGGTGTACGTGCCGCGGACCGACGTGCCCGTCTATCTCAGCGGCTGGTCTACGAATCTGTTGGGCAGCGATCGTCACGATATTCCCGCGTTTGCGATTGCGCGCAGGGAGGTGACGAATCGCGAGTTCAAGGAATTCATCCACGCTGGCGGCTACGAGAACGAGCAGTACTGGCAGGACCTGAAGTTCGTGTACCGCGCGCAGACACTGCCGTGGCCGCAAGCGCGCAAGCTGTTCGTCGATTCGACCGGGCGACCAGGGCCCGCCGGTTGGCAACTCAGCACATACCCGAGCGGTCAGGACGACCTGCCAGTCGTTGGAATCAGCTGGTACGAAGCCGTCGCGTACGCTCGCTTCCGCAAGCAGAGGCTGCCGACGATCCATCACTGGATGCGCGCCGCTTTCACTCCGTACGACCCAATGTTTCCGACGGCAGCGGCGATCACGAAGCAAAGCCGCTTCTTTGCAGATGCGCCGGAGTCGGCGCGCAGCGAGCACGGCCTCGGGCCGTGGGGCACGTATCACATGGCGGGTAACGCGCGCGAATGGGTCTCGAACTTCGCGGGCGACGACGCGGTGGCACTCGGCAGCGGCTGGCAGGAGTACGCGTCGAATTTCGCACGCGTCTATACAGCGGATCCGATGGCGCGACTGCCCGATCACGGCTTGCGGCTGATGCAAACGCTCGACGATGCGCCGCTCGACCCGGCGCTGCTGGAACCGATCAAGCTCGTGCGCGACACCGCGTTCGCGAATCGCGCACCGGTTTCCGACGACGCATTCGCAGCCATGCGCTTTCAATTCACGACGCCGCACCCCGCGCCCGCCTCGGTCGTAGTGAATCGCGTCGACGAATCGCCGCTGTGGACGGTCGACGAAGTGAAACTCGCGTTCTCGGCGCAGGAGCCGACGACACTCTATCTCGTACGGCCGAAGGCACCGAAGGGAAAGCTGCAGCCGATCGTGTACTCGGGCGTCGGCGATTGCTGCTATATGAAGCGACCGAATCGCGACGTGCTCGAGCAGCTGCAGATCGCGGGATTCGTCGTGAACAGCGGCCGCGCGCTGGTGCTGCCGATCTGGGCCGGCGGCTACGAGCGCTACTCGACCGAGCCGCGGATGAGCGCAGAGGCGCTGGATCGCGAGCGCAATCTGTCGCTGCAATGGCAACACGATCTCAGCGCCACGCTCGACTATCTCGAAGCGCAGCCCGACATGGACGTGCGGAAGATTGGCTATTTCGGCATCAGTCGCGGTGCCAGCTTCGCGGGCGTGATCAATCTGGCGCTCGAGCCGCGCATCCATGCCGCTGTGCTCGCATCCGGCGGCATCTGGATCCACAGCCCGCTGCACCCGATGATCGATCTCATCAACTACGCGCCGCGCATCACCGTTCCCGTGCTGATGCTGAGCGGCCGCTACGATCACATCTACCCGTACGAGCAATCGCAGAAACGCACGTTCGAGCTGCTCGGCACGCCTGCCGGCAACAAGCAGCAGATCGCATACGACACGGGGCACTTCACGCTGCCGCCCAACCGCGTGGCCGCGGACGTCACCGACTGGTTCGATCGATATCTCGGACGCGTGGGTCAGTAGGGCCGGCCGAGCCTGGGGCTCGTGGAGTCATTCGCGGCGATGCTGTTCCCACTTGCGCCGCTGCTCTTGTTCGAATTGCCGCAGCTTCTGGCGCTGCTTCCATTTCACGTACTGCGGCCACAGCAGC
>Ga0209382_10002149_pt1 | contig 29373 bp, 27 predicted proteins | sample SoiMetdeltSBSDD5_FD_187599 | JGI IMG/M metagenome (GOLD analysis project Ga0209382, IMG submission 187599) | Bulk soil microbial communities from a Populus tree surrounding site in Tennessee, USA - Soil MetaG P. deltoides SBSDD5 (SPAdes) (version 2) | ecosystem: Environmental > Terrestrial >...
TGTATTGCTGGCCAGGTGGGCGCGGGTCGGTCGTACGATAGACGAACCGGTCCCAGTCCTCCCTGAGGAAAGTCGAATAATCAACGTCGGTCTGCCACACGCGCAGCCCGGCCGATCCCTGGCCGAAACGGTTGCGAGTCACATAATCGCTGTGCCAGCCGATCTCGGTTTCCTTCTCGGTGACGGTAAGCAAGCGCTCGCGCACCGGGACATCCGGGGCCGGCGTGCCCTCCGGCACAAAATCCGGGTAAGCCTCACCCTCCGAGGTGATTTTGTCGTTCGCGCGGAAATAAAGTCGATTCGTCCATTCCCCGTTCACTCCGACCAGGCGGCGCCAGGTCAGCCCCGTCAGGTACAGGTCCTGGTCGGTGTCGATCAGCGACACGTCCTCGAAGTCCGGAGACTCGAGGACGTTGTCGATGTCCCGCGTGTATTCCTCCGGCGCGTAAACACCGAGGAATTCGATCGTGTTGTCTTCATCGAGGGAAGTCACCGTCTTGAGGACGATATCGGTCAGTTCCGGATCACCAATGTCCTTCTCGTCGATCATGTCGAAGACTTCGCCGAAATCGAATTGGCGCGCCGTGAAAAACACGGTCGTATCATCATGGATGCCGCTTGGCCCCTCGTAGCCGAGTTCGAGCCCTGCGATGTCCACCCGCAGACTGGCGCTGGGCGTCGGGCTGCCGCCAGCGACGTCGAGCTTCAGCAGGGAGCCCGAGCGCCCTCCGTACGCAGCGCTCCAGCCGCCGGGCGAGAATTCCGCACTCGCGATGGAATTCGGCGCGAAGATCGAGTAGCGACCACCGCCACCGATGTCCTCCTCCTCGCCGAGCGTCTGGTCGAAGTGAATCACACGGTCAAAGGGCACATCGTCAATTAGGATCAGGTTGTCTCGGGGTCCACGGCCGCGCACTGAGAAGCTGGCGAATTCGCCTTCGGAAATCAGCCCCGGCAGGCCGTCAAGCGCTCGCAGGACGTCACTACCTGTGCCTGCGGCACTGCGCAGTTCCTCTCGGTTCAGCAAGGAGTTGCTCACCGCCCCATGCGGATCGGCAATCTGCGCGCGGGCTAGAACTACGACTTCCTCGAGGTCCTCCGTGCGGGCGAGCATCTCGAGATTTAGCGGAGTCACCTTGCGGCCGACTACACGCACGCTGGGTTCCCTGGCTGCAACCAAGCCAGGGCCATCTGCCGTGACCGCATAGAGCCCCGTGTCAAGGTTACTCAATTCGACAGTTCCGTTGGCGCCCGTGCGACCGGTAATGACGTTACCGTCGCGGTCGGTCACGGTCACAGTCACGCCCTCGAGAGGTCGCTGTGTCTCCTTACTGACTACCGCAATGCGCATCCCACCATCTGCGCTTTGCGCCATCGCAGCAGATGATGCGCAGATGACCAGCACCCCTGCGAAAAGCCGGATGATCCGTTTCATGCTGATCTCCTCATTGCGCTGGGCGCGGTTCCCATGAAGGCTCAGTGCGCCTGAATTCTGGGTCCATTGGGGTGAAGGCCGCGTGAAGTACGCGCGAAGGCCGCGTGAAGTGCGCGCGAGGACCGCTTGAAGTCGAGTTGTGGGCCAGCTGCCCATCGATATGACACTTTCGACCCGGGCCCATCTCCGCGGTGCTGTTCTGGCGCGCGAGCGTGTCGCCAAGCCTGCGGACCAGCCCCAGCGAACGATGTATCAGCTCCTAATGCATGCTCTCGGCTCCACTCACGCCCTGGCGACACCTGGCAGCGCCGTCGCGATCCGCTGTATTGCCACAGTAATATCGGTCCCGAGAGGCTCCGCGCCGCTGGCAACGATGCGGTCGCGCTCGCGAATCGATGCCACGCCGCCGACGAAAACCGGGACATTCGCAGCTTTCACCGCGCTCGGCAGCGCCCCCGCGATCACCTCGTGATCCGGCGCCATCGTTGCCGATAGAACAATAGCATCGCAGCGGCTCCACTTCGCAGCGGCGGGCAACTCGCCGAGCGGCACGTTGGCCGCGAGCATGACCACTCGCAGGCCGTGGTCGGCGGCGACCAGCGAAAACAGCAACAGTCCGAGCTCGTGCTGCTCGCCCGGAAAACAGGCGACCAGCAACCGAGGACCATGGCCAGCGTGGCTGCGATGGTGAAAGCGCGCACCGAGCTTGTTGCGCAGGTAGACCGAGAAGAAGTGCTCTTCGGCAACCGTTCCTTGACCGGTCTCCCAGCGGCGGCCGAGCTCACGTAACAGCGGCAGCAGCAACCGGCTGGTGACGGTCTGCAAGGGATGCAGCGCCAGGGCCCCGTTGTAGGCCTCCTCGACCTCATCCTCATCGAAGCGGCCGATAGCGCTGATGATGCGCTCCAGATATGAGTCCCAGGGGGAATGCCGTGCGGGCCTGTCCAATGCTGGCGTATCAGCAAGTGCGAGCGCCACCCGACCGATCGGAATGCCCTTGTCGAGCAACCCTACGACGCGATGGATCAGATCGATCTCTTCGCGCCGATACATGCGCTGTCCTGCGTCAGTGCGGACGGGCTTGATCAACCCGTAACGGCGCTCCCAGGCACGCAGGGTGATCGCATTCACTCCCGTGAGGTTGGCAACAGTGCGTATCGGAAACAGCTCCCCGCCGCTCAACTGCGCCTGTTTCCGCATACGTCGCATAGATGAACTCTCCACCGACAGCACGCCATTGCTAGTTATACAACCCTTATACACCTGCACAGCAGATAGCAATAATCACGGTATATGCTCTCCCATTAGATTGTACCTTTGTTCGACAGAATGAGCGCCTCGCCTGGAACATTCTTCCGCGCATGGCGTTAGGTCCTGGTCCGTAGAGTAGTCGCTCCACCAGATCCCGAGCAGCAGGCGCTGCGCGGACGCGTTCGATGATCTGCTCGAGGACCAGGAGAAGCTCGGCGCAGTGCTGGCCTACCACGTCGTGCCCGGCAAGGTGATGTCTGCCGAAGCGGAAGTTGACGACGGTGCAGGGTCAGCCGCTCACGCCGGCTACCAAGAATGTCTCAGTGACCGTGAACGATGCGCGTGTGATCAATCCGATGTCACTGCATCGAACGGCGTGATCAGGTCATCGATGCCGTCGTTCTGCCGACTGATCCAGAGGAGCAAGAGCTATGAACCGCTTCGTATATGCGCCGACAAACGAGGCGTTCGCCAAGGTTCCAGCCACCTTGCTCACTTTCTTCCTGCTCAATCCAGACGCGCTCGCTGACGTGCTGCTTCACCACGTCGTCCGCGTGTGACCCTCGCGATCGACGTAAACATCCTGTGTCTGGACGGTTCGCAGATCGAGGGGCGGTCAAAAAATTGGAAGCGCCAGTCCTGCGTCTGCTGCGAGCCCCGAGGTCGGCCGTGAAGGGCGAAACTGCCAGTGCGACGCTGCTGCTCATCGAGGATCATCGGGACATAGCTGAGATGATCGCGGAGTACCTCGAGCAGCGGGGCTACGCCATAGACCACGCCGCCGACGGCCTGACCGGCCTGCATCTGGCGGTCACGAATCACTATGACGTGATCATCGCCGACGTGATGCTGGCCGGCATGGACGGCATCACCCTCTGTCGCAAGTTGCGCGAGGACGCGCGCCGCGACACGCCCCTCCTCATGCTAACCGCGCGCGATACTATCGATGACAAGCTGACCGGCCTCGACGCGGGTGCAGACGACTACCTGGTCAAGCCATTCGAGATTCGTGAGCTCGAAGCGCGCATCCGCACGCTCCTGCGCCGGCACCGCGGCTCTCTGACGCCGGGCACGCTGCGTGTCGCCGACCTCGTGCTCGACACGGGAACCATGACGGTCACGCGAGCCGGCACCCCGATCAAGCTCATGCCGATCGGCATCAAGCTGCTCACCATTCTGATGCGTGCTTCGCCGCGCATCGTCAGTCGCCAGCGGCTCGAGCATGAGGTCTGGGGGGATGTGCTCCCCGATTCCGATACGTTGCGCAGCCATCTCTACGCGCTGCGCAGAGCGATCGACAAACCCTTTGCCCGATCGCTGTTGCATACGTTGCCTGGACTGGGCTATCGGCTCGCCGATGAAGACTCGCCAGGAGAGTGACAGCCGCATACGCGTCTGGCTCGGCCGGGCGTTCCTGCTGCAAGCCGCGCTCATCAGCACTGCGGCCATCATCGGAGTGTTCGTCGCCAGCGCGCTGCTCGAAGGTGTTTTGATTCGCGCAGCGCTGAACGACGAAGTGAATCACTTCTGGCGGCAGCGCGACGCCAACCCGCAATTTCAGCTGCCCAACACGCGCAATCTGCGCGGCTACTTCGATGATACTGCACCGCCCGCGCTGCGCACCATGGCACCGGGTTATCACTCATGGCAGCACGATGACAGCGAGTACATGGTTTACGTCACCGAGCGCAATCAGCGGCGACTCTATCTCGCGTTCGATCGCACGAACGTCAGCCGTCTCGCCGCTTACTACGGGCTGGTGCCGCTCGCAGCCGTATTGCTGGTGCTGTATGTGTCGACCTGGTTCGGATTCCGCGGGCTGCGGCGGGCGGTCTCTCCAGTGATCGCGCTCGCGCGTAAGGTGCGCGAGTTCGATGCAGGACAGCCGAACACCGAAAGTGTGCAGGCGCTGCAGGTTCCGGAGGATGCAGACGAGGAAGTGCGCGAGCTCACCGACGCTCTGCTGCGCTACTCCCAGCGTCTCGCCCGCTTCCTGGAACGGGAGCGTCAGTTCACGCGCGACGCCAGCCACGAGCTGCGTAGTCCCCTTACCGTCATCCGCATGGCGGCGAGCATCTTGCTTGCGGATCCCGATCTGAGCGAGTCCTCGCGTCGAACGGCGCAGCGCATCCAGCGCGCCGCGCACGACATGGAGGAGCTCACGAGCGCGTTTCTGCTGCTCGCTCGCGAATCGGAAACCGGGCTGCCGGTCGATGCGGTGTGCCTCAACGATCTGATCGCAGAAGAAATGGAGCGGGCGAGAGCACTTGCGGTCGACAAGCCCGTGTCCGCTCGAGTGCGCAGCAGCCATCGCGTGTTCGTCGAGGCACCGGAGAAGGTGCTCTCGGTGCTGCTCGGCAACCTGTTGCGCAACGCGTTCTCCTACACAGACGCGGGTGAGGTCACCATCGACATCGGCGAGAACAGAGTCAGCATTCGCGATACCGGCGTGGGCATTGCGGCTGACAGGATCGAGGAGATGTTTCAACCGTTCGTGCGCGGGGAAGACAATCGTCGCGGAGGTCACGGAGTTGGCCTCACCATCGTGCGGCGGCTGTCAGATCGTTTCGGCTGGCCCATCAGGATCGCGAGCCAGCCAGGCGTCGGCACGACGGTGGACATCAGCTTTCCCGGGGCCAGAAGCGCGCCGGCCTAGGTCCGCCGCAGCGGCCGACTCTGGCGCGAGCTGAGCTCTTCTTTTTTTTCGACCTTCACTCCCCTTCCACGCGCTCTTCACGCGCTCTTCACGCCGCGCCGCGGACTATCTGCGCCACGCGCTGCACGCGTCAACACCGGTTTTCAATCGATTTTGAATGGAGGTCTTTCATGGCAACGCGACTGCTCTGGTTCGCGCCTTTGGCGGCGCTCATGTTGGCGGGCTGCTCTGATAACGACTCGGACGGCGCCAACCAACTCAATTCGCTCGTCGTCGAACGCGAGGTGCCGAAAGGAGACGCCACATGCGCTGGCGGAGGCCGCATCGCTGAAAGCGGGCTCGACAACAACCGCAATGGCGCCCTGGAAGCTGACGAAGTCACGAGTGCGGAGTACTTGGAGTGCCTCACGGCGCCGCGGCTCCGGGCATTTCATGCTTCGCCCGATGCACCTGCCGTGAACATCAAGGTTAACGGCGCCGACGCGCTGAGCGAGGTCGCATACACGCAAGGCTCTGCCTTCCTGCCGGTGGCTGAGCGAACCCAGCTTCAGGTCGAAGCCATCGTTCCGGGCGGCAATGCAATCGTGATCGACGAAGCCCTGGACTTGCAGTTCGACACTGACTACACAGTCATCGCCGCTGGCGAGGTCTCCGACCCTGTCGGTGCGCTTGTCGTCAGCAATCCGACCGCGGAGCCGATCACGCCGGGAAGTCTGCGCGCGCAAGTTGTACATGCAGCCCCGGGCGTGCCTGCGGTTGACGTGTACGTGACGCCTCCCGACGCCGATCTAACAGCCAGCGCGAGCGTGAACGATGCGCCGCTTGCGTTCGGGGAGTTCACCGAGCGAATCGAGGCGCCCGCGGGTACGTATCAGATCCGCGTGACAGCGGCGGGCGATCCCGGCACCGTGGTCTACGATTCCGGCGAGCTCGAGCTCGCGGCAGGCGCCGACTTGCTGATCGCCGCGGTGGTCAACACAGGACCCGGCGCCACGCCGGTCCAGCTCGTCGCACTGGATGGCGAGGGCGCAACAACACTGCTCGATGCGAACACGCCCGCGTCCGTGATTGCGGTGCATGCCTCGCCCGACGCACCAGCGGTGGATGTGCTCGCGGACGACAAGGCCACGGCGGCTGTGGAAAATCTCACGCTCGCGCGCAACGTGTCGTTTGCAGATGTCTGCCGGATTGCCCAGGTCCCGGCGCCAGGCGACTACGGCGTGAGCGTCACGGCGACCGGCGACCCGAGCACGGTGGCGTTGCAGTTCGATCTCGCGCCAGAAAAGGCCGATGAGCTCACAGCGATCGTAACCGGGTACCTGGGCTCCACGCCCGCGATTCGTCCGATCGCCCTCGCTGCGGATACACGCAGCGTGGTCACGGAAGCCAAGGTTCGCGTGACGCATGCCGCGCCTGGCACAGGCGCCGTCGATCTGTACCTGCTCCCGAATGACACGGACCTGAACGGAGCTAGCCCCACCGTGGCTGCGGCGCCCTTCGGGGCCGACACAGGCGTGCTGTCCATCGCGCCTGGAACATACGACGTCTACGTCACGCCAGCAGGCGACAAGGCCGTCGTGGCGATTGAGGTGCAGGATCTCGCGCTATCGGGTGGAGCCGTGCTCGACGTTATCGCACGCGATGCAGCGACGGATGGCAGCGAAGGATCCCTGCCCCAGCTGATCGTCGTGGACTACGCGAACCTCGCAGATTGCCCCGCGTGACACGCGGTCTGGCACAGCTCCAACGTGAGGAATTGTCCATGAGCGCCGCTGCATCGCTGGTCATCGACTGGTCGGAGCTAGGTTACATGCCGGATGGGGTGATCCGCAGCGGCATCCGAGGGCTCGTTCGTGAGCGGCTGATCGAGCTGCGCTTCCGCAGCTGTGCGGCTCATGCGGCCTACGTGAGTGCCTTTATCGCCGCTATGCGTGCGGCGCCGATCGCGCTCATCCCGCACAAGGCCAACGAGCAGCACTACGAGCTGCCAGCCGAGTTCTTCGAGCTGGTGCTTGGTCCGCATCGCAAGTACAGCGCCTGCTACTGGCCTGAGGACGCCGCCGATCTGGCAAGCGCCGAGTACGCTGCACTGGCGACGACGTGCGAACGTGCCGGCATTGCGCCAGGGCAGTCGATTCTCGAGCTCGGGTGCGGCTGGGGGTCGCTCACGCTGTGGATGGCTGCGCGCTATCCGACGTGCCGCATCGTCGCCGTTTCCAACTCTGCCTCGCAGCGGGCCTACATCGAGCAGCAGGCGACGCAACAGCGGCTCGACAATGTCGAAGTCATCACCTGCGACATGAACGTGTTCGACTGCGACCAGCGTTTCGATCGCGTGGTGTCGGTCGAGATGTTCGAGCATATGCGCAACTACGCAGCGCTCATGGCGAACATCCGCCGCTGGCTCAACCCCCGCGGACGCTTCTTCATGCACATCTTCTGTCATCGCACGACGCCGTACGAGTTCGTCGACCGCGGTCCGGGAGACTGGATGAGCCGTCACTTCTTCTCGGGCGGAATCATGCCGAGCGACGAGCTGCCACTCTGCTTCCAGGACGACCTCAGGCTGATGCAGCGCTGGCGCTGGAGCGGACGCCACTACGAGAAGACGAGCAATGCCTGGCTCGACAACCTCGATCGCAATCGCGCACTGGCCTGGCCGATCCTCGAGCGCGTCTACGGCGCCCAGCAGGCGCAGCGCTGGTTCGAACGATGGCGCATCTTCTTCATGGCCTGCGCGGAACTTTTTGGTCATGCGGATGGAGAAGAGTGGTGGATCGGTCACTACCTGTTCGAGCGGCAGAATTAGTCATGCAGGATGCGGCTATCGATCGGCGGACGTCCGGGGTGCGCATCCCGCACCGATCAGCGGTGCGGACCTTCCTCAACTTCGCGCAGGCGCAGGCAGGATGGCTCGCGTGTGTACTGAGCGCGGCGGCTGATCGCGCGTGGATGGGGATCGCAGCCATAGCTGTTCTGATCGGCATCCATCTGATGGTGAGTGCTGAGCGCAGGAGCGAGGCCGTGCTGGTGCTGAGCGCAGGCTTCGTCGGCGCCGCGACGGATACGTTGCTTACGCAGCTCGGGTTCCTTCAGTTCGAGCGGGGCATCGCACCGCTCTGGATGATCGCGCTCTGGATGCTGTTCGCAACGACTCTGCGCTCCTCTCTTGCGTGGCTGCGCACTCACCTCGCTGTCGCGGCTCTGGTCGGTGCTCTGGGAGGACCCGCTGCGTATGCCGCCGGCGAGCGCCTCGGCGCGCTCGAGTTGGCCACTGTCTGGACCTCGTATGCTGCCATCGGCATCTCGTGGGCGCTGGCGCTGCCGATGCTCCTCTACCTTGCACATCCGAGCCGCGCAGCGTTGACGGCCCCGCGCGATGCGGCGAGGAAGGCGCATGGTTGAGAGCGACGCGTATGTGTTCAGTCTCGCTGCAGTCGGCGGCACCGCCCTTCTTACCTGGGCTCTCAGTGTCGTGGAACGCGATGTGAGCATCGTCGATGTGCTGTGGGGGCCCATGTTCCTCGTTGCAGCGCTGGTGTTCGCGGCGTTCGTCGACCAGCGTGGACCTCGCGCAGTTCTCGTCATCGCGCTCACCGCCGTCTGGGCGATGCGTTTGAGCGGCTACATCGCCTGGCGAAAACTGGGCGAACCGGAGGATCGAAGATATCAGGCGATCCGCCGCCGCAATGAGCCGCATTTCGCGCTCAAGAGCCTGTATCTCGTCTTTGGTCTGCAGGCGGTGCTGGCCTGGATCGTATCGCTGCCGCTGCTTGCAAGCGTCGGCAACGCTGGCGAGCTCGGGGCACTGGACTACGCGGGCGCGGCGGTCTGGATCATCGGACTCGCGATCGAAACGATCGCCGATTGGCAGCTCGCGCGCTTCAAGGCCGATCCGCGCAGCCGCCTGCAGGTGCTGGACCGCGGACTGTGGCGCTATTCACGCCACCCGAACTACTTCGGAGAGTTCCTGATCTGGTGGGGTGCCTACCTCATTGCACTGAGCGCGGGCGCCTGGTGGACGGTGCTTTCACCGCTGCTGATGAGCCTGCTCCTGCTGCGCGTTTCCGGCGTCGTGCTGCTCGAGAAGGATATCGGCGAACGACGTCCTGCGTACGCTCACTATCGCAGCCGCACTAATGCCTTCTTCCCGGGCCCGCCGCGTCGTGCATACGGCGAGACGCAGGAGCAGCGCTGATGAAAGTCTCCGCTTTGCGCTTTGTGGCATCTGTACTGCCGGCACTGCTGCTTGCTGCCGGCGCGGCGAGCGCCGAGCAGGACGTGGTGCGCACGTGGCGCTTCGACGTGTCGCTCGACGGCCGACGCATCGGCGAGCACAGCTTCGTTGCGGCGGAACGCGAAGGCGTCGTGGAAATCGAGTCGCAGGCGCGCTTCACGGTAAACGTGCTCTTCGTCCCCGTGTACCGCTACGAGCACCGGAATCGAGAGGTTTGGCGCGGCGGCTGTCTCGCGAGAATCGACGCGCGCACGCTGGACAACGGCGAGGAGCTGCGCGTGCGCGGCGAGGTCGCACCCGGTGGTTTTGGCATACAGGGACCGCACGGCGCTGCGACACTTCCCGGCTGCATCAAGACGTTCGCGTACTGGGATCCGCGATTCCTCGCCGAGGACCGGTTGTTGAACGCTCAGACCGGCGAGTACGAATCCGTGAGGGCGCAGCACCGCGGCATCGACACGCTGCTGGTCGCGGGGCGCGCGCGCGAAGCGCACCGTCACACGCTCGATGCCGAAGGCTTTCAGATCGACCTTTGGTACTCCCCGCAGGGTGAATGGCTGGGACTCGAGTCCCGAACGCCCGAAGGACGCAGGCTGCGCTATGAACTTCATTGAACGTAAAGGCACGCTCATGACGATATTGCTGCTAAGCGCCGCACTCGGAGGTTGCCAGACGCCCGGCAAACCGCTGCAGACAGTAGCTCACGTTGACCTGCCGCGCTTCATGGGCGACTGGTACGTGATCGCGAACATTCCCACGTTCATCGAACGTGACGCGCACAACGCCATCGAGTCCTATCGTCTCGCGGAGGACGGCCGCATCCTCACGGAGTTCACCTTCAACGCCGGCGCCTTCGACGGCCCGCTCAAGCGATACGCCCCTACCGGATATGTGCAAGACGACGCCGGAGCGGTCTGGGGTATGCAATTCGTCTGGCCCATCAAAGCCGACTATCGCGTGATGTATCTGGCTCCCGATTATTCGCAGACGATCATCGGCCGCGAGAAACGCGACCACGTCTGGATCATGGCGCGACGTCCCAGGATCTCGGAACAGGATTTCGCGCAGCACGTCGCGTTGCTGCGCAAGCAGGGCTACGACACCGCGAAACTCCGGCGCGTCCCGCAGCAAGAGGAGGCCGAACGTGGCTCTGCCTCCCGCTGACTTGTCGGCCGAGCGAGCGGCGCCGTCGCGGCTGCGCGCAACTTTCCACCGATGGGTGGACTCGCAGGCCGTCGCGCGCGACGAATCAGATAACGAACGCGTGGACTGGCTGCGCGTGATCCCGTTCGTGTGCATGCACGTCGCATGCATCGGCGTCGTCTGGGTGGGCTGGAGTGCAACGGCGCTGGTCGTTGCAGCCGCACTCTACGCGGTGCGCATGTTTGCGATTACTGCGTTCTACCACCGCTGCTTCTCTCACCGCGCGTTCCGCACTAGCCGAGCAGTGCAGTTCGTTTTCGCGCTCGTCGGTGCCGCGGCGGCTCAGCGGGGTCCCTTGTGGTGGGCTGCGCACCATCGGCATCATCATGCACACGCGGATGGCGAGAGCGACGTACACTCGCCGCGCCGCGGATTCTGGTGGAGCCATCTCGGCTGGTTCCTCACCAGCGGGAACTTCGCCACGCGTCGGGAGCGAATTCCCGACCTCGCGCGCTTTCCGGAGCTGCGCTTCCTCGATCGCTACGATGCTCTCGTTCCCGTTGTGCTTGCCGCTGGCCTTTACGGCCTCGGCGAGCTGCTGGAGCGCACGGCGCCAGAGCTGAATGCGACCGGGCCGCAACTGCTGGTCTGGGGCTTCTTCATCTCGACCGTTGTGCTGTATCACATGACGTTCACGGTCAACTCGCTGGCGCATCGCTTCGGCACGCGGCGCTTCGCGACCAATGACGACAGCCGCAACAACTGGGTTATTGCAATCGCCACGCTCGGCGAGGGCTGGCACAACAACCATCACGCGTTTCCGGGGTCTGCACGTCAGGGATTGCGCTGGTGGGAGATCGACGTCACCTGGTACGTGCTGCGGTTGTTCGCAGCACTGGGAATAGTTTGGGGCGTGCGCCCGGCGCCGGCGAGAGCGCATCGCTCGGAGTGATCATGCGTATTGCCGTCATCGGCGCCGGCATCGCCGGCAACTCAGTCGCGTACCAGCTGCATCGGGAGCACGAGGTCGTCGTGTTCGAGGCGGCGGACTGGATTGGCGGCCATACTCACACGGTCGACGTCGAATGGCAGCGCCGCACGTACGCCATCGATACTGGATTCATAGTGTTCAACGACTGGACGTATCCGCGCTTCATCGAGCTGCTGACGCAAATCGGCGCGGCGTCCCAGCCAAGTACCATGAGCTTCTCGGTGCGCTGTGAACGGACGCGGCTCGAGTACAACGGTACGACGCTCGACACGCTGTTTGCTCAACGAAGCAACCTGTTCCGGCCTTCATTCCACCGCATGCTGCGCGACATCCTGCGCTTCAACCGCGAAGCCCCGGGGCTGCTGCACGATACGCGCAGTCCCGAGCTCACGCTCGCCGACTACTTGACGGAGCAGCGGTACGCGCCGGAGTTCATCGCCCACTACCTCACACCGATGGGCGCGGCGATCTGGTCGACGGATCCTGCACGCATGCTCGAGTGTCCTGCCCGCTTCTTCATACAGTTCTTTGCCAATCACGGAATGCTGAGCGTGAATGAGCGACCGCAATGGCGCGTCGTGCGCGGCGGCTCACGCGCGTACGTCGAGAAGCTCACCGCCGGATTTCGCGATCGGATCCGGACGTCCACGCCCGTCACGGCCGTTCGGCGCAGAGCGGGCGGCGTCGAGGTGGAGTCCGCAGGTGGGACCCAGCGATTCGACGCCGTATTCTTCGCCTGCCACAGCGACGAGGCGCTGCGTCTCATCAAGGATCCGACCAGCGCCGAGCGCGAGACGCTGGGCGCGATTCTCTACCAGTCCAATGACGTCGTGCTGCACACGGACATCCGCCTGCTGCCGCAGCGCCGGCGTGCATGGGCGGCCTGGAACTATCACATCCCCGCACGCGAGCAGAGTTGCGTCGCCGTGACGTACAACATGAACATGCTCCAGTCTCTCGATGCGCCAACGACTTTCTGCGTCACCCTCAATCGCACGCAGGACATCGATCCGCGCCGCATCCTCGGGCGCTACACGTATCGTCATCCGCTGTACACGGCGGCCGCGGTCGCCGCTCAGGCGCGTCAACGCGAGCTCAACGGCGTCCGCGGCTTGTACTTCTGCGGCGCCTATTGGCGCTATGGGTTCCACGAAGACGGTGTCGTCAGCGCGCTAAGCGCTGTCGACCATTTCCGGGAGCGACAGAAACATGCACAGCTGTCTTTACGAAGGCTGGGTTAGACATCGCCGCTTTGCGCCGCTGTCGCACGCCTTTCGCTACGGCGTCCAAATGGCGTTCATAGATCTCTGCGAGATCGATGAACTATTGCGCAACCGAAGCCTTCTCAGTGCCTCGCGCTATGCGCCCATTGCATTTCGGCGGCGCGACTACATCGGCGATGCCGACGTGCCCCTCGATCGAGCGGTGCGTGCGCGTGTGGCGCAACATACGGGCTTTATGCCGTCCGGCCCGATCCGTTTGCTGACGCACCTCGCTCACTTCGGCTATTGCTTCAATCCGGTGAGCTTCTACTACTGTTTCGATGCGCGAGGCGAACGCGTGGAGACGGTGCTCGCGCAGATCACGAACACGCCCTGGGGTGAGCGGCACGAATACGTACTCCGACGGACCGACGAGGGGGGTCGGATCCGTGAGCGCTTCGAGAAGCGCTTTCACGTCTCGCCGTTCATGGCAATGGACATGGAATATGAGTGGCGCTTCAGCGCCCCCAACCGCACGCTCGCGATCCACATGGATGTCGGCGGCAACAGCGGATCCAAGACATTCGACGCGACCTTGGTACTCGCGCGACGGCCGATCACGGATGCAAACCTTGCGCGCATGCTCGTGGTCCGGCCGCTGATGACGGCGCGCGTCATCGGCGCGATCTACTGGCAGGCGCTGCGACTCTATCTGAAGGGCGCGCCGTTTCACCCGCATCCGCGAACCCGGCCCCGTGGTATCGCCGCTTGAGCCGCCGAGAGCACGACACATGAGCACTGCTGCTGCACAAGTCCGGGCGAGTCTTCCCCGCATCCGCATCATCGATGAGCTCTGCAGGCGCCTGCTTACCGCGCGACTGCGAAGACTCCGCCGCGACTGCCTCATACTGCAGGAACCCGACGCCGCCAGCACCTTCGGGCGCCCATCGAAACCCGAGCTCCAGGCCACGATTCACATCCATGAGCCCGCCTTCTACTCGGCCGTTGCGCTCGGCGGATCGATTGGCGCCGCTGAGAGTTACGCGCGTGGCGAGTGGACGGCGGACGACCTCATCGCCGTCGTGCGCATTCTCGTGCGCAATCGCGATGTGCTCGACGCGATGGAGCGCGGCCTCGCCCGCTTCGCGGCGCCGGCGCGCCGCGCGCTTCACTGGCTCAATCGCAATACTCGCGCCGGCAGTCGGCGGAACATCGAGGCGCACTACGATCTCGGCAACGAGTTCTTCGCGCTGTTCCTCGACGAGTCGTTGATGTACTCGAGCGCCGTGTTCGAAGCTGACGGCGACGGCGATCTGCACTCGGCGCAACTGGCGAAGCTCGATCGGGTGTGCCGCAAACTCCAGCTTCGGCCCGTGGATCATCTCCTCGAGGTCGGCAGCGGCTGGGGATCGCTGGCGATACATGCGGCGCGTGAGTATGGATGCCGCGTAACGACGACCACGATCTCGCCGGCACAGTACGCGCTCGCCTGCGAGCGCATCCGGGCCGCCGGTCTTGCCGATCGCATCGAGGTGCTGCTCGCCGACTATCGGGATCTGCGCGGCAGGTATGACAAGGTCGTTTCGATCGAGATGATCGAAGCCATCGGCTGGCAATACTATGAGACCTACTTTGCGAAAGTCAGCCAGCTCCTCGCGCCGGACGGGCTCGCCCTCATTCAGAGCATCACGATTGCCGACCATAGATATGAGTTCGCGCGCCGCTCGGTCGATTTCATCCAGAAGTACATTTTTCCGGGATCCACAATTCCCTCCATCGGCGCGCTGTGCAATGCGCTGATGCGCGCAAGCGATCTCAGGCTTTTCCACCTCGAGGACATCGGCCCGCACTACGCGCGCACACTGCGCCTGTGGCGGGAGCGGTTCCTTTCCCGGCGCCGCGACGTACACGCTCTCGGTCATTCCGAGGAATTCTGTCGACTGTGGGAGTTCTACTTCAGCTACTGCGAGGGCGGCTTCGAAGAGCGTGCAATCAGCGACGTGCAGATGCTGCTCGTGAAGCCGGAGAACCGCCGAACGCCGCTGCTTACGCCGCTCCAGCAGTTGTAACGGCGGCCTAGTTAGCCCGAGAACGTCTGAACGATGAGCCCGTAGAAGCTTATCGATACTGCTGGCGTGCTCACGTTACCGGCACCGTCGAAAACCAGTGTTTCGATGATGGCCTTCGGCACCGCTGCTCCGTTCACGATGTTGAAGCCGCTGGCGTGGAACATGTAGATGCCGCGGAGCGTGCCCGCTGCGCACTCATTAGTCCCACTGTCCGCCGACGCCAGCGCCGGCAACGCGAGAGTGGCGACGCGCGTCCGGAAGGAGCGACGGAATGTGGCCGCCGGTTCATAGCAAGTCCAGCAACCGCCGCGCGTCAAAGATTGCTTGGCACAATCCATGGACGCGACCAATGGTCAGCGACGTACTTATGAAGCTCAGCCGCACCGCCCGCTGTTATTGATTCGTTCGCAGCTGAACCTTCGTGCGTCTACAGCTGCTCGGCGCGACAGGCGGTGCCTGCGCTGCGACGAGCAGACGTGTACGGGATCTCTTCCGCGACTCAGGCGTCTAAAATCGGATGGAGATCGATCTGAAGGAGTGCTCGCATGACCTCTCGCCGCCAGTTCCTGAGTGTTTCCTCCACCCTGACCGCATCGATCTTGGTGGGCGGGGAACGAGTGCTCTTCAGTGCCGCGCAGGCCGCAGATGCGCCTGCGATGATGAAGCGGCCAATACCGTCGAGCGGTGAGATGGTTCCGGTGATCGGCATGGGCACTTCGGGCAGCTTCCAGGTCTCGTCCAACGGACCCGAGTACCAGGCGCTGCGGGAAGTGCTCAAGCGATTCGTCCAGGGCGGTGCCACCTTGATCGACACCGCTCCGACATACGGCAACGCGGAGGACATCCTCGGTTCGTTGTTCCGCGAGAGCGGACTGCGGCCGCGCACGTTCATCGCGACCAAGCTGTCGGGGGTGAGCGGAAAAGAGGCAGGCCTCGAGCAGTTCCGCAGCACCTTGAATCGGGCCGGCACCGACAAGGTGGAGCTACTGCAGGTTCACAACCTGCGTGACTGGAAGACGCAGCTCGAAGTCGCGCGACAGCTCAAGTCAGAGGGCAAGGTGAAGTACGTTGGTCTCACGCACTACGTCGAGCGCGCGCAGGATGAGCTCGCGGACGCAGTGCAGGCGTCGAAGCCCGACTTCCTGCAAATCAATTACTCGGTCACGCAACGTGGTGCAGAAAAGCGTGTCTTGCCGATCGCGAAGCAACTCGGCGTCGCGGTGCTCGCCAATCGCAACTTCGATGACGGTGACTTGTTCGATCGCGTGAAAGGCAAGGCGCTGCCTGGCTGGGCCGCAGAAACCGGCGTGGCGTCGTGGGCTCAAATGTTCCTGAAGTTCGCTCTGAGTCACGACGCGGTCACGGTCGTGATCCCCGCGACAGGCAAACCCGATCGGCAGAGCGATAACTTGAAGGCCGGCGTCGGGCCGCTGCTCAATGCAAAGCAGAAAGCCGAGCTGGTCGAACTGATCGGCTGAACCACACAGGCGCGCGAGGCAGGAGTCTCACCGCCTCGCGAACTTCAGATGGTCACGTGCGGCGCGAGGATGGCGCCCAGCAGCAGTGCCAAGGCAGGATGGAGATCGAGAAGCAGGCACGCACAACAGAGACAGGATGACGGGCGATCTCGGTGAGCCGCTCGATCCATGAAGCATTGTTGCTCAGGTCAATCCGCAGAGATCGAAACCCCAGGGCCCGATCGCGCAGCCAACCCCGAGATAGATGGCGGCGGTCGAAATGGGGAAGCGCTGAATCAGCGCCGACGACAGAGCCATCGTCAACGGCAACGCGCCGACCACGGCCATCCAACCGATGAAACTCTTGCGGGGCTCACGAGCGATTCAGTCATATCTCTTAGACAATTCCCGCGCTCACCGGCTGTTCCAGACAGCTTCCTCTTAGTTTGCACTGCTGATCGATCGCCGCTCCGTGGTCATCGCAAGCCCGGCTTGACTCTTGGTGGAACCCTGTAGACACCAAGGTCGTTGCCTTACTGCATCTCGTGCCCCTTAAGAAGCCAGTAGGAACAGTCCGTGAGCATCAAAGACATCGGGCCGCAGCCCCAGTCGTTCGACCTCGAGCGGGCGACTTGCGACAACGAGCACTATCGAAGCGTCGCGTGGAGCGGCCGGTATCTCCAGGTTACCCTCATGTCCATTCCCGCGGGGGGCGACATCGGATTGGAGGCGCATCCGGAGACTGATCAGTTCCTGCGGCTGGACGCCGGTCGCGGTCGCGTCCAAATGGGTCCGTCCAAGGAGCAGCTCACGTTCGACAAGGAAGTCAGCGATGGCTGGTGCGTGTTGGTGCCTGCTGGGACTTGGCACAACATCACCAACATTGGCGAGGAGCCAATGCAGCTCTATGCGATCTATGCGCCTGCGCATCACAAGCCGGGCAAGATCCATGAGACCGCCGCGGAGGGTGAGGCCGACAAGGATGACGAGCCTGCCCCGTGGTCAGTGCAACCGGGCCCGATACGCGCTGACAAACATGCTTGATCGCTGGTTGCGCAGCCTACGGACGACCTTCCTGCTGATCGCATGAACCGCGTTGGTCGTGAACGCGCGCCGGCGCACTTCTGCTGCTCGATGGCTCTCGACCACGGTCGACCTCACGGCTACTTGAGTGGAGCGAATTGGCACCAGGACGCCCAAGAGCAGCGATGACAATCTGTTGCAAGTGTTGCTGCGAGCCCCGAGGTCGACCTTGAAAGGCGAAACTGCCAGCGCGACGCCGCTGCTCATCGAGATCTCAACGCCGAAGAGCAAGATCAGGGTAGGAATGAGCAGCTCGCCTCCTGCGACGCCGAGAAGTGATGCGACAACCCCGATACCAAATCCGGCTGCCACGCCGGCGACAATCTGCCATATGCTGACGACCTCACAAAGAATCCAGCAGCGACTGTACGCCGGCGGTGGCGATCGCTCGCAGTTGCGTCTATCTGATGCAACGTGAGGCCCTGATGACGCCGTACATCTTCGTCCGCGCGACAGAGCCGAACAAGACCGCACCAAGGCGCTGAAGTATGTGACGCTGATGAGTCGGGAGCAGCGTCGCGAACCGTCGCACGAGTTCGCAGCTCGTAGCACCCAGGGTACCCGCGCTGCATAGTGCGCACACTCGGTTCAACTGGGCATGAGGACGAGGACAGGTTTGCAGGAGGTGCTGGTGCCGCCGTATGCAGGAGCTTCGAAACACTGTGAAGCGTGGAGACAGAATGGGGACAAGCAATTTTCGGATTGAGTAAGTGCTTGACTCAGCACTTGCTTCTCGCTCAGTCGCTCCAGTCCATCATGGGGGCCACGCTGATTTTTCTATTTAAATTCAACGTGCTCTCTCGCATTCCAAACGTAACATTTCAGGGCATTTCTGCGATATTGCTGCGAATCATCACACGATCTCTATCGCTATTTTGCAAGCCGGCAGCCGCTTGTGCGTAACGACGAGCTCACCTGGATCGGCCACCCCATGAACTAGGTTCTGCTGCACGTCGTGCAAGCGTCGTCAGGTCACCCCTGCGTCATGTGCCCGTCAACTGAATGCCTCACCCGGTCGCTACCGTGCGCGATGCGAATCAATTTCATCGTGAGGATCAGGCAATGCCGACAGTCGCACGAACCTCTGCAACGCTCGCCGTGAGTCTCCTAGCCGCCATCACCGCCGTAAGCGCAAGCGCTGACGAGCGCAGTGATCGCTGGGATGGACACGAGCGGCGCGCGGACGATATCCAAGTCGGACCGCGGCCCTACTACCTCGTGGAGGGTATGGATGACGGCGCGTTGAAGAGTAAACTGCAATCCTGCGAGCACAAACCTGTCAAGCGCACGAACTTCTCGATCGCACACCGTGGCGCACCTTTGCAGTTCCCAGAGCACACGAAGGAAGCCTACGAGGCCGGCGCACGCATGGGAGCCGGTATCGTTGAGTGTGACGTCACGTTCACGGGAGACGGCGCGCTCGTGTGCCGCCATGCGCAGAGCGACCTGCACACGACGACGAACATTCTCACGTCACAGTACGCGGATCGCTGCATCAAACCCTTCACACCGGCCACCCTCGACGCCAACGGCAACGTGACGAAGGCAGCAACTGCCGAGTGCCGCACGTCCGAGCTCATGCTCGATGAGTTCAAGAGCCTGCGCGGCAAAATGGACGCATTCAACCCTGCCGCCCTCACGACGCAACAGTTCCAGGGCGGCACACCCTCGTGGCGCACTGACCTGTACACGGGTCGTGGGACGCTCATGACATTCGCTGAGAGCATCGCGCTCAACAAGAAGCTCGGGGTGAAGCACACACCGGAACTCAAGGCGGGGATGCCAACTCCATCGCCGCAGTGTTCGGAAGCCAGGAGCGCTACGCGCAGGCACTCATCGACGAATTGCAGGCGAACGGCGTCCGACCGAAGGATGCATTTCCGCAGTCGTTCAACCCGAATGACATTCTCTATTGGATCCGCAACACGGCTTACGGCAACCAGGCCGTGTTCCTCGTCGACTACAACACTACTACGGACAATATCGTTCTCTTCGACACCACGGGTAAGCAGCTCCTCACTCGCGATGAACAGAACGCATTCTTCAAGCAGCTGCGCCTTGCGGGCGTGAAGATCGTGGCGCCGTCGTTCAACGCTCTGCTGACTGCGCAAGGCGATCGCATCGTACCGTCGGTGCTCGCGAAGGACCTCAGGTCCATGGGTTTCGACCTCATCAGCTGAACTTCGAGCGCGTCGACTTGCGCAGGGGCGCGGCTGGCGTTGGGTCCTACTACGACTTCGATCCCACTGGCGCTGCAATCAAGAAGGACAGCGACATGTACAAGGCGCTCGACGTGCTCGCAGAGGACGTGAAGCTCATCGGGCTGTTCTCGGACTGGCCGGCAACGGTCAGCTACTACGCGAGTTGCATGGGCCTGGACTAGCGAAATGATTCATGGTGGCCCGACCTGACGACAGGTTCGGGCCCGCTCCAACATCTTGGAGGTTGGTGCCGGGAGGGAAAACAAGTTCCTCCCCCGGCGCCGTTCACTCTACCGTCACAGAGTACAGCGTCACTGTCCCGCTGACTTTGTTCCAGCATGCGCGACCACTGCCTCCAGTGCACAAGCTGGCGCCCAGTCGATCGATGATTGCCTGCGTCACGTCCGGTACGCGGGCCGGGCGCAAGGTCGAGGCATTCGACTGCCAAGCCACCCGGCTGCGACGCATGGAGTTGTGCGGACGTTTCGCGCATCTGTTCCGACCTATCGACGCCCTGCTTGTGCCAGGACAGCCTTTCGCGCCGCTCACGCTCGACGAATTTCAGCATCCTCGGCAGTCAACCAGATCTCATCCTGAAGCTCCAGAGGTACGCGGCGCCGTTCGATCTAAGCGGCCATCCCACCGTGACGCTGCCGGGCGGCTTCAGCGAGCACGATATGCCAATCGGTCTGCAATTAGCGGGACGTGATGAGCCGACACTCATCCGATTGGCGGAGGCGTTCCAGCGCGAGACGCCATGGCATAGGCGGCATCCGCTTCCATAGAGAGTGAATTCCGCAGACACCGCTATGACTCCGGCCAGTCCGGGTTCGCGGCCGGACGAGCACTTCGTTCGCCGCGGGTTGCCGACGTCAATCTCACCGATTCGCAACATTCAGGCGGCCCATAGTCGAAGATTCGTGCCGCCCGTTCCATGACTTCAGCGCGGCGATGCAAATTCATCAAGAGACTTGTCCGGCGAGTACCTTCGCCACGAACCGCGCGGTCGCCTCGCCGACTTCCTCGGGCGAATCCTCCTGGAGGAAATGCGCGCCCCGGACGGTGGCACTCTGCTGATTGGGCCAGGAACGGCAGAACTCGCGTTGCGCACCAATCAGAAAGCCCGCGGGTTCGGCGTCGATAAAGAGTTTGGGAATTGCGTTCTGCGACATCCACGTGGCGCAGGACTCAACGACCTCGACCACGTCGGCGGGTTCTCCCGCTATCGGCAGATCGCGAGACCAGGCGAGCATCGGCATGCGCGAGGGACCCGGAATGGCCCAATAGCGCCGATAAACGCTGATCGTCTCGGGCGCTATGTTTCTGAGCGGCAGCAGGTATTCGATGAAGAGATTCTTGTCCAGGATCATCTCCTCACCTGCCGGGGTCCGCTTGCGCTGAAAGAAGGCCTTGGTGTTGTCTGGCCACTCGTCCCAGGAGCGGAACGGACGCACGATGCATTCCATGTAGACGATCGCCTTCACTCTTTCTGGATGCCGCTGCGCCCATGCAAAGCCGAGAGCCGATCCCCAATCGTGGACCACGAGGATGACGTTGCGGGTGATGTCGAGCGCCTCGAACCATGCATCCAGATATCGTTGATGATCGAAGAAGCGGTATCTGCCATCCGGAGCCGCCGCCGAGTAGCCCATGCCGACGTAGTCCGGCGCGAGGCACCGCCCAAACGGCACCAGATGGGGAATGATGTTGCGCCAAAGATAGGACGGCGTCGGAACGCCATGGAGAAACACGATCGGGTCGCCCACGCCGACGTCCACGTAAGCCATGATCGTGTCCGCGAGCTTCACGTGCTTCCGATAGAATGGATTCTCCGTCGAGATCTGCGGATGGTTCATTGCGTCCTCCGTTGTCGAGATGGGCTAGCTCAATGCGCCGCCTCCCTGATGTGTTTCAGCTTTTCGGCATTGCGCACGATGTAGATCGCTACGATGCGGCCGTTCGCGACATCCAGTGCGGTGGTCTGCAGGATGTCGCCGCGCTCGATCGTGATGAATCCAGGCAGTCCGTTGATGTAGCCGTAGCGCACGAGGCGGGATCGGGTCTCGTCATAGATCGCCGCGAACGCCTCGTACATGCGCATGACGTCAGCGATACCGAAGGCCGGCGTCTTGCGCGTGGGCACCTTGCCGCCGCCGTCGGCATAGAGAGTAACGTCGGCGCTGAGCAACGCGCGGAGGCGCTCCAGCTCGCCGTCGCGGGATGCGGCAAAGAAAGCCTGCGCCATCTCGAGGCTCCGCTCCCTCGGCATGGAATAACGTTGACTGTCGGCTCGAACATGTGCGCGAGCGCGGCTCGCGAGCTGCCGACAGGCGGCTGCGTCTCGTTCGATGGTGTGCGCGACCTCCTCGAAGTCGAGACCGAACACGTCGTGCAGCAGGAAGGCAGCGCGCTCGAGCGGCGACAGACGTTCGAGCGCCATCAGCAGCGGCAGAGTCACATCGTCCTGTTCTTCTTCAGTTTCCACAACGGGCTCCGGCAGCCAGGTGCCAACGTAGGTTTCACGTTCGCGTCGGCGCGACTTGAGCCGATCGAGGCACAGGTGCGTGACGGCTTTGCGCAGGAATGCCGCCGGCTCACGCACGGCGTCGCGATCGAGGTCAAGCCAGCGCAGAAAGGCGTCTTGAGCGACATCCTCCGCATCTGCGACCGAGCCCAGCATCCGATACGCAACGCGGATGAGCGTCGGACGCAAGGGTTCGAAGGCGGCCGCGGCGGCCTCGTTCGATGCGGACCCGCTCGGCATCAGGCGGCTGCCGTCGTCGGGATCTTCAAGGGAGCCTGTCTTTCGGCAAGGTTCGTGTTCGAGTACGCCAGCAATGCTTCGGCCGTACCGTTCACCGGCGGATAGATGACTTGGGTGTTGACGAGCCTCTTCACAGCCTTGCCCTCGCTGCCGGTCTTCTCGACGTGTCGTTCCCAACCGTTCGTGATGACGGCGCCCGAGCGGCCGAGATCCAGGCAAGTGAGATAGCGCAGCTGCTCATAGGGCATGAGTGGCGAGCCCAGCAGGTCGCGCGCAGCATTCTCGCCGGCGACGCGGCCGATTTGCCCCGCGTGCTGGCAGGATTGAAGTGTCCAGTGTCCATCGCCCGTATTGGCGGCCGCGGCATCGCCTGCGACAAACACGTCAAGAGCAGCGCTCGCTCTGAGAGCAGAGTCGACGATGATGCGGCCGAGCTGGTCACGCTCGCCAGGAACCTGAGCAGCGAACGGCGCCGCGGTCATGCCCGTTGCGAGCACTACTGCGTCGGCGGCGAGAGTGCCGCCATCAGCGAAACTCACACGATCCGGCGCCATGGATTGCACGACACCGCCGAGGTGCAACTCGATATTTGCGGCTGCCATCGCCTCCTCGATGACTGCACGCGGGCCAGGTCCGAGTGCGCGCCCGACGACCTTGGACCGGTCGATCAACACGATGCGGGCGCGCTCACCATTGCCGTTGTGCGCCAGCAATCGGTCGCGCAACTCGAGCACCAGCTCGATGCCCGTGAAGCCTCCGCCCACGACTGCGATGGTTGGCTCGGCGACATCGCGCGCGATTTCGGTAAGGCGACGGTCGAAGGCAATCGCGTCCGCCTGAGTGTCAACTGAGTATGCGGACTCAGCACCTGGAACCGCGGGCAGGCGCATGCGACTGCCCGTGGCGACGACCAGGCGATCGTATGAAAGGCGCTCGCCGCCGGCGAGCGTGGCAACCTTACCTGCAGTGTCAAGCTCGACTGCCTCGCCGGGCACGAAATCAACATCGATCTTGCCCAGCAGCGGCAGCAACGGCACGCCGAGTGTCTCGGGCTTTGCCTCGTAGAGTCGCGGCCGGATTTGCAGCACCGCCTCGGGCGCCACCAGCGTCACTGCTGCGCGGGGACCGGCGACTCGCCGAGCCGCAACCGCCGCCCAGAAACCCGCAAAGCCACCGCCCACGACCAGGATCGATCCAACCGTGCTCAGTCCCTTCAAGTCTGACGAATCACAGTTTGCTCCCAGTGTCATCGTCCTTACTCCAATCAGAGGGCTTACAGTGATGACGCCTGCGACGCTTGGACTGTGACATGAGGCCCGCCGCTCTCCTCCAAGGCCAACCCGCAACGATCAAGCCGCCCAGGGTCAATCCGCCGTCAACACGAAGGACGAAGCCGGTCACGAAGGCGTTGGCTATCAAATCTCACGCGCGTGGCCGACGTCCTCGGCAGTCGCGATCCGTCCCCAGCAGCGTCATGGTTGCGTATTGCGAGCACATGGCGAGGTGAATTTGCCTCGCGCACGGACAAATCCGTGTGCGGTATCCAATGCGGGCGTGATTGTGAAGATGCGACCGCGCACTCCCACGGGCAGTTGTCACACTTCGGCTCCGCCGTGGGTAATACCTTCGAACTGAGCTCTCGCGGAGCAGGATCATAGCGATCCTGGCGGTCGGAACAGGTTTTCCAGCCGCGCCGCTGGGTCGAGGGCCAGGAACGGAGGAACGACCATGTTTAAGAAAGTCCCGTACGTGGCACTGTTGGTGAGCAATCAGGACGAGGCACTCAAGTTCTATACGAATGTGATCGGGCTCGAGAAGCGAGGCGACTACCCCACACCGGACGGACCGCGATTCCTGACGGTCGGCGTCAAGGGGCAGGACTTCGAGCTCGTACTGTGGCCAGGTACACCGGCCAAGGCCGAGCCGGGCTCCGCGGTCTACACCATCGAGGTGGAGAATTGCCAGGAGGCGTTCGCGACGCTGAAGTCGCGTGGCGTGAAGTTCGAGACACCGGAGATCCTGCAGCTCCCGTGGGGTCATGCGGCAAGATTTCACGACCCGGACGGAAATTTCCTGCAGCTGCGCGAGGGTCGCCGCGCCGCGCGGTAAGTCTATCGGCTTGGCGGAATGCTGTTGGGATGTGAGCGGGACGCGGCGAGGGCTGACCCTCGCTGCCCCTTTTGCCGGCGCAGGCGCTGATCGTGGATCAGATGCCGAGATCGAGCGCCGCGAGACGTTCCGCGTCTCCCAGCGCATCGATCGCAATGATCTTACCCTCGCAGACCGTGAACGCGATGACAGCCATCGGCTGCGCGTTGAGTGTCGTGACAACACCGGCCGCTCCGTTGATCAGCACCGGATGCAGCGACTGACGCGGGTCGGAGAACCTGAGCACCCGCTGGGCCACGGCTTCTGCTCCACGCACCGTGGCCGTGGCTGGTATTCCTGCGCCAAGATCCGCGCGCAGCACCACGTCCGGATGCAGCATCCCGACCAGCGCATTGAGATTGCCGGCGCGGGCCGCCGTAAAGAACGCATCCACGATCTCACGTTGTCGAGCCACGTCGCGATCCGGCGTTGGCGCGGCCCGTACCCGTCGGCGAGCGCGGCTAGCGAGTTGCCGCGTCGCCACCAACGATCGCTCCAATAGAGGGGCGATCTCTTCGAACGGCATCTCGAACATGTCGTGCAAGATGAACGCGACACGTTCGTCAGGCGGTAAGTTATCCAGCACGACCTGAAGCGCCAAGCCCACTGAGTTGGTCAGCTCCGCCTCCCGCTCCGGACTATCGTCGCCCTCCAGCGTGATGACGGGGTCGGGAACGTGTGTATCGAACGACTCTTCCTGCCGCGTCGCGCGTGATCGCAACATGTTGAGGCACACCCGTGTGCAAACCGCCCTCAACCATCCGCCGAGGTTGTCGAGGTCGAGATCTTTGGTGCGGTTGAACCGAATCCAGCTCTCTTGCACGACATCATCCGCCTCGGCCAGAGAGCCCAGCATCCGGTACGCGATCGCCCTGAGCTGCGGTCGGTGCTTTTCGAAGGCCAACGTTTCAGCGGTCATGAGTTCCCTTTCCCCTCCAACAATGCACCGACGGCAGACACCAACGCAGTCTCGTGACCTCTGCAAGGGCTATCTCGGCATGCGGCTGTCAAGGTGCGAAGCACACGGGTCTGCAGAAATTCCGCATTCTAATAGACGCCGTCGCGAACACTGTGCAGTTGTGCGATGGCTGGTTGCGGGCGTTGCGGTTCATGTGCCTGTCTCCCGATGGCACACGCGTGGCCTTTATTCGCATCGCCGGCGCCAGGTAAGCGAGCTGCAGGACATCACCGGTGCTGGGCCGTTCGAAATCTGGGTGGCGGATGCGAAGAGCGGCGCCGGCAAGCAGATCTTCCGCTCCAAGGCGACCGCCGGCGGCTTTGCGCAATTCCTGCGCCGTGCGACAGTACTGCGCAACCTTTTTCTGTTGCGAGCTGACGCATGCCGATGAAACTGCCTTGCCTCGCGGTGCTAGCAATCGCCCTCCTGCCCACGGCTGGGCTCGCACGTCCCCTGACAGCCCGGGACCTGGTGAGTCTCTCGCAGATCGAACACCCGGCGGTTTCCAGGGACGACCGATGGCTCGTGTGGGCGCAAATCGAGACGGACCTCGCATCGAATCGACGTCACGAGTCGCTGTGGCGACTAGACCTCGCTCAGCGAGACGGGGCTCCGCAAAAGCTTGACATGGTCCAAGGAGCCGACTTGCGGATGCCCACGTTCGGGTCCGATGGGCGACTGTATTTCCTTGCACGGACCGGCGATGCGACGTCGGCCGTATGGAGCGTCGCGGCCGGGAGCGGCGCGCCGACGAAGATGACCGGCGACGACGACATCTCAGGATTTCTGATCTCACCGAACGCGGACGCAATCCTCGTGTGGGCGGACCGCCCAGTCGGCGCGACGTCTCTGAACGTTCGAGCTGCCAATGACGACGGCGGCGGAAGCGCCCGCATCTACGAGCGGCTGTTCGTCCGACACCTGAATCGGTGGCAGGATGGGCAACGCTCGCAACTGTTTCTCTTACCTTTGGCACAGGGCAAGGCAGCAGGTGTCAGCCGCGCAATCGCCGGCGGACTCGAGGGGGACATCCCAAGCAAACCCGCAGGCCAGGAGGACGAAATTGCCTGGGCTCCTGACGGTCGTACGATCTATTTCGCTCTGCGCGAACCAGGTGACAACGAGGCGCTCTCCATCAACTTCGACATCTTCGCTGTGCAGAGGGATGCCTCCGCAGCGCCAACGAAATTGACGCCTGGAAATCCTGCGATCGACACGAAACCGGCGATCTCGCCCGATGGTCGCTGGCTGGCGTGGATTGCAACGACAAGACCCGGGTACGAAGCGGATCGCGGAATAGTGATGGTCCGCGAGCTAGCGAGCGGTCGCGTGCATCCACTCACCTTGGATTGGGATCGGTCGATCGACTCCATCGCCTGGGCGCTCGATTCAAGATCCGTCTATGTCACTGCGGCCGAGCAACTCGATCACCCATGCTTTCAGATCGCGTTGTCTGACGGACGGATTCAGCGACTGACTCCGCGTGGGCACGTAAGCGACGTGCGTCCCCTCGCGGATGGCAGCGTGATCTATCTCCAGGACAGTCTCACGGCCGCCCCGGATCTCTGGCTGCGAACCGCGCAAGGCCGGTTCAGACAGTTGACCTTCGTCAATCGTGATCGGCTCGCCAACGTGGATCGCGCGCCAGTCAACCGCTTCTCGTTCAAGGGCGCTGGCGGCGACCTCGTGTGGGGCATCGTGATGCGACCCGCGAAAGTGCCTGGACATTCAAAAGCCCCGGTGGCTCTTCTGGTGCACGGCGGGCCGCAGTCCACCGCCAGTGATAGCTGGGCGATCCTGATGAATCGACTCGTTTGGGCGGGCCGCGGCTACGCCAGCGTGTCCATCGATTTCCACGGAAGCGTCGGCTATGGCCAGTCCTTCGTGGACTCCGTCAATAGTGACTGGGGCGGCAAGCCTCTGGAGGATCTCAAGCTCGGCCTGGCGGCCGCGACGCGCAGCTTCGATGACCTGGACAGCGACGCCGTCTGTGGGATCGGCGGGTCGTACGGCGGCTACATGATGAATTGGATCGAAGGAACGTGGCCCGAGCGCTTCAAATGCCTGGTGCAGGCCGACGGGGTATTCGATGTGCGCGCCATGGTCTACGAGACGGATGAGCTTTGGGCGGATCGATGGGACCATGGGAACCAGCTCTACTTCGAAGCGCCCTCAGACTACGAAGCTTCGAATCCGGTCAATCTCGTAGCCTCGTGGCGAACCCCCCAGCTCGTCGTCACGGGCGAGAACGACTTCCGCACGCCCTATACTCAGGCTCTTGCCGCATTCACTGCTCTCCAGCTGCGCGGCGTTCCATCTCGTCTCGTCGTCTTTCCGGATGAGGGCCACGGTGCCCGTCGACCCCGCAATGTCGTCCAGTGGTTCGACGAGGTGCTCGGCTGGATGGACCGCTGGACGCGCACTTCGCAGAGCCTGGATCATTGAGTCAGGAGTGCCTGCCGACGTCGCGGTGCGCTGCGACTGCTTGTTGAGCGGCTGCGATGACCTACTTAGCGACTCTCTCTCGGCGTTGACCCATAGGCTTCGACCCACGCCCAGTAGCCAATTGGCAAGTCTATTTGGCTCGGAGACACCTGCAGATCCTCGGCAGTCTGGCCTTGCTTGGTCACTAGTACATGGAGGGCGAGTGCAAGCTGCTTGCCACCACCTGCGTCGAGCGGCCAGAACCCCTCCAACAGATCCATCATGTTGTGTAACGCAGTATCAACCGCGTCGACCACGTCGGACCGCGAAACAACTGTGGCAAGTTCGAGTTTTGAGAGCGCCTCGTCGCGGCAATGCTTGATAAGGTAATAGCCGAACAGACTCGCGGCATCCTCTTCGCGGTCGGCGGCGGTTTTGCGCCACGCGTCGTGCAATCGTGGTCCTTTGACAGTTGGCATTGCGAGTCACCTGAGGAGTGCCGCCGAACTTGAAAGCCTGGCGCGGCGACGGACCACGCCCGCGCTCGGCCGCGTGTCCATGACGCCGCAAATGATCCCGCTGACTTGGGCTTTGCCCGTACCTACGCGTGTGGAAGGCAGCCCGGCGATCCTTGAGTTAAACGGGCGAGAAGGCTTGTCGCAGGTTGTCGTATTGTGGCTCACGTTGTCGCACCTATGTCACCCGAAGACCCAGGGAGTCATGGGACATCGCCTGAAACGAGAACTACCCTGCCCCATTCAGTTGAGCCGGCATTCTTGCGCATGAAGAGCAGAACATGTTTCCAGAACGTGCTGATAGCGCCGATGACCGCCTGCTGCTGCTTGCAAAACTTGTGAAGCGTGGAGACAGAATGGGGACAAGCAATTCTTGGGTTGTGCAACTGATTGATCCCGCGGGCACCTTTCGATCAGTCGCTCCAGTCCATCATACGTGCAACGCAGCAACGGCGGTCTAAACGATTCATATCAAACAGATTCCTGCGACTGTCGGTCCAGTCAAACACATTGCCGACAGAGAAGTCGAGTGTACTCGTCAGTTCGCGACCCACAGTTTCAATTCCCTTCACCTTCTGTTGTTCTTGGCCTATCGATAGTCCTCAGGACTTGGTCGCGCCACACACCCATAGCGACTACTCGTCCGCTTCACTGCCAAACACCTGCTGCAGGACGCCGTGCTGGCGAGCGATTTGAAGTTCAGACGCCCGCGGCGCGCGAGTTTGCGGCGGATACGCAGCGTGGGCGGATCGGAGCGGTGCGCCCCCTTCCGCTCCAGCTACGTAGATCGAAGCGAGTTTCTCGAAAACCCACTACAAGACAGTTGCCCTGGCAGACGC
>Ga0209382_10002150_pt1 | contig 29367 bp, 20 predicted proteins | sample SoiMetdeltSBSDD5_FD_187599 | JGI IMG/M metagenome (GOLD analysis project Ga0209382, IMG submission 187599) | Bulk soil microbial communities from a Populus tree surrounding site in Tennessee, USA - Soil MetaG P. deltoides SBSDD5 (SPAdes) (version 2) | ecosystem: Environmental > Terrestrial >...
CGACATCGCCCTCGCGCGGGTCGGTCAGGACTCCTTCCTCGAAACACCGCGCCGTTTCCAGCGCCTGGATCAGCAGCAGCCGCTGTTTCAGAGTTTCGGCATCGAACTGCGTAGGCGGGCGCGGCGCTGCAACCTCGGCGAGCCCGTCCCACAGCCGCTTGCGACCGGTCTCCGGATAGTCATAGAAGCCGCGCCGGTTCTTGCGGCCGAACCGCTCGCGCCGGACCACCATCTCCTCGAGGATTTTGTCGATCGTCCGCGCCCGATAGGCTTCGCCGAGATCCGCCTTGGTCGCCTGCAGGATCTTCCAGCCAAGGTCGAGCGCGATCTCGTCATTGAGGGCGAGCGGCCCGACCGGCATGCCGGCCATGCGGCCGGCATTCTCGATCAGCGCCGGCGGCACCCCCTCAGCCAGCATCTCGCAGCCCTCCGCCAGATAGGTCATCACCACCCGCGAGGTGAAAAAGCCGCGCGAGTCGTTGACGACGATCGGCGTCTTGCCGATCTGGCGCACGAAATCGATGGCCTTTGCCACCGCCCGCTCGCCGGTCGCCTTGCCCCGGATGATCTCGACGAGTTGCATCCGGTCGACCGGCGAGAAGAAGTGGATGCCGATGAACTCCGTCGGTCGGCGGGTGAAGCCGGCAAGCTCGGTGATGGGAAGCGTCGAGGTGTTGGAGGCCAGAATGGCATCCGGCTTGAGGACCTGGTCGATGCCGGCCAGGATCTCCCTTTTCAGCTCCTTGTTCTCGAACACCGCCTCGATGACCAGATCGCAATCGCCGAGCGCCTCGAGGTCGGTGCCGGCCTGGATCCGTCCAGCGACCGCAGCGGCCTCCTCGCGGCTGGCGCGGCCGCGGCCGATCTCCTTCTCCATCAGCCTGGCGGAATGCGCCTTGCCTTTGTCCGCCGCCGGTTGGTCGCGGTCGATCAGCACCACCTCGATGCCGGCCTGGCCGTCCACATGAGCGATCCCCGACCCCATGAAACCCGCACCGACAAGGCCGAGCCGCCGGACTGGCTTGAGCGGCAGACCCTTGGGTCGCCGCACCCCCTGGGCGAGCGCGCCCATCGAATAATAGAGCGTCCTGAGCATCGGCAGGGCCTGGCTGTCCTTCAGCACATGGGTGAGCCAGCGATTCTCGATCGAGAGCGCCGCCGCCATGGTCTTCACCAGGAGCCCTTCATAAACGGCGTGCAGAACGGCCCGCCGCGCCTGGTAGTTGTCGAATGTGTCCTTTCGGTAGACCGCATTTGCGACCGGCCACAGCATCAACCCGCGTGCCGAATAGACTTCGCCGCCAGGCAGCCGGAATCCCTTCTCGTCGAACGCCTGCACGCCCCGCCCGCCCCCGGCGATCCACGCCTGTGCCCGTTTGAGCGCCCCGCCATCGGGCACCACCTCGTCGACGATTCCGAGCTTTTGTGCTTCCGGCGGCTCGACCAACCGCCCCTGCAGCATCAGTTTCAGGGCTGCCTCGGCGCCGATTAGCCGCGGCAGCCTCTGCGTGCCGCCGGCGCCCGGCATGAGCCCGATTGTCACCTGCGGCAGGCCGAGCCGGTTCTCGGGATGGTTCTCGACGATCCGGCGGTGGCAGGCGAGGACAAGCTCGAAACCGGCGCCGAGGGCGGCGCCATTGATTGCTGCCGCCACCGGCTTGCCTTGCGTTTCCAGCCGTCGGCACAGCCGCGACAGCCTTCCCCCCCGCTCGGCAAGATGCCGCGTCGCTTCTTCCGCGCCGCGCCGCGCCTCCTCGGCACGATGGTCGACGATCAGCCTCTCATAGAGCCGCGGATCGGCACCGAGGCAGAGCTTACCGTCGACCCCGGTGATCACCGCACCCTTGATCGCGCTGTCGCTGGCGATCCGCTCGACCAGCTGCTCCAGCTCCTCGATGGTGCTCTCATCGATGAGTGGAAGCGAGCCGTCGGGTGCCTGCAGAGTGATCACCGCCACGCCGTCGCGGCCCACCGTGCAGCTCAGATTTCGCAATGTCATGACAAGCTCTCAATATGCGTCGCCGGAGCGGTTGGTGTAGCGCTCGCCGACATCGTCGGCGACGAACATCAGGTCGATGTCGGGATAATGGCAGCGCTCGCGCGATGCCCGCGTTCCGACCACCAGAAATGTTGCATCCCGGCTCGTCCGATTGACCAGGTGATGGCCATTGGCGACACCCGCGGGAAACGCTGCCGCATCGCCCGGAGCCATCGCGGTCTCGCCATCCGATTCGACCAGCACCAGCTCGCCTTCGAGCATATAGACGAATTCGTCCTCCGCCTCGTGCCAATGGCGCTGCGACGAGGCGGCACCCGGCTCGAGCCTCACCAGCTTGACGCCGAATTGCGTCAGGCCGCCGACATCGCCCATCGCCTTGGAGTGGCGCCCGATCACCAGGTCGCGGAACGGGGCGGGGTAGCCCGACCCGCTGGTCTCCGGTACCGCGCTGAGATCGATCTTCGGCATCAGACCCTCTCGATGATGGTTGCAGTTCCCATTCCCGCCCCGATGCACAGCGTGACCAGCGCCGAGGCGAGATTGCGCCGCTCGAGCTCGTCCAGCACCGTACCCAGGATCATGGCGCCCGTGGCCCCGAGCGGATGTCCCATGGCGATGGCGCCGCCCGCCACATTCACCTTGTCGAGATCGAGCTCGAGATCCTGTGCGTAGCGCAGCACCACGGCGGCGAACGCCTCGTTGATCTCGAACAGGTCGATATCGCCAAGCGTCATGCCGGCCCGCTCGAGCACCTTGCGGGTGACGTCGGCTGGCCCGGTCAGCATGATCGAGGGCTCGGACCCGATATTGGCGAAGGCGCGGATGCGCGCCCGGGGCCTCAGGCCGCTGCGTTTCCCGCCTTCCGCCGAACCGAGCAGCACCGCCGCGGCGCCGTCGACGATGCCAGAGGAATTGCCGGCGTGATGGACATGGTCGATCGTTTCGATCTCCGGGTAGCGCTGGATCGCCACCTGGTCGAATCCATAGGTTTCGCCGAGCTCGGTGAAGGAAGGCTTGAGCGCGCCCAGCGACTGCATCGTGGTGTCGGGCCGCATATGCTCGTCGCGATCGAGCAGCCTCAGGCCGTTCTGATCGACGACCGGCACCAGCGACCCGAGGAAATGCCCGCTCGACCAGGATTGCGCCGCCCGCTTCTGGCTCAGCACCGCATAGCTGTCGACGTCGCTGCGCGAGAAGCCGTATTTGGTGGCGATGAGATCGGCGGAGATGCCCTGGGGTACGTAATAGGCCTTGAGCGCCAGCGTCGGATCCGACGGCCAGGCGCCCCCCGAGGCACCGATCCCGACGCGGCTCATCGACTCGACGCCGCCGCCGATCGTCATCATATTCTGTCCGGCCATCACCTGCGAGGCGGCGAGATTGACCGCATCGAGGCCGGAAGCGCAGAAGCGGTTCACCTGGATTCCCGGCACCTTCTCATCGAAGCCGGCATTGAGCGCCGCCGCCCGGGCGATGTCGCCCCCGGCCTCGCCCACCGGATCGACACAGCCGAGCACCACATCGTCAATCGTTGCGCTGTCGAGCTCGCTCCGGTCGCGGATGGCGCTCAGCGCCTGGGTCGCGAGCTCGAGCGATGTTACGGTATGCAGCGCCCCGTCGGGCTTGCCGCGGCCGCGCGGCGTGCGCACATGGTCGAAGATGAAGCAGTCGGTCATCGGGCTCTCACAAGCTGCGGGCAATCACGAGCTTCATGATCTCGTTGGTGCCGCCATAGATGCGCTCCACCCTGGCATCGCGATACATCCGGGCGATCGGGAACTCGTTCATATAGCCATAGCCGCCGAACAGCTGCAGACAGCGGTCGATGATCGTGCATTGCAGATCGGTGAGCCGGTACTTCGCCATCGACGCTGTGGCGGTGTCGAGACTGCCGCTGAGATGACGCTCGATGCAATGGTCGATGAACACCCGCGCCATTACCGCCTCGGTCTTGCAGTCGGCAAGCTCGAACTGGCTGTTCTGAAAATCGATGATGCGTTGGCCGAAGGCTTTGCGCTCCTTGACATAGGGCAGCGTCACGCTGAGCGCCCGCTCGATACGAGCCATCGCATAGATCGCGATCAGCAGCCGCTCCTGCGGCAGCTGCTGCATCAGCTGAATGAAACCCTGGCCCTCCTCCGGACCGAGCAGGGCATCGGCACGCACCCTGACGTCGTCGAAGAACAGCTCCGAGGTGTCGTTCGCCTTCAACCCGATCTTGTCGAGCTTGCGGCCGCGCCGAAATCCTTCGACCTCGCTCGGCTCGATGACGAACAGCGAGATTCCCTTGGCGCCCTGGGTCGGATCGGTCTTGGTGACGGTGACGATAAGGTCGGCTGTCGCGCCATTGGTGATGAAGGTTTTGACGCCCCGGATAACATAATGGTTGCCGTCGCGCCGCGCCTGCGTCCTGACGTTCTGCAGGTCCGAGCCGCCCGACGGCTCGGTCATGGCAATCGCTCCGATCGACTCCCCCGAGACGAGTTTCGGCAGCCATCGCTGCTTCTGCTCCTCCGAGCCATAATGGACGATGTAGGGAATGACGATCGCATTGTGCAGCGGCCCGCCCCAGCCATCGATGCCGGCGCGGTTGGCCTCGAAGGTGATCACCGCATCATGGGCGAAGCTGCCGCCCGGTCCGCCATAGGCCTCCGGCACCTCGGCGCCGAGCAGCCCGAGCGCGCCCGCCTTCGACCAGATCTCGCGGTCGACCTGCCCTTGCTTCTCCCAGAGCTCGTAATGCGGCTGGCACTCGGTCTCAAAGAACCGGCGCGACTGGTCCGCCAGCATGTCGAGTTCCTCGGTCATCCAGGATGGTTTTGGCAGACCGAGGACCGACATTGGCGACCTTCTTCCCCGATTGGCTACCGCGCTGCCGTTTTGAGCGGCAACGCCGTCTCGCGTTCCTTCAGCATGCCGTCGACGATATGGCATGTGCGCTCGAGCTCGGCAATCGCCTGCTCGATCTCGTGGCGCTGCTCCTTCAGCCCGACCAGCCGGTCCTTGAGCTTGGTTGATGCGACGCGGAGCTGGGTCAGCTGACCGTCCTTGAGATTGTAGAGATCGAGCATTTCCTTGATCTCTTCCAGGGCAAAGCCAACCCGCTTGCCGCGCAGGATCAGCTGGAGGCGGGCGCGGTCTCGGTAGCTGAACAACCGCGTCCAGCCGCGCCGTGCCGGCGCCAGCAGCCCCTTTTGCTCGTAGAACCGCAAAGTCCGTGGCGTGACGTTGAATTCCCGGCATAGGTCGGTGATCGAATAGGTCCGGTCACGACCGGGCCGGTCCTGAGTCTCGTTTTTCATCTTGTCCCTGTCGATTGGCGGAAGGCGTGACTGATCCTGCCGGTCGGTCGCGCCTTGCAGCGCATGGGTGGATCGATGACGCTGGGGTCATCTTTTGTGACGGTCATGCGACGTTCCCGCGCAGATTTCAAGCCCCCTTGGGGGGCCACTTAACGGAATGTTTACCAAACCCCTTAACCAATTGACCAACACCGCGGCGGTGAAAAATCGACGCAACGCGAGTCGCTGGTGTGTGATGCGGGTCGGGGGACTTGACATGGAAAGACAGCTCGGATGAAGCCGGGAATCCCGTGGAGCGTGAAGGGCATCGACGCGGAAACCCGCGAAGCTGCCAAGGAAGCTGCCCGCCGGGCCGGCATGACGCTCGGCGCCTGGCTCAATGCAGTCATTCTCGACCAGTCCGAGGAGGACGATCCGCCGCAGCCGCTGCCCGTGTCACGGCGCCGCATCCCTTCCCCGGCGGATTCCCGCCGCCGCTCCGGGACCCGCGGCCGCCCGGCAGATTCCGGCGAGATGGCGGAAAGGCTCGACAGCCTCGCCCACAAGCTCAACGCCCTCACCGAGGGTGAGCAGGAGACCGCGGTCGACCGCTTCATGCCAGGCCCGCGGACGCCGTTTGGGACCCCGGATCAGACGGTCCGCGCCATTTTCGACCGCCTCGAACGTCACGAGCAGCGCACCAGCGACACGATCGAGGAGATCCTCGGCCGCATCGATGGGCTTGGCCGCGAGCTGACCGAGCTGGCCGAGGAGGCAGCGCTGCCTGCCGCGCCGCCGCCTGAGCCGGCCCATGCCGCCCTCGAGCTGGCTTTGCGCAACATTGTTGATCATCTCGAAGTCAGCGAGCGGCGCACCCGCGATGCCCTGCGCAGCCTTCAGCAGCGGCTCGGCGAGATCGGCGAGCGAGCCACCGTCCCGCCTGAGCTGCAGCGGCTTGCCGTTGAGGTCGAAAGCCTCAATCAGCGCTTCGATGACATCAAGACCGAAACCGCCAGCGACCGCGACCTGCGGCTGCTCGGCCAGACGGTCGACCAGCTGGTGAGCCAGCTTGGTCACCCGCGCGGTCCCGATCTCGTGGCGCTCGAACGCCGGATCGACGGCCTCGACCTCGGCCTGCGCCAGACTCTCGAGCAGCTGCATCTGCTGCAGGAGGCGATCCACGGCCTCGGTGCAAGCGACAGCCCGCAAGGCCAGATGCTCGACGCCCTGCATCGCCAGATTGCCCAGTTCACCGAACGAATCGTCACTGTCGAGGGGCGCGTCGGCCACCTGGCAACGCTCGAAAATGCCATGGGCCAGCTTTATCGTGCCTTGGAGGAGGGCCGTGCCGAGATGTCGACCGTGGCCGAGAAGGTCGCGGCCCGCGTCGCCCATGGTGTCTTCGCCCAATATGCCCCGACGGCCGCCGTCGCCTCCCCCGAGCTCCAGGCGCTGCAGGAGGGCCTCGAGGCGGTGCGTGCCACCAGCGCCCAGGCCGATCAGCGCAGCCGGGAGACATTGTCGGCCGTCCATGAGACGCTGGAGCAGATCGTCGCCAAGCTCGCCGAGCTCGAAGCCCGGGGCCCGGTATCGGAACCGGCGCCGGGCCCTGCCGTGGCTGAGCCTGCTTCCGAGCCGGCCGCGGCCGAGCCCGCCCTTGTTCAGCCGGGGCCGACCACCGCACGCTCGATGACCTGGCAACAAGCGGTCAGGGCCCATCTCGCGGCGCAAGGCCAGCCCCAGCCGGCCGCACCGCTCGCCGATTTCCGCCTGCCGCCGCTTGCCGGCTGGCCGGTGAGACAGCCCTCGCCGCCTGACAGCTTCAGCGCCGAGCATGTGGAGCCGGGAATTTCCACGACGCGTCCTGACGGTGTGCAGGCTGCCGCCATGCGTCATGACTTCATCGCGGCAGCCCGGCGCGCCGCGATGGCTGCTCAGCCGCCCGTCGGAGGCCGCCGCAGTCGCCCCGATATATCGCCGGGCCTGTGGTCGCGCTTGCGCATCGCGCGTGACAAGACGCCCGCTCAGCCGACCGGCGATGCCGCACCGCCCGTCTCCGGCATCCGCCGTCGCCTGCTGATGGCCGGGCTCGTGCTCCTTGCAATGGCCTCGGCCTATGCCCTCGGTACCCGCGAGCTGGCGCTCCACAAGACCGCACCTCCGGCTGCGGCGCCTGCCGTCGGAACCGCAACCCCGGCACCCGCAGCGACGCCGCCCTCGGTGCCAGTGCCGCCATCGGCCGTGCCCAAGCTTCCCGAGCCGGACCGTTCGCCCGCGACCACCGGCAAGACCACGGTCAACGAGGTGCTGGACACGATCGCCACCAGCTCTCTATCCAACGCACCCGCATCAAGGGGCCCCGTCAGGATCGACAAGGCTCCGGAAGGGATTACCGACGCCCTGTGGGAGGCCGCCAAATCGGGTGACCGCGACGCCGCTTTCGTGGTGGCAAGCAAGTTTCTCGAGGGCCGCGAGGTCGGCAAGGACGAGGCTGAGGCGGCGCGCTGGTTCGAGCGCGCTGCCGCCAAAGGTCTTGCCCCGGCGCAATACCGCCTGGCGACGCTCTATGAGCGCGGCAGTGGCGTTGCGCGCGATGCTGCCAGGGCTGGTCGCTTTTACGAACAGGCGGCAATGCAGGGCAATATCCGCGCCATGCACAATCTTGCCGTTCTGCTGTCCGGCAGCAGCGGCCACGCCATCGACATGACGGCTGCCGCCAGATGGTTCAGGGAGGCGGCCCTGCAAGGCCTGAAGGACAGTCAGTTCAATCTGGCGATCCTCTATGAGCGTGGCCTGGGCGTGGCGCGCAACGCGACCGAAGCCACCTACTGGTATGCGGTTGCTGCCGCTCAAGGCGATGCCGATGCCAAGGCCCGGGTCGAAGTGCTGCGGGCGACGCTCCCGCGCCGCGATGGCGAGGCAGCGGTTCGCCGTGCCGCCGCGTTCCGCCCCAAGGAACAGCTCCGCGATGCCAATCTCGTTTCGGTGTCCAACTCGGATTGGGTCCCGAAGAGGCCGTCCGTCCAGGCACCGATCGGACCATTGAGCCACGACGAGATGATCCGGCGCACCAAGACGATCCTGTCCCGCCTCGGCTTCAACGTCGGTGAACTCGACAGCACCATGGACCACCGCACCGCCAACGCCATCCGGCTCTTTCAATTGCGGCGTGGCCTGCCGGTGAACGGCATGGTCTCGCCCGAGCTTCTCGAGCACTTGCAGGAGGCCGGTTGAGCGCTCCTTCTATGCTTGACCCCGCGGAAGTATCGGATAAAAGCGCGGCGATGGAGACCATTCCGCGCGCCGCGCTCTGGCTTGGGATTGCCGGAGCGTTGCCGTTCTGGATTGCCGCCCTTTGCTTTTTCACCGGCATCGGCATGACCGAGGGTCAGTCGCTCGCTGTGGCTTTGGCCTATGGCGGGCTGATGTTGTCCTTCCTTGGCGGTATCCGCTGGGGTGTCGCGCTTGGCTCGGTCAACGAGCGACAGCGCGCCCGTGAGATGATTGGCGGCACCGCGCCGGTGCTGCTGGGCCTCGCAGCCTTCTTTCTCGCTCCGCCGATCGGCCTGTCGCTGATCATCATCGCCCTTTTCATCCAGGCGCTGGCCGACGTGATGAGCGCCGATCGCGGTGCCCTGCCGCTCTGGTTTGGCCGCCTCCGGGCACTCCTCACCGTGCTCGCCGTCATCCCGGTGATGCTCATCCTCACCCGGGTCATCGCCGGCTGACTCACGGCGAGATCCGGTCGGACGGGAAGACGTGAATGGCCCGTCCGCCGATCATCCAGACGCGGAAGCGCCGCTCCGGGAACAGCACGCCGAACGGCGCCGACAGCACATTGAGCCCGCCCGTATAGGCGCCGAACGCCGGCATCACCAGCCGCCCGCCATCGCCGATGAAGCACTTGCGCCGGAGGTTGCGACCGCGCCGGGTGATCTGAGCGACCGGATGAAGATGACCGGCAATCTCCCATGTCGCGCCCGCCCGCGGCTCGTGCCTGAGCATCACCGGGCCAAGTGCGATCTCCGCGGCGATGCGACCGCCAAGGCTCGCCGGCAACGCCGGGTCGTGATTGCCGGTGATCCACATCACGTCCACCGCATTGCCGAGCGTGCCGATGGCCGCCCGATCGATTTCGTCGAGGCGCTCGGGACCGGCGCGGTCGTGAAATGAATCGCCGAGCGCCAGCAGCCGCTCCGGGCGATGCCGCTCGATTGCCTCCATCAATGTCTTGAGCGTCGAGCGCGTGTCATAGGGCGGCAGGTGAGCGCCCCGCCGCGCCCCGCTCGAGCCCTTCTCGAAATGCAGGTCCGCCACCAGCAGCGCCCGGTAATCCGGGGCATGGAGCGCGCCACTGAGATCGGCCAGGAGCTCGAGACCACCGACCCGGATGCGGGTGAGCTCAGATGAGCCGCATGGCTTCGACGATGAGTTCGTTGGCGGCTTCCTCGAGAAGGGCGTCATCCGCCTCGCCATAAACGGGTTCGCGCCCGATCTCAAGCATCACCGGCACCGCCAGCGGCGACACCGCATCGAGCGGCTGGTGGATGATGCGCCCGCGAATCCGCGCCAGGAGCTGCGCCAGCCGGCCGAGATCGATGAGCCCGGTTGCCGCGTCGTCGAACGCCGCCTTGAGCAGAATATGGTCGGGCTCGTGGCTCCTCAGCACGTCGTAGATGAGATCGGAGGAGACGGTGGTCTGCCGGCCGGTCTTCTCTTGTCCCGGCGAGCGGCGCTCGATCAGCCCGGCAATGATCGCGACATTGCGGAAGGTGCGTTTCATTAGATGCGACTCCTCGAGCCACGCTTCGAGATCGTCCCCCAGCATGTCCTGATCGAACAGCTCCTGGAGCGACAGCCGGCCCGTTCCGATCATCAGCGACAGGTCGCGCACCGCCCAGACCGACAGCGCATAATCGCTGGCCGCGAAGCCCATCGGCTGAGCGCCCATGCGCTCGAGCCGCCGGGTCACCAGCATGCCGAGCGTCTGGTGGGCGAGCCGCCCCTCGAAAGGATAGCACACGAGATAATGCCGGCTGCCCCGCGGAAAGGTTTCGACCAGCATCTCCTCCTGGCGCGGCAGCCGCGATTTCCAGCGCTGCACGCTCAGCCAGTCGCGCACCTGCGGCGGCAGATGGCCCCAACTCGCCGGATCCGCCAGCATGGCGCGGACCCGCCCGGCAATATAGGTCGACAGCGGAAACCTGCCCCCGAGATAGGACGGCACCATCGGATCGCTGGCGCTCGAGCGGCTGGCCATGGCGTTCAGCCCGTCGAGCCCTTCGAAACGCAGCACTTCGCCGGCGAACAGAAAGGTGTCGCCCGGCTTCAGCTGCTCGATGAACCACTCTTCGACTTCACCGAGCACCCGCCCGCCGACCAGCGCGCTCGTTCCTTCGAGCCCGCCGCGACGTCGGCGCACCAGCCGAACCTTGACCATCTCGGCAGCAACGATGGTTCCGACATTGAGGCGATAGTGCTGGGCGAGCCGCGGATGGGCCAGCCGCAATCGTCCGTCGGCGAGCGGCCTGAGCTTGGCATAGCGGTCATAGCCCTTGAGCGCATAGCCGCCGGTCGACACGAAAGCGACCGCCTTGTCGAACAGCGCGCGTTCGAGCCTGCGATAGGCGAAGCTGCGCTTGACCTCGGCATGGAGCGCGTCGGGATGAAACGGCCCGGCACCGGCGACGCCGAGAATATGCTGGCACAGCACATCGAGCTTGAGCTCGGCCGGTCCCTCGGTATCCTGCGCGCCCTCGATCACCGCAGCGCGCGCCGCCTCGCATTCCAGCACCTCGAAGCGGTTCGCCGGTACCAGCAGGGCGCGCGATGGCTCCTCCAGCCGGTGATTGGCCCGGCCGATCCGCTGCAGGATGCGGCTCGACCCCTTTGGCGCGCCGACATTGATGACGAGATCGACTTCGCCCCAGTCGATGCCGAGATCGAGCGTCGAGGTCGACACCACGGCGCGCAGCGTTCCTGCAGCCATCGCCGCCTCGACCTTGCGCCGCTGCGTCGCGTCGAGCGAGCCGTGATGCAGCGCGATCGGCAGCCCGGCCTCGTTCACCATCCACAATTGCTGGAATATGGTCTCCGCCTGCGACCGCGTGTTGACGAAGACGAGCGCCATGCGCGCCCGCTCGATCGCCCAATAGATATCGCCTATGCTGTGTCGTGCCGAATGGCCGGCCCAGGGTATGCGCTGGTCGGTGTCGAGGATGGCGATCTCGGGCGTCGCGCCGCCGCCGCCTTCGACCAGTGCCGCGAGCTCGTCCGCGCCTTCATCATCGCTCTGCGGCTCGATCCAGGCGCGCAGCGCATTGACATCCGCGACCGTCGCGGAGAGGCCGATGCGGCGGTGGTCGGGTGCAAGCGTCTGGAGCCGCGCCAGGCCGAGTGACAGTAAGGCGCCGCGCTTCGAGGCGGCGAGCGCGTGGAGCTCGTCGATGATGACCCGCCTCAGCGTTCCGAGCAGGCGCGGAGCTTCCGCCATGGAAATGAGGAGCGCCACCTGCTCGGGCGTGGTGATGAGAATATCCGGCGGACGGTGGCGCTGGCGCTGCCGCTTGGCCGGCGGCGTATCGCCGGTCCGCGTTTCCACGCTGATATCGAGACCCATCTCGCGGACCGGGTGTTCGAGATTGCGCGCAATGTCGACCGCCAGCGCCTTGAGCGGCGACACATAGAGCGTATGCAGGCCCTGTCCGCCATTGTCCTTGAGCTCGCTGAGCGACGGCAGGAAGCTCGCCAAGGTCTTGCCGCCGCCGGTGGGCGCGATCAAGAGCACCGAGCGGCCCTGCGCAGCCTTGACGAAGACGTCGATCTGATGCTGTCGCGGTGTCCAGCCGCGCATCGTGAACCAGTCGCGCACGAAGTGCGGCAGCTTCGGTTGCGGCCCCCCTCCCCCGAGCGGGGAGGGGGCGATCGTGGGAATGGAAGAGAGCTTCAAGCTTCAGACATGCGGTTCTACTTCTTCGCCTTGACGGCCTTGCGTGGCTTTGCCGCCGCCTTGCGGCCGCGTGTCGCCGTCTTGCTTGCCTTGCGCGCACCGGCGGCCTTCTTCACCGGCCGGCCGCCTTTGGTTTCGTCCTGGCCCAGAGCGGAGGCTGCAAGCGCCTTGATCTGGGCCATGGTGGCCTTGCCGGTTTTCAATGCCTTCGAGGCGATCCGAGAAATCTTGTCAGTGGTCTGCTTAGCCATCATTGACTCCATGGAACTGGGTTGGACCGCGCTCAATGTAACACCAGCGAGGTTGAAACCGATAGCGATGTTGCAACAATCGACTCGCAGGAGTTGTTGGCGCTCATCCTGTCTTGGCGAGTCGCGGCTTCGAGGTCCCCGTTTGCGCCTTGAGCTCTGCTTCGATTTCGCGCGCACGAGAGAGGCCGGTGTGCTGCGCCAGCGTGATCGCGCGGGCCTTCGCTGCCATTGCGCCCGCCTCGTCGTCGCCGAGCTCTGTCAGGGCGCGGATCACGTCGCGCGAATGATCGGCCACGATGATTGCCCTTCCTTCCGGAAAGAACCTGTCGAGGCCGATCCAGCGATCGCTGATCAGCGGGGTCCCGCATGCTGCTGCTTCAAACAGCCTCACGCTCGGCGAGTGGCCTGCCGCCACCATGCTGGCGCGGGTCACATTGAGCGTGAAGCGCATCGATCCGTAGAAGCGTGAATGATCGGCCGGCGCCACATGCTCCAGCCGTTCGACATTGTCCGGCCAATCGATATCGCGCGGATATTGCGCACCGGCTACCACGAAGCGGCGCATCGGCAGCTGTCGAGCCGGTGCCAGCAGCAGACGTTCGAGCGCCGGCTGGCGATCGGCGCTGTAGGTGCCGAGATAGCCGAGATCATAATCACGCGCCATATCTGCCGGACGATAAAGGTCGGGGTCGACCATGCAATGCAGCGCCACCGCCCGGCGCGCCCCGAATTCTCGCCTCAGCCGTTTGAGGCTTGGTCCCGAGGTGAAGGAGAAATAAAGGTCGAACTGTGGCACCAGCGCCGGCACGAGATGCTCATTGCCGCCATTGGCAAGCGTGGCGAGCGTGACCGGGGTGTCGATGTCGTAGAATGCGACGATGCCATCGGCGATGTCCCGGACGAGCCGGATCACCAGCGAACCCTCCGGCACATAAGAGCCGATCACCACCGCATCGGCAGCCGCGATGCACGGGCCGTGGCGCTGCACGAGCTCGGTCATCGAGCGGTAGAATTCGAGACGGCAGAAGCTCGGACTGGCCAGATCGCGATGTCCTGCATACCACGGCACGTCGCGCTCGAGGAACGTCACCTCGTGGCCGAGCTGGTGGAGGCCCTTGAGCAGCGCTCGATAGGTGGTGGCGTGTCCGTTGCCCCAGGAGGAGCTGAAGGAGAGGCCGAGGAACACGAGCTTCATGCTGCCGCCTCGCTGCGTTTGTCGCTCAGCAGTCTGCGGAACAGGGCATCGGCCTCGATGGCGCGCCGCTCATAGGTGTGCTCGCGCAGCACCCGGGCCCGCGCCCGCCGACCGATGGTACGCGCGGTCGCCGGCGTGAGCGACCGGAGCCAGCCGACGACATCGTCGCCACGGCTGGCGATCAGCACCTCCTCGCCAGGCTCGAGAAAGCCTTCGATGCCGTCAAAGGCGTCGGTGATGATGCAGCTTGCCGCCCCCGCCGCCTCGAAGATCCGGGTGGCCGGCGAGTAACCGTTGGCCGCCATGCTGGCACGATTGATGTTCAGCACCGCATTGGCGCTGGCATTGAGCGCATTGTGGTCGCGGGTCGGCACATGGCCGAGCAGCCTGACATTGGACGGCAGGCCTTTTCCCTCCCAGCCGGCACCGCCGAGCAGAAAGCTGAATTGCGGCGCGCTGCGCGCCGGCTTGATGAAGAATTCCTCCACGCGCGCCTCGCGATCCGGCAACCGGTTCCCGAGGAAGACGAGATGCGCCCGATAACGCGGATCGGGTGGCACCGGATGATGGGTATCGGGATCGAGCGCGTTGTAGATCGGCCGGGCCAGCCGCGCGCCGAGCGCCTGGTAGGAGGCGACGACGCTCGGGCCGCCGCCATAGGTCAGGACCGCGTCGAGCTCCTTGACCCTGGATCTCAGCGGCAGGTTGGGATGCTCGGCAAGCTCGGCCAGGGTTGCCGGTGCATCGACGTCCCAAAAGATCCGCACCGCATCGTCGCGGGCCGCCGCCATCGAGGCTGCGAGCAGCTCGTCGTCGAAAACACCGACGCCGCTCGCCTTCACCACGATATCGGCGTGGCAGGCGCATGCGGTCGCCTGCTGCACCCCCTCGATGGTTGCGGGATAGACCACGACGCGACACCAGGGTGGCGGCTCGATGTCGCGGTTCTTCTGGCGATCATAAGCGTCGGGTTCATAGAAGGTGACCTCGTAGCCGAGCCCCGCCAGCGCCCGGATGATGCCGCGATAATAGGTTGCCGCCCCGTTCCAATAGGAGGAGGTCAGGCTCGATCCATAGAACGCGATTCTCATGCCGCGACCTCCCGCGATGCCGGCACGCCAAGCTTCGCCACGATCGCGAGCAGCTCGTCCACCCGATGGCGGCAGCTGTGCCGCTCGAGGACCCGCGCACGTCCGCTGGCCGCAAGCGCCTGGCGCATTGGCGCGTCCGCCATCAGCTGCCTGAGCTGTCTTTCCATGTCTTCGCCATCCTTCGCGATCAGGAAGTCACATCCCGGTCGGAACAGTTCCTCGCTGTCGCTCCACGGGGCTGAGATGAGAGCAATTCCCGATGCCAAAGCCTCGAACACCCGGATCGTGGGAATGCCCGGAAGCTGCCTGACATAAGGACCGCGCGGCACATGAATGGTGGCACGGTGCCGCGCCAAAACCTGGGGCACCATGAGATTTGGCAGATAGCCCTCGAAGGCGATGCCGGCCGAGCTCAACGCCTCGATCGCCATCGCCGGATAGCGCACGCCATGGACCGTCGTCCTGAGCTTGAGCCTTGCTGATGGGCCGACCAGAAAGCGGCGGAGCTCGTCACTGCGCTCCTCGTCGCCCCAATTGCCGATGAAGACGAGATCGCGATCGGCCGCGATATCGGGATGGGGGCGAAACAATTCGGTATCGGCCGCTTCATGCCAGGTGAACACCCGCTGTCCCCAGCCGCGCGTCCGATAGGTCTCGCTTAGCACCGCCCCGAATGCCAGCACCGCGTCATAATCCTCGAGATCGAGGCCGGCAATCTGCGATTCCGCCGACACCGCCCGGTGATGCGTGTCGTGAAAGAGCAGGGTGAACCGCCCGCCGGTTCGTCGCATGCGGCCGATCGCCGCGACGAGTGCCGGATCAGTCCATTCATGCACGATCACCACATCGGCGCCTTCGAGCAGCGCGTCGAGATCGGGGTCAGCACCATAGCGCTGCACCGCGATCTCGGGAAAGAGATCGGCGAATTTCGCGATCGCTCGTGCACCTTCGGGCTCGCTTCTCAGATTGTCCAGGCTCCAGCCGGCTTCCGGCTCGCAGGCGAGCGTCTGGTGGCCGGCACGATGGAGCGCGCGCAAAATGCCGCGGAGAAAATGCGCATTGCCGTGGTTCCAGTCGGAGGTGATGGAATGGGTGAACAGCACGAACCGCATTGCCCGACGCCTCATGCCGCGAGACTGCGCTTGCCGCTGGCATGCCACCACGCCTGCACCATCGCCTGAGCTTGAGCGTCGAGACTGTAGATTGACGCCCGCTCGAACGCTTTGGCAGCGAGTTCCGCCCTCAGCGGCCGGTTCTCGATGAGGCGGTTGACCGATTGCGCCAGCAGACCGCCATCACGCGGTGGAAAGAACAGCGCCGCACCATCCCACAGCTCGCGGAAAGTCGGAATGTCGGCCAGTGCCAGCGCGGCGCCACGGCCGGCCGCCTCGAGCACCGACAGCCCGAACGGCTCGTAAATCGCCGGCGAGACAAAGAGCGCTGCCTCCTCCATGCGTGCGGTGCAGGCCTCGGCGCCGAGCGTGCCCAAATACCGGAGCGGACCGGCATCGACGCGCGCTCCATTTGGCCCTTCGAGCGGCCCGGCAATCTCGACCGGCCACCCGATCTCATGCGCCGATGCCCGCAGCGTCGCCAGGTTCTTGGCCTCGTCCCACCAACGCCCGGCCGCCATCACCCGCAGTTCCTTGATCGTCTCGAGCACGGCCGGATTCCCCGCCGCGCTGCCATTATGGATGACGTTGAGATGCGGGAGTGGCCCATAGATCGCGTTGATCGCGCCGGCGAAAGCCTGGGTCGGCACCACCACCAGGCTCGCCGCCCGCAATCCTCTTTCGAGATGATCGCGGTTCCATTCCCACTCCGTCGGCAGCGCCGTGCCGCGGACTGCCGCCCACCAACTTGCGAGGCAGGAATGGAGCGTCGCAATGCACGGCACTTCCGGGTGGACGAGATGCGCCAGGGCCGGAGTGTTGAGATGGAGCACGTCGGGTCGGAAGTCGTCGATCACCCGGTCGAGCAGCCGCGCTGCCTGCTCGAGAGCCGACGGGCCTGGGGCCACCCAGTCGAGCTGCGCATCGAGCCACACCATCTTGATGCCTGCACGGAACGCCTCCCGCTCCTGGATCGCGTGCGGCCGCGGTCCGAGCCCGGCAATGATCGGCTCGACGCCATGTGCCCTCACCGCCATGCACAGGTCCATGACATAGCGCCACACCCCGCCGACGCTGTCCGCCGTCATCAGCACCTTGAGCCGCTCGCCGCTCACCGCTGCCATGACACATCCTCGAGTTCCGCGAGTCTTGCCGGCCGCTGATCCTGGATGTCGCTGAAGCGCGCGAAGCTGCGCAGATAGTGATCATGCGCCCGTTCCCAGGCGAGGTCGTCGGGCCTGCCCCACAGCTTCTGATAGTCGGGGGAAGCCGGATAGGGATAGAGCGGCACCGGATCATTGGCCCAAATGCCGTGTTCCTGAACCTTCCGCCGCCAGGCCGCCACCTCGGCGGCATCGTCGCCAAGCTCGCCGATGAGATTGGCCTGGACGAAAGGCACGTGCCGGCGGGCAATGATCAGCCGTTCAGTCAGTTCTGCAGTGGTCATCGCGCAGCGCTTGGCGAGCTCGGCACGGCCGGCCTCGGTCAGGCTCTCGACACCGGCCTCGATCGACACGCAACCGGCCCGGCCGAGCAGCTCGAGCAGCGCCGGCTTCCATAAATCGATCCGGGTCTGCACGCCGAACGCGATATTGCGCTCGACAAGCGCCTCGAGCAGCGTCGGCTGCGGCAGGAAGATCTCGTCGATGAAATAGACATAGCGCGTACCCTGCGCGATCAACCGGTCGATCTCTTCCAGAAGCGGCTCGAGATCGCGCCGCCGATAGCTGTCCCGATAGGCAAGCTTGGCGCAGAATGTACACGAATAGGGACAGCCGCGCGATGCTTCCACCTCGGCACCTGCACCCTCCGGCTGCCGCTCGAAGCGATGATGATGGTGGTCGTGACGGCGCATCCAGCGATCGGGCCAGGCGAGCGCCGAATGGTCGGTGAAGCGGCTGGCATGCGGTCCGTCCAGGCAGGTGACTGTGCCGTCGGGACCGCGCTTGGCCGTATGCGCGACCGGCGATCCGCCACTGTCGGCCAGCGCCGTGATCACCTCCTCGCATTCGCCCATGATCGCGACATCGGCATTGGTCTTGGCCAGAGCCGGTCCCGGCGTGATCGAGGGGTGCGGACCGGCAATGACGGTGCATCCGCCGCGCCCGGCGAGGTGCCGCAGGAAGTCGCTCGGAACCCGGAGCTCCGGCGGCGGGCAGCGCCAGAACAGATAGGTCGGCGCCGTCACCACCATGGTCAATTCTGGAGCGAAGGCTGCCACCCGCTCGGCCAGTGCCTTGTTGCTCGAGTCTTCGAGCAGGCCGTCGAGCAGCACGACCTCATGCCCGTTGCGCTCGAGCATGGCCTTGGAGTAACCGAGCTCGAGCGGCAGATGCGCCGCGCGGCACCCGAAATAAATCGAGCCTTCGAAGGTCCAGGCCGGGTTGACCAGCGCGACCTTCATGCGTTGACGCTCCTGAGCTCCGCTGGGACAGCCCGTTGGCGGTGTGCCGAGAGCTCCTCGAGCCAGCTCATGAGATCGGCAAGGCCTTCCTGCCACCGGATCGTCGCCCGCCATCCGGTTGCTTGCGCGAGTTTCGTCGTGTCGGAGACGAACCACAGCTGATCGCCTGACCGAGGCGCCGCCGCGATGCGCCGGACGCCGCGGCCCGTCAGCTGCTCGATTTCCTTCAGCACCTCGATCAGGCTGACGGCGTTGCCCGCCCCGCCGCCGAGATTGAACACGCCTCCCGCCAGTCTCTCGGCATCGCTGAGCACCATCATCCAGGCGCGAATCGCATCATGGACATGCAGGACGTCGCGAACCTGCCGTCCATCGCCATAGACCGTCAACGTGTCGTCGCCGAGCGCACGCAGCAGAAAATGGGCGACCCAGCCCTGGTCCTCGGTGCCGAATTGACGCGGCCCATAGATGCAGCTCATTCGAAGCACCACCGCCGGAATTCCGAAGCTTCTGGCGTAATCGCGAACATACTGGTCCGCCGCACCCTTGGAGCAGCCATAGGGCGTGGCAAAGCCGAGCGCCATCGCCTCGCTGATGCCGCGTTCCGCGATTCCACGGTCGCGTGGCACATGGCGTTGGTCATTGACGGTCGTTTTGAGTCCGCCGAGGTCGCCATAGACCTTGTTGGTGCTGGCGAACACCAGCGGCATGCGACTGCCCTTGCGGCGCATCGCCTCGAGCAGATGCATCGTCCCGAGCATGTTAACGGTGAAATCCTCCCACGGATCATCGAGGCTCGCGGTGACCGCCACCTGCGCGGCGAGATGTGCGACCGCCGAGGCGGAAGTGACCGCCGCGGTCACTGCCGCCCTGTCGCGCAGATCACCGTCGCGGAAGATCATCCGCTTGCCATGACGGCTGCTCAGCCAATGCAGATTCTGTTCGACCCCCTTGCGGCTCAGATTGTCGAAGATGATGACCTCGCGGCCTTCCTCCAGCAGCGCATTGGCGAGGTTGGACCCGATGAACCCCGCTCCGCCGGTGATCAGCACCGGACCGGCCAGCGCGTGCTTGAGCTGGGCGATCGTCATAGCACCAGCCCCCGGGCTGCGAGCTCGCCATGGGCATCGGCGGATTTCCTCGGTCTCTTCTGCTTCTCGACCCAGGCTACGAGATCATCGAGCGCGTTTTCCAGATGATGCTGCGGCTCGAACCCCAGCACGAGTCGGGCCTTGCCGATATCGGCGAAGCAGTGACGGATATCGCCCGCCCGCGAGCGCTGCAGCACTTGCGGCTCGAGGTCGTCGCGGCCGAGCGCCGTCGCCAGCGCTCGTGCGACGTCGAGCACGGTGCGGCTCACGCCGCTCCCGATATTGACGACTTCGCCCGCTGCGTCGGGTGCCTCCATCGCCAGGCGGAACGCCCGTGCCACGTCCCTGACGTGAACGAAGTCGCGCCGCTGCATGCCATCCTCGAACACCAGCGGCGGCTCGCCTGCGAGCAATCGTCCGGCGAAAATCGCCAGCACCCCGGTATAGGGATTGGTGAGGGTCTGCCCGGGTCCGAACACATTGAACAACCGGAGCGCCACTGCCTCGATCCCATAGGTCGGGGCAATCATCATCACGAGCCTCTCCTGGACATATTTGGTCAGCGCATAGACCGAGGCGAGGTCGACCCGCTTGCCTTCGTCGGTCGGCGCTCTGACCAGCCTCTCGCCATTCGGACCGCGTGGCTCGAAGTCGCCGCGCTTCAGCGCCTGCGGGCTGCGCTGGGCGTTCTCGACGCGCAGCCCCTCATCGGTAAAGGCGAGCCCCTCGCCATAAACGCTCATCGACGAGGCAACGATCACGCGCGGCACGGTCTGTCGCGTCATCTCCTCGAGCAGCACGGCGGTGCCGACATCATTGGCGCCGACATAACGCTCGATCTCATACATGCTCTGACCGACGCCGACCTCGGCAGCGAGGTGGAACACCCCGTCGACCCCCTTCAGTGCCTGTCGGATGGCAGCGCGATCGCGGATGTCGGCGCGAATGATTTCCACCGCATGACTATGACCATTGGTCCGTGCCGCGCCGTTCTTCCCCGACGCTGTCCTTCCGCCATGCGCCTGTTCGACGAGACTGTCGATGATCCGCACCTCGTGGCCCGCCCCCAACAGCTCGTCCGTCAAATGTTTGCCGATAAAGCCCTGGCCGCCCGTTATCAGGTAAAGTCCCATGCGCTCGCGCTCCTTCAGACGTGCCGGCAGGGCACTTGAGGCGGTGAACCGGTTGGCTTTTGGGAATGTTCCCGCGATTGCCGCGCCGTTGATGCGCGTCAACAGGAACGATTGGCGCCTTCGAGAAAGGCCGCCCCCTCGGCCTCCAGGAGCTCCTCAAGCCGGTGCCGGGCGCGGTTGATCCGGCTTTTGATCGTGCCGAGCGCGCATTGGCACACCTCGGCAGCCTCGTCGTAAGTCATACCGGCGCCAGCCACCAGCAGCAGGGCTTCCCGCTGCTCAGCCGGAAGCTGCCGGACGGCATCCTGAACGGCGGACACCCGCACCGACCACTCCTGGGTGGGCGATATGCCCAATCCCTGGGTGTCGTCGAGCGGCGCTGCCGCCTGCCGGCGGCGCTGTTGATGCGCGGTGTAGAACGTGTTGCGCTCGATCGTGAACAGCCAGGCGCGAAGATTTGTCCCAGGGGTGAACTGATGGATGTTGCTGATCGCTTTGACCAGCGTGTCCTGGACGAGGTCGTCGACCTCGGAGTGGTTGCGGGTCAGAACATGCGCGAAGGCCCGCAAAGACGGAATGAGGCTGAGAAGCTGCTTGTTCAATTCCTCCCGGGTTGTCGCCGGAAGCTCGATCTTGGCCATCCTTTCGGATGGCGCCCTGGCCCGTTCCGCTGCACGCCCGCGCAGCGTCATCTTTGATCCCCACAGCGTCGCACCGCCGGCCTACCGCCTCGCAGTATCGCCGACTTCCGAGTAACATCGTGATCCGTCGTGGATTTTGCCGCCGACACGGCAACCTCCCGCCTGAAGTGAGGACAGTGATCAATGCCTCTTCCTGAGCTTTGTTCCCAATGCCCTTCCATCCCATGCTTTTATGTCGCGCCCGGTGGACTTACATTGGCGGTGAGGCGGGTTGATGTCCCAATCCCGGAGGGCTCTTCATGACTGTGACCGTCGGTAAGCCTGCGCCAGTGGAGCAGGTTGAGGTCTGGCGCCGGAATGCTCGCGGGCCGAGCAGATTTTCGCTGTCCGATCTCCGCGGCGACTGGGTGGTTCTGTTCTTCTATCCCCGCGATTTCTCCTTCCTTTGCCCGACCGAGATCGCAGCTTTTGCCGCGCTTGCCGGCGACTTTGCCCAGAGCGGCGCCAAGATCATTGCCGCCAGCACCGATAGTTTCTTCAGCCATCAGGCATTCTTGGGCCAGGACGAAAAGTTGAAGGACGTCGATTTCCCGGTGGTGGCCGATACCTCGCATGCTCTTAGTCGCGCGTTCGGCGTGCTCGCCGATGACGGGTCGGCGATGCGCGGGACCTTCATCATCGATCCGCAAGGGATTATCCGGCACATGACGGTCAATGACCACGATGTCGGTCGCAACGTCAGTGAAACACTGCGGGTGTTGCGCGGGTTGCAGAGCGGTGAGATGTGCCCGGCCCATTGGCAGCCGGGACAGGAGGCGCATGCCGCTTACAATCAATGGCTCGGCAAGGTGTTTCCGCGTTTGCGCAAGCGCGTGCTTGCCGAGGCGACCAAGGACCTCAAGACCGTTCTGTTCGAGCGCGGCGACATCATCATTCACCAGGGCGCCCGGCCGGATCGCTTCTACATCATCTCGGAAGGCGAGGTCAGCGTGATCCGCCGTCTCGAAAATGGCCGCGAGATCGAGCTGGCCCGGCTCGGGCGCGGCGAGGTCTTCGGCGAAATGGGAATTCTCACCGGCAATCCCCGGACTGCCGACGTCCGTGCCAATACCGATGTGACGCTGTTTGCACTTGACTGGAAGGATTTCAAGTCGCTGATCGACCAGTCGGAGCCGACCGCCCGCGAGTTCATGTCGATCGTCGAGCAGCGGCTTAAGGCGATCCCGGCCTGATCAACAAGCGAGGACGAGACGAAAGCGATGGGCGGTTCCTTCGAGCTTTTACGATCGGTGGCACTGCCATTCGCATCCATGTCACCTTCTTCCTCCTTCTCGCTTTCATTGCCATCGCAAACTATTTCGCCCCCGAGGGAGGCTTCGATGCGGCGGTGCAGGGCGTCGTGTTCATCGTCCTGCTTTTCGTCTGCGTGGTGCTCCATGAGTTCGGCCACATCATCGCCGCGCGTCAATTCGGCATTGCCACGCCGACCGTTACCGTGCTGCCGATCGGTGGCGTCGCTTCCCTGGAACGCATGCCCGAGAAGCCCGGCCAGGAGATCGTCGTGGCGCTTGCCGGCCCGCTGGTCAATGTGATCATCGCTTTCACGCTCTACGCCCTCGCCGGCGCGTCGCTCGAAATTACCGACATGGCGCGGCTCGCCGATATGCAGCCAAGCCTCCTGTCGCGAGTGGCCGAGGCCAATGTTGCTCTCGTCATCTTCAACCTCATTCCCGCCTTTCCGATGGATGGCGGACGGGTGCTCAGGGCGCTCCTGGCCATCCCGCTCGGCTTTACTCGCGCCACCCAGATCGCGGCGAGGATAGGCCAGGCACTGGCAGTGGTCCTCGGCATTCTCGGCCTGTTCGGCAGCCCGCTCCTGGTGCTCATCGCGGTTTTCGTGTTTCTGGCTGCCAGCGCCGAGGCCGGCATGGTGCAGGGCCGCGACATGACCCGCGGCATTCTTGCCTCCGAGGCCATGGTCACCGATTTCCAGACATTGTCGCCCTCGAGCACCCTCGACGATGCGGCACAGCTCATGATGCGGACCACCCAACCGGCCTTTCCAGTGGTTGACGGCCAGGGTGTGCTGAGGGGCGCGGTCACCCGCAGCGATTTGATTCAGGCCTTGCGGGAGAAGGAAGGACAGACGCCGGTGCTCGACATCATGCGCCGCGATGTGCCGGTGGTGACCGAGCGTACCTATCTCGAGGGCATCTTCCAGATGCTGCAGCAACAACCGGCCCCGATGGTTGCCGTGGTCGGTGCCGATCGGCGGTTGAAAGGGTTCATCACCAGGGAGAACCTCGCCGACATGGTGATGATGCGCTCGTCGCGCCGTCCCTCGACAGTCGGCAGCAGGCGTTAACAGCGCTCCTGAGCATAGCCGAGATGGCGGTTCAGCGCCGCAAGCAGATCGCGCGCGGCTTGCGGGATCGGCGTGCCGGGCGGGAAGATCGCTTCGGCTCCGGCCGCCCCGAGCGAGGCCGCGTCCTCCGGCGGGATGACCCCGCCGACCACGATCATGATGTCGCCGCGCCCATGCGCGACGAGCGCCGCCTTGAGCGCCGGGATCATCGAGAGATGCCCCGCGGTCAGCGATGAGACGCCGACCACATGCACATTCTTCTCCACGGCCTCCGCCGCCACCTCCTCCGGCGTCGCGAAGAGCTGGCCGATGACGACATCGAAGCCGAGATCGGCAAATGCCGAGGCGATCACCTTCTGTCCGCGGTCATGGCCGTCCTGCCCGACCTTGGCGACGAGCAGGCATGGCGGGCGGCCATCGGCTTCGGCGAAGGCCGCGACCATGCTGCGCGTCTGGAACAGCGCCTCCGAGCTTTCGCCAATCTCGCCGGCATAGACGCCCGACACCGCGCGGATCTCGGCGCTGTGGCGGCCGAACACCGTCTCCATCGCCAGCGAGATCTCGCCGACGGTGGCGCGCGCCCGTGCTGCATCGACCGCCGCAGCGAGCAGATTGCCCTCGCCCGAGCGCGCCACGGCCGTCAGCCTGTCGAGCGCCACCCGCACCGCATCGCTGTCGCGCTCGGCCCTGAGCCGCTCGAGCTTGGCGATCTGACGCGCCCGCACCGCCGAGTTGTCGACTTTCAGGATCTTGAGCTCCTCGTCAGTGCCGACCCGGCAGGCATTGACCCCGACCACCAGCTGCGCCCCGCTATCGATCCTCGCCTGGGTGCGCGCCGCTGCCTCCTCGATGCGGAGCTTCGGAATGCCGGCGGCGATCGCCTTGCTCATGCCCCCGAGCGCCTCGACCTCGGTGATGTGCTGAAGCGCCCGTGCCGCCAGCTCCTGGGTCAACCGCTCGAGAAAGAAGCTGCCGCCCCAGGGATCGATCGTCCGGCAGGTCCCCGCCTCCTTCTGAAGAACAAGCTGCGTGTTGCGGGCGATTCTTGCTGAGAAGTCGCTCGGCAGCGCCAGCGCCTCGTCCAGCGCATTGGTGTGGAGCGATTGCGTCTGACCGTGAGTGGCGGCCAGCGCCTCGACCAGCGTCCGCGTCACATTGTTGAACGGATCCTGGGCGGTGAGCGACCAGCCCGAGGTCTGGCAATGCGTCCTGAGGCTCGACGACCGCGGGTTCTTCGGTGCGAATTGCTGCATGAGCTTGGCCCATAGCAGCCGGGCAGCCCTGAGCTTGGCGATCTCCATGTAGAAATTCATGCCGATGGCCCAGAAGAACGAGATGCGCGGCGCGAAATCGTCGATGGCGAGCCCCGCCTTGATGCCGGCCCTGACATATTCGAGGCCGTCGGCCAGCGTGTAGCCGAGCTCGAGATCGGCGCTCGCCCCTCCCTCCTGCATGTGATAGCCCGACACCGAGATCGAGTTGAACTTCGGCATCTCGCGCGAGGTGTAGGCGAAAATGTCGGAGACGATCCGCATCGAGGGGCCAGGCGGATAGATGTAGGTGTTGCGGACCATGAACTCCTTCAGAATGTCGTTCTGGATGGTCCCCGACAGCTTGGCCGGTGGCACCCCCTGTTCCTCGCCGGCCACGATATAGAGCGCCATCACCGGCAGCACCGCGCCGTTCATCGTCATCGACACCGACATGCGATCGAGCGGAATGCCGTCGAACAATCCCTTCATGTCGATGATCGAATCGATGGCGACACCCGCCATGCCGACATCGCCGGCAACCCGCGGATGATCGCTGTCATAGCCGCGATGCGTCGGCAGATCGAACGCCACCGACAGACCCATCTGGCCCTGTGCCAGGTTGCGCCGGTAGAAGGCGTTGGACTCTTCCGGCGTGGAGAAGCCGGCATATTGCCGGATGGTCCACGGCTGGGTGACGTACATGGTGGGGTAGGGGCCGCGCAGATAGGGGGCAAGCCCCGGCCAGCTATCGACCTGATCGAGCCCGGCAATATCCTCCGCTCCATAGGCCGGCTTGAGGGCGATCCCTTCCGGCGTGACATGCGGCGGGGCCGACGGCTTGAAGCGGGCCTTGAGGATCGGCCCCCCGGCCTCCTCGTGCTTCCTCACCATGGGTACGGTGGGGGTTTCCACCCCTTCCGCCGACCGCACCCAAGGAAGCGGTGCAAGTCCGCTGCCGGGATCAGAGCGGTCGCGCCAGTCGCCGGTCACCGGCATGTCGAGAACGACGGCGCCCTCGCTCGATTGATGCGGAAAGTGCGTGACGCCGATGATCGACGCCGCGCCCCGAGCGAGCGCCTCCCGCTGTCGTGCCGCCGCCTCGGCCACCATCGCTTGGACCTTGCCGGATTTGAGCGCCGCCAACATGCCGCCGCTCGCCTCGATATCGTCGAGAATCGCCAGCGCCTTCTCGACCAGCGCCGCGGTCAGGGCCTCGACATGGCCCGAACCGCGCGTCGGATCGGCGACCGCCGCCAGCCGCGATTCCTCGAGCAGGATCGTCTGGGTGTTGCGGGCCATCCGGCGGGCGAAGCCATCGGCAAGTCCGAGTGCCGCGGTGTAGGGCAGCGCCGTGACGTGATCGGCCCCGCCGAGACCGGCTCCCATCGTCGCGAGCGCCACTCGCAGCAGATTGGAATGCGGATCCTGCCGCGTCATCATCCGCCATGACGTCTCGCCATGAAGGTCGAGCGGCGGCACGCTGCCGCGGCCGAGACGCTCGCCGAGCGCACGCCACAACAGCCGGGCGGCGCGGAACTTGGCAACGTTGAGGAAAAGATCGGCATCGGCCGCGAGCAGGATGCCGATGCGCTGCATGCTGTCGCCCGGCGCCCCCCGGACCATCGCCGCGGCTGTCGCGAGCGCCAGCGCCAGCTCCTGCGCCTCGGTCGCACCGGCATTGTGATAGGAACGCCCCTCGGCGAGGAACAGGCTGCCGACATGGCCGGCATCCCGTGCCGCTGCCAAGGCTTCCGATCCGGCGCTGGTCATCAGCGGGTCGAGACCGAGTGTCAGCTTGACGCGTGAGAGATCGATGCCGCGGTCGCGATAGAGCGCGAGCAGCAGCGGCGCGAGGGCGAAGCCGCGGTGCCCGGCATCGAGCCTCAGATGAATGAGATCGATGTCGATCGCCTCGAACAGCCGTTCGAGCCTGTCGCGGTCGCCGGCCTCGACCCCATGGCCTTGCGCCGCCGGGCTCGACGGGAGGACGAGGGTGATGCCTTGTGCCCCGAGCGCCAGATCCTCCTGCATCTGCCGATTGGCAGCGCCGATTACCGGCATGTCGGCCCGCTGCATTACCGTCCAGCGGCGTGGCTCGCCACGCACCACCGGAGCCCCTCTTGCGCCAGTCTCCAGCGGCTTGACCGCAATCCCGTCCCGCGTCCGGCTGACCAGCGTGTCGAAGCTGGCGCCGTTCAGCGTCTGCGCGACCAGGCGCCGCCAATCGGCTGCCGTTTGGCGCGGAAAATCGTCGAATTGGTTGGATTTGGCCATGTGACTGCTTCTCCACCAGCCGCGGCCGAAAGGCAAGGTCACAACCTCTGGGAGAGGCACTTTTGCAACAAAGAGCGGAAAATTCGACAAGGTTATTCCCTCGGGGGTTGTAGCTCGTTAAGGTGCAGTCGGGAGTTATGGTACTCGGGGAGATTGAACCATGCCCATCGGCAAGCTCCGCGCTGCCCTTCTCGCTTCGGCGGCGCTGGCCGCCCTCTGCCTGCCGCCGGCGCAGCCTGTCTGGGCCGGGCCCGATCCCTGTACCTACAGCACCAGCGAGCAGGCGCTGATCTGCTCCGGCGATCAATCCGGGGGAATCTCTGAATATTATTGGAATGCTGTCATTGTTCGTGACCTGTCGCGCGACATGGGCAGCATCCGTCTGTTCGGCCGCGAACCCATCACGCTCGTCACAGAGCCCGGACCCTACGGCATCATCGCTCTCGGCGACTATGGGCATGGCATTTCGGTTGTCACGGACGGGGCGGCCCGTGTTGAGAACAATCTTCGAGTCGCCACGGCGGGACCCGTCCGCTACGGCAACGGAATTGTGGCTTCGGTATTCAGCGGAACAGGACCTGTTGAAGTTATCAACAGCGGCGACCTCACTTTGGACGGCTACGCTTTGCGCGGGATTGAAGCCGAGTTTGGTACCGGCGGCGGCACCGCCCGCGTCGAGAACCATGGCGCCATCACGCTCGACGGTGACCTCTCTCGCGGCATCCTGGCAGAGTCGGTAGCCGGCGATGCGAGCGTGACGAACGATGGCAGAATCACCATCGTCGGCGACCGTACTGTCGGCCTCCGCGCGCGCACCTATGAGGGGGCGACTGTCGCGAGCATCGTCAACAGCGGCGAGATGACATTCTCGGGCGCTTATTCCGTCGGCATCGTCGCCTATGGCGCAAACGAGTCGCGCGCCATCAACAGTGGCTCCATAACGATGACCGGCCCGGCCGGTCGGGCCATTGTCGCGAGGGGTGATAACAGCGCCGAGGTGCAAAATGATGGTCCGCTGACTCTCAATGGAGATCGCTCATACGGGATCGACGCACGGGTCTTCGGTCCTGTCCTGGTGACGAGCATTGGCGACATCACGGCGACGGCAAGCGCGAGCATCGGAATTTTCGGTGGTTCCACCGGCCAGGGATCGGTGACGGTCGACAACAGCGCCGATATTTCCACCAGCGCCGGCACTTCGCGAGGCTTGTGGGCCACCGCGACCAATGGCGACACGAATGTTACCAACAGCGGGACCATCAGCAACACCGGCCCGGGCGAATCCTTGGGCATTGGCGCCTTTACCACCACGGGGTCGGTCACCGTCGAAAATTCCGGCACGGTATCCACGGCGGGTGGTCACGCCATCATGGCGACGACCTCCGTCGGCGACATCGACATCGCCAATGACGCGGCGCTCACCGCTGGAAGGGACGGCATTTATGCCGCGGTGCTCGTCAACGGCAGCGCGGATATTGTCAGCCGCGGCAATATTTCCGGTGTCACTGGCGGGATCAAGGTTCGAACAACAGGCGCTGATGTTTCAATCGTCAGCGTCGGCGACGTGACAACCAGCGATGGTTTCGATGCCGATGCAATCCATGGCTATGCCTATGGGAACTCGGTCGTGATTGACAGCTCCGGGCTGGTCGCAACGGTCGGCAATTTTTCTGCTGCCATCCACGGGGAGGCCATCTATGGCGATGCCGAAATCGTCAGCAGAGGTGCGCTGACGACGCGTGGTGAACGGGCCTATGGCATCGAAGCGCGTGGCCAGGATGTAACCGTCGACAACGGTGCGACGATTGTGACGGAGGGCCTCGGTGCCAGTGGCATCCATGTCATGGCCACCGGTCGGGCTTATGTCGATAATGTTGCTGCCATTACCACGTCGGGCGACAATGGACTCGCCATCGAGGGGCGCGGCGATTACGGCGTCGACTTGACGAACAGCGCCGCGCTCTCGACCGGCGGCGACTTTGCAACGGCCATAAGGGCCAGCGTCATTGAGGGCAATTCCAACGTCGCCAACAGCGGCGCCATCAGCGTCACCGGTTCGGGTGCCTTGTTCCCGGCCTACGGCATCGTCGCGACCACCCTCACGGGATCGGCGAATGTCGACAATTCTGGTGCGGTATCGGTGGCTGGCGGCGATTCGATCTTTGCCTCGACGAATGTGGGAGACGTCAATATCGTGAATGACGCGCCGCTCACCGCCGGTGCCGATGGCATTGTTGCCAGATCAAACAACACGGGAGCTGTCAGCGTCGTCAACCGCGGCGACATGGCCGTCGGCCAGCGCGGTATTGCCGCCACCACCTTGAATGG
>Ga0209382_10002151_pt1 | contig 29364 bp, 30 predicted proteins | sample SoiMetdeltSBSDD5_FD_187599 | JGI IMG/M metagenome (GOLD analysis project Ga0209382, IMG submission 187599) | Bulk soil microbial communities from a Populus tree surrounding site in Tennessee, USA - Soil MetaG P. deltoides SBSDD5 (SPAdes) (version 2) | ecosystem: Environmental > Terrestrial >...
CAGTATCGAAAGACAGGAGACATTCGCTGGTGGCGAGTACGATAGACTCAACACCTTATTTGAGGGCAACGGAGGCAGTTATGAAGTGTATACAGGCACGGGCTTCAGCATAAAAGATTTAAGCCTCGGTTTCAACGTCGGTTATCTTTTTGGTTCAAAGGATTATTCTACAAAAAGGACCGTTCTTACGGATTCAGCTAAATTTTTGTATCCCTCAATGCATACCAACAATACAAATCTTGGAGGAGTATTCATCAACGGAGGTTTGCAATACACTATAAGGATCGGTAAAGAGAACATGCTTCGTCTTGGTGGATTCGGAAGTTTAAAGAGGGATTTCAAAGCCCGGAACGAGGAGGTAGTGCAAACGTTCCAGGAAAGTGCAACAACAGGAGAAATAGATAGTATAGATGTGATCTCCAGAGTTTCACAAACAGGCAAAATCAGGTATCCTGGAAATTTCGGCGTAGGCTTGATGTATTATAAAGGAGACAGGTGGCTGCTGGGTGCCGACTTTAGCCAAACCAAATGGAACGATTATAAATATTTTGGTGCTGTTGACTCGGTACAGAATTCGTGGACGTTTCATGCAGGGGGCCAGGTGCTGCCTAATGCCACAAATTCAAAATCGTACTGGAGCCGGGTTACCTACAGGGCAGGTCTTTGGTATGGCAGGGATTACGTGAAAGTAACTGATGATCTGCCTACGTGGGGAGTAAGCGTTGGATTTGGACTGCCCATGCGTCCGCCATCATATAGCAATCAGTTTTCGGTCATCAACACTGCATTTGAGTTCGGACAGAGGGGAAACAATTCAAATGTGATCAGGGAAAACTTCTTCAAGATCTCAATCGGACTGACGTTAAGCGACATCTGGTTTATCAAGAGAAAGTACGACTAATGTAATGAAGAGATTAATAAGATATTTAATAATCCCGGCAGCTTTTCTGATAAGCTGCCTTTTTGTTTTATCGTGCGAGAATGACCTGAAAGACGTGAACGATCTGCTGGCAAAACAGACCGGTGTAGAGGAAGCCAAGACCGTGACGAGCTACATGAGCCAAGAGGGGAAGGTAAAAGCAAAGTTGCGTTCGCCATATATGCTGAGATACCAGTCTGAAAATGCAGATTCAACATATGTTGAATTTCCAAGAACCCTCCATGTGGATTTTTATGACGATTCTACCAAAGTTGAAAGTACCGTGGATGCAATGTATGCCAGGTATAGGGAATATGAGAATAAGGTATTTCTTAGAGATAGTGTAGTAGTGATAAATATCAGAAAGGGCGACACGCTCAGAACAAATGAATTGTGGTGGGATCAGAATACCGAGGAGTTCTTCACCGACAAGAATGTACGCATTTACCAGAAAGATAAAACCATATTTGGCCACGGACTGCGGGCGAAGCAGGATTTCAGCAATTACGACATATTTAATATTACGGGGATCGTGCTCACTAAGGGCGATGAACTTGAATAAAAAAGAACAGCTCCGGGATTAACGGAGCTGTTTAAAAAACTTTGTACAACCTTAACAACTTTACTTGGCCATCAATAGGTACAAATTTTAAGGTCTTTCACTGGATTAGGGACATTGGGTTTTAATTTCTTCGATTATGCGAATCCGGAACTTTGGTTTAGCTGGATTTTGGATTTGGTTATTCGGATCTGGATTTTTTGGTTTTTACAAGATTTTGGTTTTTGAGTTTTCCGTTGTTCAGCAAATCGAGATAACAAAAATATCATCCGTATGCAATGTGGACAAGAGCACTTCTGCTCCATTTTAACACTTCAGCATTTACATGAGCATTCGGGGAATTACTAATTCCAGCTATCGTATATCTACAAATGATATTACTATCCTTTAATCTCATAATTTTATACCGGATTTAATGCTATGACACTCAACAACAAAAATATACTTATAACCGGCGGCAGCCGTGGGATTGGCAAGGCCATCGCCATCAGGCTGGCGGCCGAAGGTGCAAATATTGCCATCGCCTCTAAGACAGTGGAGCAGCACCCGAAGCTTGAAGGCACTATTTATACCGCAGCAGAGGAAATTGATAAGGCTGGCGGCGGGAAAGTGCTCGCCGTGCAGGCGGATATCCGCGACCATGACCAAATAAAGGAAGCTGTAAATAAAACTGCAGATGAATTTGGTGGCATCGACATACTCATCAACAATGCAAGTGCAATAAATTTAGCTTCGACCGAACAAATAGAAGTAAAGCGTTATGATCTGATGCAGGACGTGAACGTGCGCGGCACTTTTTTGATTAGCCAGGCATGTATTCCATTCCTCAAAAAATCTCCTGCCGGACATATTCTTAATATTTCGCCTCCACTGAACATGGAAAGAAAATGGTTTCCTAAACATCTTGCTTATACGATGAGTAAGTATGGGATGAGTATGATAGTTCTCGGACTTGCAGCTGAATTAAAAAAGTACCGGATTTCTGTTAATGCTTTGTGGCCAAAAACTACGATAGCCACAGCTGCTGTGCGGAATTTATTAGGAGGTGATGAAGTGGTAAAACATAGCAGAAAGCCCGAAATAGTTGCCGATGCTGCATTTGTGATTTTAAGTAAACCGTTTGAAGAGAACTCCGGAAATTTTTATATCGATGAAGACGTGCTGCGCAAAAACGGTGTGGATAACTTCGACCACTACGCAGTGACTCCCGGCGCGAACTTAATGCCCGACCTCTTCCTTTAAACCTGATGCGTTTTCGTACTTTTGCCTGATGCAAGATTACTTATCCGGATTGAATGAGCAACAGCGCGAGGCGGTAATGCATAAGGATGGTCCATTGATGATTGTTGCCGGTGCAGGAAGCGGTAAAACTAAAGTGCTTACAACACGTATTGCCCACCTGATGGCTTTTCATGGAATTGATTCATTTAATATACTGGCGCTAACATTCACTAATAAGGCCGCAAAAGAAATGAAGGAACGTGTCGAAAAAGTTCTGGGGAACACCGACGCACGTAACCTTTATATCGGCACATTTCACAGTGTTTTCGCCAGGCTGCTGCGATCAGAAGCACCGCGGCTGGGTTACCCATCTAATTTCACCATTTACGATACTGATGATGCAAAGAGTGTAGTCAAGGCAGTGATCAACGAAATGGGTCTGGATGATAAACTTTATAAGCCTTCAACCGTTTATAACAGGATATCAAGTGCGAAAAACGCATTGGTAAGTGTCGCGGAATATGCATCGGACTATGGCATTCAGCAGGAAGATCTGCGGAGCAACAGACCCGCCATTGCACAGATCTATGAAGCTTATGCAAAGCGTTGCTTTAAGAACGGTGCAATGGACTTCGACGACCTGCTAATAAAGTTCTATGAGCTTCTCAGAAATTTTCCTGACGCTCTACATAAATACCAGCACAAATTCAAATACATTTTGATCGACGAGTACCAGGATACGAATCCGGCGCAATATGAGATTATCAAATTACTGGGTGCTGCACATGAGAACGTATGTGTTGTGGGAGATGACGCTCAAAGCATTTACAGCTTCAGGGGGGCCACCATTCAGAACATTCTGCAGTTTCAAAAGGATTACGAAGATGTTAAGGTGATCAAGCTCGAGCAAAACTACCGGAGCTCGCAGAATATCTTAAATGTTGCCAATGAAATTATAAAACATAACAAGGGCCAGATTCCAAAGAATCTTTGGACAGAGAACATAGAGGGAGAAAAGATCAGGCTGGTGCGCACAATGACCGACAATGATGAAGGAAAATTTGTTGCAGACACCATACAGGAACAAAAGCTGCGAAACCATTACCGCAACAACGATTTCGCGATATTATACAGAACAAACGCACAGAGTCGCGCGTTCGAAGAGAGCCTTCGCAGGATGAATATACCTTATACTATTTATGGCGGCATAAGCTTCTACCAGCGAAAGGAAATAAAGGATTTCGTTGCATACCTGCGCTTACTGGTGAATACGCGCGATGAAGAAAGCCTGAAACGCATCATTAATTACCCGGCACGCGGCATTGGTAAAACGTCTGTTGACCGTGCTATACTTGCAGCGAATACAAATGATATATCGATGTGGGAGGTGCTTGAAAATGCTGCGCGATATGGATTTAAAGGCGGAACGCTTGAAGCCGTTGACAACTTTGTATTGATGATCCGATCCTTCGCAAGCATGCTGAAGGAGAAGAATGCTTACGAAGTGGCGATACATGTTGGCAAGCAAACGAATATCGTTAAAGAATTATTCAACGATAAAAGCACTGAGGGTGTTTCGCGCTATGAGAATATCCAGGAACTGCTGAACTCAATAAAAGAATTTACAGAAACGCCTTCCAATGAATTTGGCGAAGTGGGTGATAAAAGTCTTGGCGCATACCTTCAGCAAATCACATTACTCACCGACGCCGATGAAAAAGATCCGGATTCAGATACTGTAAAACTCATGACCATACACGCAGCGAAAGGCCTTGAGTTCAGCTGCGTTTTTGCCTGCGGACTTGAAGAGATGCTTTTCCCGAGCGGACTTTCCATAAATACCCGGGATGAACTTGAAGAAGAAAGGAGATTGTTTTATGTGGTGATCACACGGGCAAAAAGAGACCTATGGATCACTTATGCAAACACGAGGTATAAATTCGGATCGTTGGTACAAAACGAGCCAAGCAGATTTATTAATGAGCTTCCCGAAGCTTATCTCGACAGAAGCTTTGCCGGAGGCGGCGCGCGTAATCAACAGGCAAGTTATTTCGGCGGCTCATCGGCATACGACAGGATGCACCGCGGATTCGATAGCACCACCGCACAGGCTGAAAAAAGATATGGGCCACCGATACAACCCACTCAACCCTCATATGTAACACCCAGGCCCACGGTTAAAACTGTTGAGCATACACCTTCTGCTGACTTTTCACCGAGCGACACATCAACTCTTACTGCCGGGCAACGGGTTGAACATCAGAAATTTGGCTTCGGAGAGGTAATCAAACTCGAGGGTTCGGCTCACAACCCTATTGCCACCGTAAAGTTTGACCTGAATGGAGAAAAGAAGATCATGCTCAACTATGCGAAGCTGAGAATTCTATGAAATCAGGGCTTCGGCCGGATTATTGTACCTTAAGAGTAATATATGATCGCGGATGAAGCTTCTTTTAATTGTATTGCTGCTATCTGGAATACTCTCGGTTCAACCCGGATCCCTTCACGCTCAGCGAAAAAAGGAAAAAAAGGAAAAAAAGGAAAAGGTTAACACCTCCGGGAATTTCACGATCGAACAGCTCGCTCCAAATGTGTGGGCAGCAATTCACAACGATAACTACGGAAAAGCAATCTGTAATGCAGCAATAATAGACCTGGGCGATAAAACCGTGGTGTTTGATCCTTTCATGACGCCATCTGCCGCAGTCGAACTGCGGGAAATTGCAAGGCAGCTTACGAACAAGAATTACGCTTACGTAGTGAACAGCCATTACCACAACGATCATATCAGGGGCAACCAGGCATTTCTGCCTAATGCAACCATCATAAGCACAACAACAACAAGAGACCAGATTGAACGTAATGAACCAGGTGAACAGGAGTGGGAAAAAAAACATGCTCCCACTTTGCTTGCGGCAATCAGGAAAAGAATGGCCAACGCAAATGAAACTGAAAGGGCCGAACTACCTTACTGGATCGGATATTACGAAGGAATACTTGAATCGTCGGACCAGTTGTTTACAGCCCTGGCCGATGAAACGTTCAACGATTCACTATGGATAGTTGGAAAAGATATGAGCGTTAAGCTTATTGAATGCAAAAACGGGCACACCATGAGCGATGTTGTCATGCTTATACCAAACCTGGGAATTGCATTTATGGGTGATCTGCTTTGTACAGAAAGACATCCATGGATCAGTGATGGGGATATAGATGGATGGCAGAGCTCTCTCAAATTATTTTACGAGGACACTTTGTATCACACTTACGTTCCGGGGCATGGCAAAGTGAGCAATAAACAGTCGCTTAAAATTTTGTACGATTATCTCGGAGAGATTCGCGATATGTGTGATAATGCCCAAACAGACTCGGCCCAGGAAGAATTGATAAATCAACCAATACCTGATCCGTATAAAAGCTGGTTCTGCGGAAGATTTTATCAGCCAAACCTTCAATACCTGATCAGTATTGCAAAGGCAAGGAGGCCGGCAGGAACGATGAAGCCGAACGAATAGGTAATGCGTGTGTTACCTTAAATCATCTTTCAAAGCGCTAACCGTTTTCTTCTCGCTTCCGATAAATATCTTTTTCCCATTTATTACAACGGGTCGCTTGAGAAAAGTGTATTCTTTCAATATCAGGTCGCGGTAATCTTTTTCTGTAAGCTTTTTGTCTTTTAATCCCCATTCCTTGTACTTCAACGCCCTTCGGCTGAAAAGCGCTTCGTAGCTACCTGCCATTTTTTTCAACGCATCAAGCTGCTCCGGTGTGATGCCTTCTGTTTTAATTTCCTGAAAATCGAAACCCTTCTTGTCGGCTTTGATTTCTTTTAGAATTCTTTGGCACGTTGTGCAGTTACCGAGATGATATATTTTTTTCATGAACCGTTTACAACTTCCTTATCTTAATATTCCTGAACATCACCTTGTCGCCATGATCCTGTAAAGCTATCACGCCTGTCCTGAAAGTTCCGAATGTCTTCCATTCATTGAATTTGCTTGCCGCGACCATTTTATTCCAGCTGTCGTCGTACATTTTTGTTTGCACAGTTGTAGTGCCATTCAGCTTAAACGTAAGAGAGTCGTTGTTTTTAATGATCTCAACAGTGTTCCACTGACCAGCAGGTTTTACAACCTCCGTAGAACAAGCAATAAGATCATATAGGTCTCCTGCCCGGTGCTTTGGAATTTTTGCGTCTGCATGGCGTTCATTGTCGAGAACTTGTTGTTCAGGGCCAGTTTTATAAGATCTGTCGTATTCAGGTGATTCTTTCACATTAAAAATGATACCGCTGTTTCCACCTTCACTGATATTCCAGTCGAGCTTCAGGTGGTAGTTCCCGAATTCTTCGTCGGTTACAATGTCGTCATCTTTTTTTGTACTGTTCAACACGAGCGCACCGTTTTCTACTTTCCAATCGTCGAGATTGCCTTTTTTGTTATAGCTGTGCCAGCCGTTTTTTGTTTGTCCATCGAACAGTAGCTGCCAGCCTTCGCTTTTTTCAGCGTCTGTCAGCGTATTCTGTGCGGTTGTATCTGTCATTGCGGTTGTATCTTTTGTAGCCGTAGATGAATCTGAAGCCGAAGCCGGGTTATCGGTTGACTCAGATGACGAGCCGCATCCAACAAGCAATCCCAATATAACGGGAAGGAGTAAGCGCATATTATTGATTTTTTAATGATAGTATGTATTTGACCATAAGTCTTGCGTCTTCATCAGAAAGGTTAGGATGGGGAGTCATCGCAATATTTCCCCAGTTACCTGAACCGCCATGCTTGATCTTTGAAATGAGCGTATCTTCTGTTGCCTGATTGTCCTCATATTTTTTTGCAACATCTTTATATGCAGGTCCTATCAACTTTTTATCGATTGCATGGCACGTGGTGCAATCGTTACTGCCAATAAGGGTAAGAGCTTTTTCAGCATCAATTCCGCCAGATGCGGCAGGTGCAGGAGTCGGTTCAGTTGCGGCAGCTGCTGTGTCGGCTTTTGGTTCTTCAGATTCACTTTTTTTGTCAGCATCACCACATGCGTAAATTATTGCGGCAGTGAACAACATGGCAAATAGTTTTTTCATTGTAGTTAATTTTTATAAAAGATGTTATTTCTATTGCAAACCTAATACCGACCGGTTAAATTTTTCATCGCTTCCGGTGCCGGCAAAGTCGTCAAACGCTTTTTCTGTTACCCTGATAATGTGTTCCTTGATAAACGGTGCACCCTCCTTTGCTCCCTGCTCAGGATGTTTAATAGCACACTCCCATTCCAATACTGCCCATCCGCTATAATCGTATGCGGCGAGCTTGCTGAAAACCGATTTGAAGTCGACCTGCCCGTCACCAAGTGAGCGAAATCTTCCCGCCCTGTTTATCCAGCTTTGGTAACCACCATATACTCCTTGTTTTCCCGTGGGATTGAATTCGGCATCCTTAACATGGAACATCTTTATTCTGTCATGATAATTGTCGATATATTCCAGGTAATCGAGGCATTGAAGAACGAAGTGACTGGGGTCGTACAGCAGGCAGGCGCGTTTGTGATTGTTAACAGCCTGCAGGAACATTTCATATGATATGCCGTCGTGCAAGTCTTCACCGGGATGAATTTCATAGCACAGGTCTACGCCGTTTTCGTCATACACATCCAGAATAGGTTTCCACCTGCTGGCAAGCTCTTTAAAACCTGTTTCAACAAGGCCGGCAGGACGTTGGGGCCAGGGGTAAACTGTGTGCCAGAGCAAGGCGCCACTGAATGTTGCGGAAGCGTTCAGCCCAAGATTTCTGGAAGCCTGAGCCGCATATTTCAATTGCTGTATTGCCCACTCGGTTCTTGCTTTTGGGTTGTTGCGTTTATTTTCCGGCGCAAATCCGTCGAACAGGGCGTCGTATGCCGGGTGAACCGCCACCAGTTGCCCCTGCAGATGTGTTGAGAGCTCGGTAACTTCTATACCAATTTCTTTTAATTTGCCTTTCCACTCATCAGCATATGTTTTGCTTTCTGCAGCCTTTTGCAGGTCGATGCAACGCGAATCCCAGGAGGGTATCTGCACACCTACGAATCCAATCTCTTTCGCCCAGTTGCTGATGCTGATTATGTCGTTGAACGGTGGTTTGTCGCCCATAAACTGAGCGAGAAAGATGCCCGGTCCCTTGAGTGTCTTCATGCTAAGTTAGTTGACAGTATGTTTTGTCCATTTTTCAGTAGAGTTGGAAGAAGCCACAACGTTATCAATAAATGCCATGCCCCGTATTCCATCATCAACACCTGGGAAATCCAGGTTTTCGGGTGCAGGCTGTTTGCCATCGATTCTCGCAGAAAGTGTCAGTGCAAAGTTCCTATAGATATTGGCGAATGCTTCCAGATAGCCTTCGGGATGGCCACCGGGTGTTCTGCAATTTGAAGTTGCGAATTTTGAAAGCACCGAAGTGTAGTTTGCGCCGGCGCGTAAGATCTGGGCAGGCTGGTCGAGCCATTTTACAAGCAATGTATTTGGTTCGTGCTGTGCCCATTCGATACCACCTTTCTCTCCATATACGCGGATCTTAAGAGCATTTTCTTCACCTGCCGCTACCTGTGATGCCATCAATACACCCGCTGCGCCATTGTCGAACCGCAGGAGAACGTTTCCGTCGTCGTCGAGGTGGCGGCCGGATACCATAATATTAAGGTCGGCGCAAAGATCGGTGATCCTGGCCCCGGTGATATACTCCGCGAGATGTGCAGCATGGGTTCCTATATCACCCATGCAACCGCTCTTTCCGCTTTTTTTAGGGTCAGTTCGCCAGGCGGCCTGTGCGTTACCCTCTCTTTCCGAAAGTTTGCTGAGCCACCCCTGTGGATATTCAACATATACTTTCCTGATCTTGCCAAGTGCGCCGTCTTTAACCATTGCCCTTGCTTGTTTCACCATGGGATAACCCGAGTAAGTGTGCGTGAGGCAGAGGATGAGACCTGTTTCTTCTGTTTTTTTCTTCAGTTGTTTTGCTTCGTCGAGAGTAAAAGTGATTGGCTTTTCAATCACAACATGAAAACCGTTGTCGAGTGCCATCATTGCGGGAGCGAAGTGAGCGAAATTCGGAGTGACGATGGTTACAAAATCCATTCTTCTATCGTCGCCCAGTTTTTTTTCTTTCGAAATCATTTCTTCGAAAGTGAGGTATGTTCTGTCTTCAGGAAGAAATAATGATTTCGCGGAATCAACTGCTATTTCCGGATTTATGCTGAGCGCTCCGCATGAAAGTTCTATGAGTCCATCCATATTGGAAGCATACCTGTGAATGGCACCGATGAATGCGTCTTTGCCTCCACCAACCATTCCCATTCGTAATTTTCTGTTCATGAAACTTGATTAGAAAGAATTAAAGAATATTACTTGTGAAAAATTATTAATTACAATTATCACTGTATTTTTAGCGCATGTGAAATTAAGGTATTGGTTCTTTTGAAAAAATATTTTGTATTTTAATGCCAACGATTCTAAACTAAATTGTTTGCCATGCAACAAAAAATTCAAAGCAACAAACTTTTTGTTGCGAGCTGCTTAGCCCTTATGGTAACAGGAATGACATTCGGGATAAGAGCAGGAAATCTTCCACAATGGGCTGTTGAATTTAATCTTAATGCGACCGAACTTTCTGCAATCACCGCTACAGCTTTCTGGGGATTTCCACTGGCAGTAATCATTGGTGGGATGGTCGTAGACGCCATAGGTATGAAAAAGCTTTTGGTAATGGCCTTTATTTTTCATCTCGCGGGAATTGTGCTTACTGTTTATGCGGGCAGTTTTGGAAATGCATTCTGGCCCCTGTTCATGTCTACATTATTAATTGGTATTGCAAATGGTACGGTTGAAGCGGCATGTAATCCGCTTGTTGCTGCGCTTTATCCGGGCAATAAAACAACAAAGCTTAACCATTTTCACCTTTGGTTCCCCGGCGGCATTGTAATCGGATCGCTCATCGTGCATTTTTACGGTACTTATGTTGGTGGCAACCTGGGCAGCTATAAACCATGGCAGATTGAAGTGGCGACCATGATAATTCCTATTCTTATCTATGGAATTCTTTTCGCAGAACTTAAATTTCCACCAACTGAAAGAGTTGCTGCTGGTATTTCAACGGCAGAGATGTACAAAGCCCTGGCTACTCCTCTGTTCCTTTTTATGATCCTGTGCATGTTCGGCACCGCCATCACAGAGTTGTATACACAGCAATGGATACCAGTACTGCTGAAAAACGTAACTAACGAACCTATTTTAATATTGACATTAACCACGGGTGTGATGGTGATCGGGCGAGCGTTCGCGGGACCCGTTGTTCACAAGCTGGCGCCGCAGGGTGTATTGCTGATGTCGGCAATACTGGCGGCTACGGGTATTTATATGCTTGGACATACAACCGGCAATATGTTGTATTTCGCGGCCATCATTTTTGGCTTGGGAGTTTGCTATTTCTGGCCCACCATGCTTGGCTTCGTTTCTGAAAATATTCCGAAAACAGGAGCTGTCGGCATAAACCTCATGGGTGGTGTAGGCATGTTTTCCGTGTCGATCTATATGATGCTGATGGGTGGATATTATGACAAGATCGTGTCTGCTAAACTTCCGGCGGGAGCAAATCTCAAGGATTACGCAGGTGCGGCACCCGGAACAGCAGAAGCAACGGCACTTGCTGATGCACAGGCAGCTGCAGGTCCTGAAATTCTTAATACGACATTGATAATACCAATTATACTCGTTGTTGCATTTTCGGGCCTTGTGATCTATATGCGGGGTCGTAGAAGACTGCAGGTGCTCACACCGGCAACCAATGTTTAATACCTTTTGCTGTTCATAATGCAGCAGTAGGAACAATTAATTTCGTAATTTTCTTTTTCAAACGGGTTAGCGATACATATGAATGAGTCACGCCGTAATATGCTAAAAAATTTGATGGGGGGTGCTGCAGCAATATCTGCGACACCCCTTCTTACTTCGTTCGACATCGGGAACGACAAAACATCATCTCCATTAAAAGGTAACATCAATCATTCGGCCTGCCGCTGGTGCTACAATTCTATTCCAATCGAAGAGCTTTGCGCAGCGGCAAAAAAAATCGGGCTGAAGGGAATTGATCTTGTTGGTCCGAAAGACTGGCCCGTGCTTAAAAAATACGGGCTGTATTCTTCCATGTGTAATGGAGCCGAGATCAACCTCGTCGACGGTTTCAACGATAAACAATTTCACGACACTCTTGTAAAAAATTATACTGAGTATATTCCTGAGATGAAGAAAGCCGGGTATGAAAAAGTGATTTGTTTCAGCGGCAGCAGAAGAGGCAAGGATGACGAAACAGGATTGACCAATTGTGTTGAAGGATTAAAAAGAATTCTGCCAGTTGCCGAGAAGCACGATGTGATGGTGGTCATGGAGTTATTAAACAGCAAAGTAGACCATAAGGATTACCAGTGTGATAAATCGCCATGGGGCGTAGAGTTGGTCAAGAGAGTGGGATCGGAACATTTTGCTCTACTCTACGATATCTACCACATGCAGATTGATGAGGGTGATGTAATAAGGACCATCAAAGAAAACCACAAATATTTCGTGCATTACCACACTGGTGGTGTACCGGGAAGGCACGAGATCGACGAATCGCAGGAACTATATTATCCTGCGATAATGAAAGCCATTCTTGAAACAGGCTTTAAAGGTTTTGTTGCACAGGAATTCATTCCGACAAAAAAAGATACGGATCAGCAGCTCGCCGCCCTTGAGCAGGGTGTGAGGATTTGCGATGTGTAGTGAATCGTGAAGCGTGAAGCGGCAGGCGTGAAGCATTAAAGTTCACGCCTCGCGCCTCACGCCTCACGAAAAATAAAACTATTAAACAAGAAAATTTCATATGGCCGATAACGTATTTGACGCAATTGTGGTTGGCTCAGGTATCAGCGGAGGCTGGGCTGCGAAAGAACTTACAGAAAAGGGGCTGAAAGTGATCATGCTCGAAAGAGGAGAGAACATTGAACATGTAAAAGACTATGTAAACGCTACAAAAGGTCCCTGGGAATTTCCTCATCGTGGCGGGCGCACACAGAAGATGATCGAGGATTATCCCGTTCTGAAAAGAGATTACCCCCTTAATGAAATAAATCTTAATTACTGGGTGAAGGACAAAGAGTGTCCTTATGTTGAAGAGAAACGCTTTGACTGGTACCGCGGCTATCATGTAGGCGGCCGTTCTCTTATGTGGGGACGCCAGAGCTACCGCCTGAGTGATCTGGATTTTACTGCAAATGCAAGGGACGGAATCGCCATCGACTGGCCAATACGGTACAGGGATATCGAACCATGGTACACTTACGTCGAAAAATTTGCAGGTATCAGTGGTAACAAAGACGGACTTCCGCAGTTACCCGACGGCCACTTTCTTCCGCCGATGGAAATGAACTGTGTTGAAAAAGATGTTGCCGCAAGGATCAAAGAACATTTCAAAGGCTCTATATTAATGACAATAGGGCGCACTGCTAATATCACTGTAGCGCATAACGGCAGAACCCAATGTCAGTACCGGAATAAATGCTGGTTAGGCTGTCCTTTCGGTGCTTATTTTAGCACTCAGTCGACAACGTTGCCTGCAGCAATGAAAACAGGCAAACTCACACTACGTCCTTTTTCAATTGTTACAAAAGTACTTTACGACAAGAATACAAAGAAAGCAACCGGTGTTGAAGTGCTGGATGCTGAAACAAATCAAACATACGAGTATAAAGCGAAGGTTATTTTTCTTTGTGCCTCTTCTCTTAACTCAACATGGGTGCTGTTCAATTCGGCTACCGATGTATGGGAAGGTGGACTTGGCAGCAGCAGCGGTGAACTTGGCCATAACGTGATGGACCATCACTTCCGCTGTGGTGCGGGAGGAATAGCTGAAGGTTACGATGATAAATATTATTTCGGAAGAAGACCAAACGGCATTTACATTCCACGATTCCAGAACGTTCCTGAAGACAAAAAGAAGCGCGACTTTATCAGGGGCTTCGGGTACCAAGGCTCTGCAAGCCGGGATGGATGGCACAGGAATGTTGCCGAGCTGAACATAGGCTCCGATCTTAAGAATGCAATATCTGAACCCGGTCCCTGGACCATGGGTATTACGGCATTCGGTGAAATTCTTCCCTACCATGAAAACAGGATTACACTCGACAAGAGTAAAAAAGATAAATGGGGCTTACCAGTTTTGAGTTTCAATTGCGAGATCAAAGACAATGAACTAAAGATGCGCAAAGCAATGATCGATGATGCGCGGGAAATGCTTGAGGCTGCAGGCATGAAGAACGTGAAAGGATTTGATAACAGCTACTTCATGGCAATGGGAATTCACGAAATGGGTACCGCCCGTATGGGTAAGGATCCGAAAACATCGGTGCTCAATTCAAACAACCAGGTTTGGGATGCAAAAAATGTATTTGTTACCGATGGCGCATTCATGGTATCGGCAGCATGCCAGAATCCATCACTTACTTATATGGCCATGACTGCAAGGGCGGCAGACTTTGCAGTAAAAGAACTAAAAAAGGGTAATCTATAAATAACACCTATTATGAACAGACGTGATGCACTTTCTCGGGTTGCACTGATACTTGGAGGCACCGTTGTTGGAGCCAATGTTTTTCTTGAAGGTTGTAAGCCGGCAGATAAAAAAGCTACTTCGGCAACTGATTTTACTCCGGATGATGTAGCGTACCTCGACGAGATAGCTGAAACTATCATACCGGCAACCGACACCCCTGGAGCAAAGGCGGCAAAAGTTGGCGCTTTTATGACAGTGATGGTAAAGGACTGTTATGAGGAGAAACAGCAGAAAACTTTCAGAGAGGGAATGGACAAGATCAATGATGCTTCTGAAAAGAAATATGATAAAGCGTTCATGGCGATCACGCCTCAGCAACGCCACGAATTACTTGTAGCAATAGATAACGAGCAGAAAGACTATGGCAAGAAAAAAAAGAAAGACGATCCGGAACATTATTTCAGGCTGATGAAAGAGCTCACGCTGTTAGGGTATTTTACTTCAGAACCCGGATGCACTCAAGCTCTGCGTTATGTTGAAACGCCAGGCAAGTATGAAGGATGCATTCCTTATAAGAAGGGAGACAAGGCATGGGCGCTGTGAGGTGAGAAGTGAGAGGTGAGAGGTGAGATGAATAATCCTACGACTCTCAATTGCGAAAATTGTAATCTAAAAATATAATCATGAAGTACAACAGAAGACTTTTTCTGAGGAACAGCGGATTGTTTGCGTCAGGAATTGCATTGGCAGGTATTGGATGCGCGTCACCGTCAGGAAACGGCGAAGGCGAAGGTTCCGATTCAGCAAAAGGAACGGACACTGTGAGTAACGCTGTTGCTGAACAGACGATAGGACAGTTCGGATTGCAACTATATACATTAAGAGATGATCTGCCCAAAGATCCAAAGGGAATACTGAAACAGGTAGCGGATATGGGGTATAACCAGATCGAAGGGTACGAAGGTCCGAAAGGACTTTGGTGGGGAATGACGAACAAAGAATTAAAATCATATCTCGATGAAGTGGGACTTGTAATGATTTCCAGCCATTGCGAGTTTAAAAAAGATTTTGAGAAGAAAGCTGCTGAAGCAGGTGAGATCGGTTTAAAATATCTCATCGCCCCATGGATTGGTCCACAAAAGAAGCTCGACGACTTCAAAAAATTCGCGGATACATTTAATAAATGCGGAGACATCTGCAAGAAAAACGGATTGAAATTCGCTTATCATAATCATGGATATTCATTCGAAAAACTTGAAGGACAATATCCGCAGGATGTTATGATGCAGGCAACTAACCCGGAAACAGTGGATTTTGAAATGGATATATATTGGGTAGCTGTACCCGACGAAGATCCGGAAGCCTGGCTAAAGAAATATTCTGGCCGCTGGAAGCTTGTTCACGTTAAAGACAGAGACAAGAGTGCTCCAAAAGGCGAAGGTGACTGGTCAGTGGATCTCGGAACCGGAAAGCTTGATTTCAAAAAGATTCTTCGGAGCGCGAAGGACAATGGTGTTGAGTATTTTATTGTTGAGCAGGAAAAATACTCCGGAAGCACACCGTTGAAAAGCGCGAAAGCTGATGCGGATTATATGAAGAATTTGAAGATTTAGCATTTATTCCTATGTCTCAATTAATCAGCAGTTTTTGAAATTCGGTCGAATCGCCATTAAATACATTAAAATCTACCTTACTTAAAATTCCATTGACCCTGCCTGTTTCGCTGTATTGCCAGAAATGCCAGTCGCGATATATGCGGGGTTTTCCTTTATTTATATAATGCGCCACCCATAGTGGGTAATCATCAAATTTTTCTTCCAGGTATTGCTTGTAGAAATCTACGTTGGTATATATAATCGGCTTTACACCATAAAATTCTTCAACTACATCAAGCCACTCTTTAAGGCGCTGCTGCAATCTCGAAACAGGCACACCATATGTTTGTTCTATGTCAAGCACTGGTGGCAGGTCGCCCGGCTCAAGGTCTACACTGCTGATAAAATTCTCCGCCTGCGTTTTTCCGCTTTTGGTCGCCAGAAAAAAATGATATGCGCCCCGTACGAGATTTGCAGACCTCGCTTGCTTCCAGTTACGACTGAAATATTTGTCTTCATTAACGTTTCCTTCGGTTGCCTTAATAAAAGCAAAGCTGATGCGAACGTCTTCAACGTTCATAGCTTTAACGCTTTCCCAATCGATCACGCGCTGATATTTTGATACATCTATGCCATGTACGGAGTAATTAGCAGGAATGTCGATGCCAAATTCATCGTAGCGTGTATAGTGGGCCTTCCTGGATATCCACCATTCGTATCCCCAGAGAAACAACATAACGGTTATGCTCAATCCAATGCAAAAAATGAGCAGTTTCCATAATCTGTCGGTTTTTTTGGGGGCCATCAGTGATGCAAAGATAATTGTGCGGTCACACTGATTGGCGAAGTTTATCAAGAAGATGATTTATTGTTCGCGCTTCGTCTTCTGATATGCTGGTAAGGTGGGAATCGAGTTCGTGTGTATGATTATCGAGTTTCTGGAGCAAGAGAAGTCCTTTTTCTGAAATGGTTACATCAACAAGCCGGCGGTCGTTCTTGCATACGACTTTCTCAACAAGTTCTTTTTTAAGCAGCCTGTCTACAATTCTGCTGGTATCGCTCATTTTGTCAAGCATCCGTTGGCGGATCTGCAAGGTTGATAAGGGTTTCCCCGCTCCTCTGAGTATTCGGAGGATGTTATATTGCTGCATTGTGAGATCTGCCTTTTCAAAAAAACGTTTTGCTCTCTCCATCGCCCAGTTGTAGGTGTAGATCAGGTTAACGCTCATCTTGTGGTACTCGCTATTGAATTTGGTTTGATGAATGTCGTTTTCAATGCTCATAAGAAGGTTTGTATTTGTGTTGTCGGTTTATTTTATGCGCTCCATACTTTCGTTCCTTCGCTGCAGTTGGAGCATATGTTGATATTACGCCGTCCGTGCAGAACCTTTTTTCTGAATTGAACATAATTATCGTTCTTCCAGATTTCTCTAAACGACTTTCCTTTCAGATCGCCAAGTTTATGCAGCGCATCCTTATCGAAACAGCATGGAACCACCATACCATCCCAAGTTATTACGGTTGCATGCCATAGGCGCCAGCAGTGGTCTGAAAGCGCATTTTTCAATCGATAAACTCCGTTCTTATCTTTTTTATACCTGCTGTATTTTGGCGTATCGGGTATCAGGTGGTTCGGGTCGTTTTCAAAGTCGTAGATCTGCGCGGTCTTGAACCTGACTTCATCAACACCACATTCTTTTGCCAGTCTTTTTATTTCGCCTGTTTGATGCTCATTTGGTTTCACCACAAGAAACTGAAAAAAAATATATGGCGTACGGCTTTTGAGCTTTTTTTTCCAGGCCACAATGTTTTTCGTTCCTTCCAGCACTTTTTCCAGTTTTCCACCCCTTCGGTATTGCTGGTAAATTTCCTGGGTAGTACCGTCGATTGAAATGATCAGTCTGTCGAGGCCACTTTCTACAGTTTTCCTGGCATTATCGTCATTAAGGTAATGCGCATTAGTAGATGTGGCGGTGTATATGCCTTTCGACGAGGCATAAGATACCATGTTCAAGAAATCCGGATTCAGATATGGCTCGCCCTGAAAATAAAAAACCAGGTACATCAGGTCACCTGAAATCTGGTCGATAGTGTTCCTGAAAAAATTATTCTCCAGCATACCGGTGGGCCTTGTAAACGACCTCAGCCCGCTGGGGCATTCAGGGCAACGGAGATTGCACGACGTTGTTGGTTCAAATGAAAGCGACACGGGATAGCCCCACTGTACGGGTTTGCGGGTCCATTTACTGAAATAAAAACTGCTAAGCACCTTACCAGCATTCCATGTTCTCCTCAGGGTTAATTTCGAAAGGAGATTTATGGTATCGTTCAGGTTGAACCGTGCCATAACAGTAAAGTTAAGGTTAGCAAACCTTATCTGAACATAAGTTCCTTAACTCTTTCTTTATCTTCTTTTTCTTTTTTCAGATCGAACATTGTACCGAAAATATGGTCCCACAATGTGGTGCTTACACCATAGCCTTTGCCTTCGTCTTTGTAGTGGTGAAGGTGATGGTTTCTCCATAGTGGCTTAACCCATTTGAAAGGTGGATTCCACGCGTGGATGGCGTAATGCATGGTTCCGTACATAAGGTAACCGATGATAAAACCGGGGAAAAACATGAAGGCTGATTTTCCCATTGTCAGGTATTGCAAGCCAAAGATTACTGAAGCAAGTATCAGACTGGGTACCGGTGGCATGAACAACCGTTCTTTGTCGCGCGGATAATGATGATGATTGCCATGCATGATATAAATGATTTTTTTTGCCCTATCGCTCTCTGCTACATGGTGGAATATGAAACGGTGCATCATGTATTCAAAAAAGGTCCAGAATAGCATGCCGGCAAAAAATAAGAGGATTATTTTCCAGTAAGGGTTATGGAGTGAAGCCGATGAATAGTAAATCAAACCCACGGCGATAGGAAGATACAACCCCCAGATAACGAGGGGATGAGTTTTTGTGAGCATTTCGAGATACCCGTTATTGAAAAGCTGTGCCTGTCCTTTGTTATTGATTTTTTCGAATTTCATAAATCAGCTGTTTCGATGGCCAAAAATACGATTAGTATCTGATTTCAATAGCCGCCAATCCTTTTACCTTTGCGCGTTCCTATTACAGAAATCTTAAATTTCGCTTATTCATGAAGCTTGTCTCTTACCTGTATGAAGGCCACGACCGCCTCGCGTTATTATCCGATGGGTTATTGTTCAACATGGAAAATCTTCACCCCGATCTGCCGGCAAATATGAGCATGTTTCTCCAATATTGGGAGGATTCATTGCCAATGGTACATGGTGGCGAATTGATGATAAAGGAGGGAAAGATCGTTCCCGAAGACGGATTGGATATTGAGTCTATAGATCTACTTGCTCCTGTTCCCTTTCCCTCATCGTGCAGGGATGGATATGCGTTCAGGCAGCATGTAGCCACTGCAAGAAGAAACCGTAACGCCCAGATGATACCCGAATTTGACCAGTACCCTGTATTTTATTTTACCAATCACCATTCTGTTGTTGGTCCCGGTGATATTTCCTGCATGCCCGATCATTTTGAAAAACTTGATTTTGAGCTGGAGGTGGCTATCGTGATTTCTAAACACGGTAGAAATATTAAGGCAGAAGAGGCCGACGCATATATCGCGGGAATGATGATCATGAACGACGTTAGTGCAAGAACCCTGCAGATGGAAGAGATGCTGCTCAACCTGGGACCTGCAAAGGGGAAAGATTTCGCAACAGCAACAGGTCCATATCTCGTAACACTCGATGAACTGGAGCCCTTTGTAATACCGGCTAAGCCGGGCCACACAGGCAAAAACTGGAATCTGCGTATGCAGTGCCTGGTAAATGGTGTTCAGGTAAGCGATGGCAACCTGGGCGACATGGATTGGACATTCGCCGAATTAATCGAAAGAGCTTCATATGGAGTTGATCTTTATCCCGGCGATATTATCGGCAGCGGCACTGTGGGCACAGGCTGTTTTCTTGAATTAAACGGCACCGGCAAGATCAACAACCCTGCCTACCAGGAACAATGGCTCAAAGAGGGAGATGTGGTAGAACTTCAAGTAGATCAGCTGGGCATACTAAAAAATACATTTGTCAGGGAAGAAAGTGATTTTTCAATACTAAGGATCAAAAAGAATATCTGAAACACCACCTACCTGAAAACAATTATTTTTGCGGCTTAATTCGGAACAATGCATTTATCTGACCAGGAGATCATTCGGAGGGATAAGTTAAAACAGCTTCAGGAAATGGGCATCGACCCTTATCCGGCGTCGCTTTACCCGGTAAACATAACAACCAATTATATAAGGGAAAATTATAAGGGAGAATCAAACGCGCAGGATTTTAAAGATGTATCCATTGCGGGCCGCATTATGGGGATTCGCGACATGGGCAAAGCGTCGTTTGCCGTATTACAGGACTCGGTTGGAAAGATTCAGCTTTATATTAAAAGAGATGACATTGCGAATGGTGAAGATAAAAGCCTCTACGATAAAGTATGGAAGCACCTTATCGATATTGGCGATATCATAGGTGTAAAAGGCTATGTATTCACTACACGCACAGGCGAATTGTCAATACATGTTACTGAACTGCGGCTCCTTTCCAAATCACTTAAGCCTCTCCCAATAGTTAAGGAGAAGGAAGGAGAAACCTTTGATGCAGTAACAGATCCTGAATTTAAATACAGGCAGCGTTATGCGGATCTGATAATAAATCCTGAAGTGAAGGAAACTTTTATTAAGCGCACGAAGATGATGAACGCAATAAGAGAATTCCTTAACAATAATGGGGCGCTGGAAGTAGACACACCTGTGCTTCAGAATATTCCGGGAGGAGCAATTGCCCGGCCGTTTAAAACGCATCACAATGCTCTCGATATCCCGCTTTACCTGCGCATAGCAAATGAATTGTTCCTTAAAAGACTAATAGTCGGCGGGTTCGACTGGGTATACGAATTCAGCAGGAACTTCCGAAACGAGGGAATGGATAGAACACATAACCCCGAATTCACGGTGCTTGAATTTTATGTTGCGTACAAAGATTATCAATGGATGATGGAAACAACCGAGCAGATGCTCGAATCGGTGGCTATTGCCACAAACGGAACAACGAAGGTTGTGGCAGACGGAAAGGAAATTGATTTCAAGGCACCATACAGAAGGCTGACTATGCATGATGCCATTAAGGAATATACCGGCTATGACATTAACGGCCTTGATGAAGCAGGACTTAGAAAGGTTTGTGCGGAATTGAAAATACCTGTCGAACCTTCAATGGGTGTGGGTAAGCTGATCGATGAAATATTCAGCGAAAAATGCGAAAAGAATTTTATTCAGCCCACTTTCATAATTGACTATCCGGTAGAGATGAGTCCTCTTACAAAGAAGCATAGAAGCAAACCAGGACTGGTTGAGCGATTCGAGTTAATGATCAACGGAAAGGAAATGGCAAATGCTTATACTGAGCTGAATGATCCGGTTGAGCAGCGTGAACGATTTGCACAACAGGCGAAACTGATGGAAAGGGGCGATGAAGAGGCAATGTATATTGATTACGATTTTCTCCGTGCACTTGAATATGGCATGCCGCCAACAGCAGGCATCGGCTTCGGTATCGACCGCCTGTGCATGCTGATGACGGCTCAGCCATCAATACAGGATGTATTATTTTTCCCACAAATGAGAAATGAAGAAATTACTTAGCCATATTTTTCTTCACCTTCTCGATAATATCGGATAATTCTTTATTGGTAAAGAACTTGTACACCTCATGTTCTTTCGACGGATCGAATGAGCCCGGGATCTTTCTATAAGGACCGATTATCTCCGCCTCCGTATTCTTTGTGATTTTTGCTATTGACATCGGCGGGATGCTATAATTCCTCTTTGCTTCGGTCACTCCCTGACCTTTCATTAACATGGTCAGACTATCCACCCGCTGCCACAGGTTCTCTTCTGTGATAACGATCTGCGAATTGTCGGTGCCTGTTTTCTGATAGCTGCCTGCTATTGTATCTTTTTTCAAATTGAGAAGGTACAGGCCAGCTTCTTTCACGTCGAATTCTTTGTTCCCTGACGGCGCGTTCACAGTCAGCTTATCTCCGCTGGGAACAATGGTTTGTTCGTTATGTGTTGTTCCCGGTTGAAGAGTAATTGTATTACCGTCGGCCTTAATTGTTCCGCTGGCCATCACAACTACTTTCTTGCCGCCGCCATTGCACGAATAAAAGCAAAAAGAGACTATAGATAAGACTAAAACTATATAGTTTTTCATTTTTCGAATCTTTCGTTGACTTTATTCCAGTTAACCACGTTCCAGAAAACTCCCAGATATTCAGCCCTGCGGTTCTGGTATTTTATATAGTAAGCATGTTCCCACACATCTACTCCAAGCAAAGGCGTGCCTTTAACTTCTGCAACATCCATAAGGGGGTTATCCTGGTTAGGCGTTGAAGAGATCTCGAGCTTTCCATTATTTTTTGTGAGCCATGCCCATCCGGAACCGAAACGAGTCATCGCTGCATTGTTGAATTTTTCTTTGAATGTGTCGAATGAACCAAATGTTGAAGTGATAGCTTCAGCAAGTTTTCCGGTGGGTGTGCCACCTGCGTTCGGAGAGAGGCTTTCCCAGAAAAAAGTGTGATTCCAGTGACCACCACCGTTATTTCGTACTGCAGCGCTTATGCTGCCTGCTGCCGCAACAAGTTCTTCGAGAGATTTATTTTCATTCGGAGTGCCGGCGATTGCTTTATTTAGATTGTCAACATAAGCCTGATGGTGCTTACCGTGATGTATCTGCATTGTGGTTGTGTCGATATGAGGCTCTAGTGCATCGTGCGCGTAAGGCAGAGCTGGTAATGTAAATGCCATAACTATTGAAGTTTTAGATTTAAACGATTCTATAAAATTAGTGATATTGAAATTAACCGGACTTATCTCCGTGCCTTAAAAAAAATTTTCATCAATGAGGCACATTCATCCGCAAGTACACCTTTTGTTAATTCTGTTTTGGGATGAAATGGCCAGGCGGATTTAGTAGAATATCCGTTTTTTTCATCTGATGCACCATATACCACACGCGCTATCTTGCTCCAGTAAAGAGCACCTGCACACATCAGGCATGGTTCAACTGTAATATAAATGGTAGCTTCCGGCAGGTATTTGCTTCCAAGAAAATTAAATGCAGATGTTAGAGCGAGAATCTCTGCGTGAGCCGTGGGATCATTAAGCCGCTCTACCTGGTTATTTCCGCGCGCGATCACCCTTTCGTTCTGCACAATTATCGCACCAACAGGAACCTCTTCAGCTTCAAACGCTTTTTGCGCTTCCCGCAGAGCGAGTTTCATGTAATATTCATCTGTCATATATCAACGATGCTCTTTATAAATTAATGGTTGAAGCGTTGTCCTCAGCATGTCTAACTCATCGTTGGTAAGATCCGGAACATTTACCGTATTAACGGCTTCTTCAACCTGTTCAAATGTTCGCATGCCCACCACCGCCGAAGTTACCGCTTCATTTTGCAGCACATATTTAATAGCGGTTTGCGTCGCGCTTCTTTTTTCACCTGAAAATTTATGCACAGATGCAGATATTTTTGCTACGTCTTCTGCCGGGTAATCCAGGTAAGACTTACCGGGCTTATTGATCAGCAGTCCCTGGCCAAGACTGCCCCTTACCAGAACTCCAATATTATTTTTATGTAACAATTGCAAAGTTTCCTCTTCCGGCCTTCGGTCTAACAAGCTATACTGAGTCATTACGCTTACAATCGATGATCTTTTTATATACTCTCTTATAACGTTCGGGCGGATGGACGAGATGCCATAATAGCGAATCTTACCCTGCAGGATCAGTGATTCAAAAGCGTCTATCGTGTCGTCAATATTATCGTTGATTGTTCCGCCGTGAAGCTGGTACAGGTCTATGTAGTCGGTGTTTAACCGTTCGAGGCTCTGTTCAATACAGCTAAGGATATGTTTTCTGGTTGGATTCCAGTCGAGTCCTCCATCGGCCCTTCTTACATTGCCGGCCTTTGAAGCGATTATCAGTTTATCACGTCTTCCTTTTATTGCCTTGCCTATGATCATTTCATTGATGCCGTCTTGATAAATATCTGCTGTATCGAGGTAATTTATTCCCAACCCGATGGCTTTATCAAGAACAGGAATTGCCGCTTTTTCATCTGCGGGTAACGACATACAACCAAATCCGATCTTCGACACGTTTAGCGCCGAAGAGCCAACAACAGAATAGATCATCAAATAAAATTAGGTAATTAGACGGCGCATTTTTCGTGATAGTTTTCCAATACTATCACTGATTTCTGAAATTCGAAGCCAGAATATTTTACCGCAATTTCGTTTAGTAATTCTTCAATCTCTTCAATTTCTTTCATTACAACAAGCTTGCTGCGGAACTCTTTTATGTTTGGCAAGCCTTTAAGATAGTTTGCGTAGTGCCTGCGCATCTCGAGGATTCCAACTACAGGTCCTTTCCATTCATACGACCTGCGGAGATGCTTACGGCAAACATCAATTCTTTGTTCAATACCAGGAGGCGGAAGATGATCTCCCGTTTTTGCGAAATGTTTTATTTCATCGAATATCCAGGGGTAGCCTATTGCGGCGCGGCCTATCATGATGCCATCTACGCCGTACCTGTTCTTGTATTCCAGAGCTTTTTCAGGTGAGTCAATATCTCCATTGCCGAATATGGGAATATGGATTCTCGGATTATTCTTCACTTTTCCGATCAGTGACCAGTCTGCCGAGCCTTTATACATCTGCATCCTGGTGCGGCCATGTATAGCGAGTGCTTTGATACCCACATCCTGAAGGCGCTCCGCTACTTCCTCAATATTCCTTGAGTCGTTGTCCCAGCCCAGCCTTGTTTTCACTGTCACGGGCAGATTCGTGGATTTTACTACAGCTTCGGTTAGTCTGACCATCAGTGGAAGATCCTTTAGAACTCCTGCACCTGCTCCCTTGCAGGCAACTTTCTTTACAGGGCATCCGAAGTTAATATCGAGCAGGTCGGGGTTGGTAACGTCTACAATTTTTGCAGCAAGCGAGAGGCTTTCCTCGTCGCCTCCGAAGATCTGGATACCTACCGGGCGTTCGTAATCGAAGATGTCGAGCTTTTTACGGCTTTTTATTGCATCGCGGATCAGACCTTCCGAAGATATGAATTCGGTGTACATCAGGTCGGCGCCATTATCCTTGCAAACGGCCCTGAAAGGAGGGTCGCTTACATCTTCCATAGGTGCAAGAAGCAATGGAAAATCGGGAAGCGATATGTTGCCTATCTTAATCATTTTCAACCGTTGACGCACCCCGCACGTGGGCACTGAACGCGAATCCGTATCTTGTAAAAAATTCCGGCAAATTTACACTTATATCTTGTATGGATGGTCATCTACGCGTTAAATCTCCCTGGTCACAGCTTGGCATTTTTTTCGGTTTATTAGGAGGCGGATTTATTATTGGATATCTGATAATGGGCATCATCGCGTTCTCCCTTGGACTTCAGGATGCGACTTCAATGGGTAAGCTCGACTGGTCGAAACCGGTAGTAATCGAGGGTATGAAGATCATTCAGGCACTTTCTTCAATACTCATCTTTTTCCTGCCTGCTTTCATATTCGCTGTTATAATTTACGGCGGCAGGGCCACCAGCTTTCTGGGGTTGAAGCCGGCTCAGTTAAAGTCAATGTATATTCTTGCGATAGTTCTGATAATAGCTGCGTTTCCTTTTGTGTTCTGGCTGGGTGAACTGAATCAATTAATACCCCTGCCGAAATGGATGGGTGATCTGGAACAGGAAGCTACAAAATCGATGCAGCAATTTTTGAAAGCGCGCAGCAGCGGAGAAGTGTTTTTAAATGTGATTATTATCGCACTGTTGCCTGCTATCTGCGAAGAAGTATGTTTTCGTGGCGCACTGCAGCGAATCATGATCCACATCACAAAGAATGCATGGACGGGAATTATCGTCACCGCCTTACTTTTCTCCGCGCTTCACCTGCAGTTTCAGGGATTTTTTCCGAGGATGTTTCTGGGAATAATACTCGGAGCAATTTATTGGTATAGCGGTAGCCTTTGGCCCAGCATACTTGCACACTTTGTGAATAATGCCATACAGGTAGTGGTGGTATCATATGCACCGCAATACATCGAGAAAAATCCTCCCGTTCCCGTTTTACTCGCGGCTTTCAGCGGGTTGCTGATATGGGGACTTCTATATGTTTTCAAAACTACCTCGAAAGTTTCTTACCAGAAGATATATGAACCAGAAGAAATCAACCGGACTAACGAATTTGTTTCTTAACCCACATTCATGGCGCTGAACAAAGGAACATTTAAAACCCGGTCGCTTACAGCCGCAATTTTTGTGGTTGTGATGCTCGCTGGTTTACTAATCAGCCACTGGACATTCTTCCTCCTTTTTACAGTCATACATTTCGGATGCTGGACAGAATATCAGAAGCTTGTTGGACTGATTGATAAAGATTACAAATCAATATCGGAGCTGCACCGCTACGGTATTATGATTGCCGGTTGGTGCATAATGCTTTATTTCACCAATAACGACTTCAGGTTCGGTGATTTTGTTTTACACTCAATAGGATGGTGGCTCGCATTGTTATTTGCATTCCTGCTGCCTATAACTGAGTTGCTTTTTTCTCATAACATATCACCTAAAAACATGGGGTACTCGGCGCTCGGACTGATTTATATTTCTCTCAGTTGTGGACTGATGATAGACTTGCTGATATTTCCATCAATTCCTTTCATGTCGATGCCGCTTATGCCTATTATTATTATCGCCTGCATGTGGATCAACGATACAATGGCATATATTGTCGGATCGCTGATAGGTAAAACGCCACTCACGTCCGTTTCGCCGAAAAAAACATGGGAAGGAACACTCGGGGGTATCATACTCTGCATCACTGTAGTTACGATCGGAAGCAGCTATTTACCCACGCTGCGAGATTTCCATTTCATTCACTGGCTGATGATCTCTCTTATCGCTTCAGTTGCAGGAACCTTCGGTGATATACTGGAAAGTAAATTAAAACGTATGGCTGGTGTGAAAGACAGCGGCTCCTTAATGCCCGGCCATGGCGGATTTTTAGACAGGTTCGATTCACTGCTGGTGGCAACACCGTTTGTGTGGTTATATGTTGAGACGTTTTTAAGATAGGTTGATTATTTTTGGACCTTAACCATTCGATCAATGACGATTCACAGAGAGGGTATAAAAACGATAATGATCACGGCGATTTTATTCGGGGCCGTAAACCTGGCGTCGTTTTATTTGCTCAGCTATAATTATCCATGGGTAAGCTGGGCCATCTTCCTTGTTACTATCGCCTTCTGGTTATTTATTATTTCATTTTTCCGCGTTCCTTCGCGAAATCTTGTTGTGAACGAAGAATATATTGTTGCCCCCGCCGACGGCAAAGTTGTAGTAATTGAAGAAGCATATGACGAAGAATATTTTAAAGATAAGAGATTACAGATCTCAATTTTCATGAGTCCTGCCAATGTGCATCAAAACAGAAATCCTATCAGCGGCGAAGTTGTATACAGTAAGTATCACAAAGGGAAGTATCTCGTTGCCTGGCATCCAAAGTCATCTACCGAAAACGAAAGGCATTCGGTGGTGATCATGAACAAGAATGGTGAAGTGCTTGTAAAACAGATAGCCGGAGCGGTGGCAAGAAGGATCGTAAATTACCTTAAGGTTGGACAGAAAGCAGACCAGGCTGCTGAAATGGGATTTATTAAGTTTGGCAGCAGGGTGGATGTGTTGTTGCCTGTTGAATGTAAAGTGGAAGTGAAGCTTAACCAGGTAGTAGTTGGCGGCATTACAGTTCTCGCGAAACTTTGATCAGAATATATCCTGCAATTCTTTCAACGAATGAACAGTGTACGTTGGCTGTATGTTACATATCTCCCCAGAGTGATTTACATATACCTGATCAATACCTGCATTGATCGCGCCTTTAATATCTACCTCAATACTATCACCGATCATTATGCTCTGGTGTTGCAGCGCTTTCGCTTTATTCAATGCATAATCAAATATTTCTTTCTTCGGTTTCATGCTGTTGCTTCCTTCGGAGGTGATCACTTCAGCAAAAAATTCTGAAATGCCGCAGTTGCGGAGCTTGCAGTGTTGTGTTTCTTCAAATCCGTTGGTTATCAGGTGAAGCTGGTATCCTTTATCTTGCAGGTATTGCAAAGTTTCCACTGCGCCGGCAAATAATATTTTTCGAGTTGGCAACAGCTCGAGGAAACGGTGACCCAGGCGTCGTGCAAGGTTTTCGTTCTTTATGCCAAAATCCGTGAGAGTGTTCCACATCCTTTTCCACCTTAGTTCCTCTGCTTTAAGAATACCGTTCCTGTATTTTTCCCATAGCTGCTCATTATGTGCAAGGTAAACGTTAAGGAAATTTTCAAAATTTTCGATACCGGCTTTTTCGAGTTCAAGCTCATCATACAATTCGCTTAAAGTAAGTCGTGCGTTTTCATTGAAATCCCACAGTGTGTGATCGAGATCGAAGAACAGGTGACGGTATTTCATTCACCAAAAATAGCCTATATTGGGCACCCTGCATGTTATGAACATTGTAATAACCGGCGCTTCGAAAGGAATTGGAAAAGCTATCGCAGAAAAATTTGCCGCGAACGGTTACTCTCTTTTTCTGTGTGCACGCACTGCGTCTGAACTCGCTGAAAGTGCCCGGAATATATCACTGAAGTTTCCCAATGTTAATGTTGAATATAAAGAATGTGATGTTTCGAAAAAAGAAGAGTTACATACTTTTGCTGATTGGATACATACCCACACCACCGCGGTTGATGTGCTTGTAAACAATGCCGGCAGTTTTGTTCCGGGACAGGTACATGAAGAAGAGGATGGGACCATTGAATATTTGATGAAGACAAATGTTTACAGCGCATATTACCTCACCAGGTATCTGCTGCCACAGATGATGAAGAGGAAAAGCGGTCACATATTTAATATATGCTCCATTGCTGCGTTGAAAGCATACAAGTATGGAGGATCATACAGCATTACCAAATACGCGATGGCGGGATTGTCGGTTAATCTGCGGGATGAATTGAGGGAATATGGAGTGAAGGTAACAGCAGTGTATCCGGGAGCCACCTATACAGCGTCGTGGGAAGGAAGCGGGATACCTGCCGGGCGTATGATGACAGCAGAAGATATAGCCGATATGATTTATACTTCATCCTCACTTTCACCCCAGGCATGTGTTGAAGAAATTGTGATACGTCCGCAACTGGGAGATCTATGAAAAAAAAGTTCGCGATATTTATTGTTTGCGTTTGTTGCTTTTCGGTCAACCTATTTTCGCAGTATGAATCCGGGCTTGTTGAAGACAATTCTGAATTAGCTCCGGGAGAAAATGCCGATGAGAAAATCAAAAAAAATTTTTTCCTTCGCGTGGAAGTGAGCAAAACTGAATGTT
>Ga0209382_10002152_pt1 | contig 29363 bp, 25 predicted proteins | sample SoiMetdeltSBSDD5_FD_187599 | JGI IMG/M metagenome (GOLD analysis project Ga0209382, IMG submission 187599) | Bulk soil microbial communities from a Populus tree surrounding site in Tennessee, USA - Soil MetaG P. deltoides SBSDD5 (SPAdes) (version 2) | ecosystem: Environmental > Terrestrial >...
GCCCTCGCCGGACTCGGGGTCGGCGACGATCACGTGGGTCTCCACCTCGTCGTCGGTCATCGGCAGCAGCGTCACCCCGGGCTCCCACCGCGTGCACAGCGCCTCGGTCACCGCCGAGAGCGGGTAGCCGGCGCGCAGCATCCTGGTGCGCACCAGGTGGGTGGCGAGATCCCGGTCGCCGAGCCCGAACCACGCCGGCTGCGCCCCGTACGCCGCCAGCTCCTCGCGCACCGTCCAGGTCTCCCGCGAGCGGCCCCAGCCGCGTTCGCCGTCGATGCCGCCGCCGAGCGTGTACATGCAGGTGTCCAGGTCGGGGCAGACCCGCAGCCCGTGCAGCCACAGGTCGTCGCCGGTGTTCACGATCGCAGTGAGGGTGTGGCTGCCGCTGCCGGACGGGCTGCTGAGGGCCTTCTTGACGCCCTGCAGGAACCGCGCTCCGCCGAACCCACCGGCCAGCACCACGACGTTCACACGCGGAGCCTACGGCCGGCCGGCCCGGAACGCGTCCAGCTGGTCCAGCCAGGCCTGCAGGGCCAGGAACGGCTCCGGCAGCAGCCGGTACACCCGCAGCCGCGCGTCCCGCTCGGACCAGCTGACCGCCACCAGGCCGCCGGCGCGCAGGACCCGCAGGTGGCGGCTGGTCGCCGGCGGTGTCATGCGCAGCTCGGCGGCCAGCTCGCCGGCCCGGCGCGGGCCGGCCCGCAGCAGGTCCACCAGCCGGCGCCGGGTGGGTTCGGCCAGCGCGGCCAGGGTGCGGTCGAGGTCGTTGCTCACCCATGGCTCCTGACGCCCATTGACAATATTTAACGCTGATGAGAATAATATAGTGTCATGGAACAGGTCACGCCATACCTGCTGTACGAGGACGTCGCGGCCGCGCTGGACTGGCTGTCCGGGGCGTACGGCTTCAAGGAGACGCTGCGCTTCACCGACGCCAACGGCCGGGTCAGCCACGCCGAGATGGACGCGGGCGCCGGCGGCCAGTTCATGCTCGGCGAGCCCGGCGGCGGCTACCGCAACCCCCGGCGCAGCGGCCACCGCAACGCCTTCCTGCACGTGCTGGTCGAGGACGTCGACGCGCACTGCGAGCGGGCCAGGGCGGCCGGCGCCGCCATCGTGTCCGAGCCGGCGGACAAGGAGTACGGGCTGCGCACCTACCGGTCCGAGGACCCGGAGGGCCACCAGTGGGACTTCGCCACCCTGCTGCGCGAGGTGCGGCCGGAGGAGTGGGGCGCGGTCAGCGCCAGAACATGAACTCGTCGGCGCCGATCTCCGCGGCCAGCGGTTCGCCGCCGATCGCGTCGAACACCTCGTACGCGGCGTCGAAGAACAGCCTTGCCAGCGGCGGTACCGCGATCAGCAGGGCGAACAGCGCCAGCGGCGCCCACGGGCGCACGGTGTTCGCCAGCCTCCTCGCGTCGTAGGACAGGTACGGCTCGATCGCGCCGAAGCCGTCCAGGCCCGGCACCGGCAGGATGTTCAGCAGGAACGCCAACACCTGAACCAGGGCCAGGTAAGACAGCCCGACGAGCAGCCCCAGCGGCATGGCGACGGTCGCCACCACCAGCGCCAGCAGCGCGCCGAGCAGCAGGTTGGACAGCGGCCCGGCCAGCGAGACCGCGGTCTGCACGGCGCGCGAGCGCAGCGCGTGATGGTTGATCCACACCGCGCCTCCCGGCAGCGCCAGCCCGCCGGCCAGCAGCAGGATCAGCGGCAGCACCAGGGACAGCGCCGGGTCGGTGTAGCGGCGGATGTCCAGCGTCAGGTAGCCCTTGGCGCGCACCGAGCGGTCACCGCCGCGGTAGGCCACGTAGGCGTGGCCGAACTCGTGCAGGCACAGCGAGACGGCCCAGCCGCCGAGCACCAGCAGCACGATCCCGGTGGTGATCGCCCACGAGGCGTCCAGCGTCGCCAGCAGCCCGCCGGCGGCCGTCACCGCGAGCAGGCCGAGAAAGATCGGGCTGGGCAGAAAGATCGAACCGTGCGTTCGGCGTGTCACGCCGGCAAGTCTTGCGGATTCCGGTATTTATCTCCTCAGTTGGGGGTCTGCGCTTGACCCGTGGGCGTCACACGGGTGTAATCACGTCCATGTCATTCGCCGGGAACGGGGCCGGCGAGTCCGCCTCGGTGGCAGGGACGACAGGACGGACCGGGCGGCTGGGAGTCGCCGGCCGGACCGGCCAGGCCGGCGAACCAGAGAAGCGGGCTTGACATGACCACGACGGCGAAGGGGGCCGCAGTGGATCGAATCGTGTCCGCTCCCGCCGACTTCGGCTCGATCGGCACCGATGTGCTGTCGATCGCCGAGTTGATCGGTGAGCCCGACGAACAGGACTGGCAGGAGCGCGCACTCTGCGCCCAGACCGACCCCGAGGCGTTCTTCCCCGAGAAGGGCGGCTCCACCCGCGAGGCGAAGCGGATCTGCTCCGGTTGCGAAGTGCGCGCGGAGTGCCTCGAGTACGCCCTGGCACACGACGAGCGGTTCGGCATCTGGGGCGGCCTGTCCGAGCGCGAGCGCCGCCGGCTCAAGCGACGCGCCTGCTGACCCCGTGCCGGCTCGGTGCGCCGTACGGTGTTGGCGACCCCGGCCATCGGTAACGGGAGGGTAGGTGCCGAGGAGCGCGCGCCGCGGGCGCCACCGCGCCCCGGGACCGCCGGCCCGGCCAGCCGAGATCGAGACCGCGCCCGTGCTCGCCGTCCTGGTCTGCCACGACGGCGAACGCTGGTTGCCGCAGGCGCTGGCGGCGCTCGCGGCCGTCACCCCGCCGCCACGGCACGCGGTCGCCGTGGATACCGGATCCGCCGACGGCACCCCCGCCCTGCTCAGCGAGGCCCTGACCGCCCGGCTGATCGACGGCGTGCTCACCCTGCCGGCCGGCACCGGGTTCGGGGACGCCGTCCGGCACGCCGTCGAGCAGGCCGAGCGGCGCTGGGGCGACCCCGGCCCGTGGGTGTGGCTGCTGCACGATGACTGCGCGCCGGAGCCGGGATGCCTGGCCGCGTTGCTGCGCACGGCCGAGGTGTCCCCGGCGGCCGCGGTACTCGGCCCGCTGTGCCTGGACTGGTCGGACCCCCGGCTGGTGATCGAGGCCGGCCTGTCCACCGACGTCGCCGGGCACCGGCAGACCGGCCTCGGCGTGGCCGAGCTCGACCCCGGCCTGCTCGATGGTGCGCTCGCCCAGGACCTTGCTCAGGACCTTGCTCAGGACTTTGCCCAGGACTTTGCCCAGGACACCGAGGTGCTGGCGGTCGGCAGCGCCGGCGCGCTGGTGCGGCGCGAGGTCTGGAACCGGCTCGGCGGGTATGACCCGGCGCTGCCGCTGCTGCGCGACGACCTGGACTTCGGCTGGCGGGTCAACCGCGCCGGCCAGCTCGTGCTGCTGGTACCGGCGGCCAGGATCCGGCATGCCGCCGCCGGCAGCCGCGACGAGCGAGCCATGGACGCCCTGGACGGGGTGCCGCGGCCGTCCGCGGACCGGGCGCACGGCGTGCGAACCTTCCTCGCCAACTGCGGCACCGCCGGATACCTGCTCGGGCTGCCGCGCCACGTGCTGCTGTGCCTGCTGCGGGCCGCCGCAGCCGGCCTGGCCCGGCGCGGTGCCGCGGTCCGGGCTGAGCTGTACACCGCCCGATACCTGCTCGGCGGGCGGGCCGGGCTGCGTTCCGCGCGGCGCGCCAGGCGGGCCACGGCACGCGCCGGGCACGCCAGCATCCGCGGGCTGCTGACTACCCGCCGTGGCCGCCTGCGGTCAGCCGCCCGCGGCGGCCTGCATGCCCTGGCCCGCCGCCGGATCGCGGCCGACGCCGCGGCCGGCCGCCTCACGCCAGGCGCCACGGTCCTGCCACCGGCCACGGCGCCCGCCCCGGCCCCCGGTGCCACGCGGTCCACGCAGCCGGACCCTGGGCGTGGCCGCCAGCCGGTGGGACCGGACGCCCTTCCGGCCGGTGCCCTCGGCGCGCCCCGCCGCGGCGTCGCCCGGCTGCGGCCGCCCGGCATCTCGGTCGTCCTCCCGGTACCCCTAGCGCCGCCGCCGCCGTCGCCGCCGTCGTCTCCGTCGGCCTTGGTGGAGCGTGGGACGCCCACGGCGCCCCCGGCGGATGGTGGGACGCCCGGGTTGCCGCGGTCGTCGTCGCCGTCGTCGGCCTGGGTGGAGCGTGGGACGCCCACAGCGCCTCCGGCGGATGGTGGGACGCCCGGGTTGCCGCCGCCGCGGTCGCGGTCGCGGCCGGTGCCGTCGGCCTTGGTGGAGCGTGGGACGCCCACGGCGCCGCTGGCGGATGGTGGGACGCCCACGCCCCGGGGCGACGAGGCGGGGCGCGAGCTGATGGTGGTCCAGGTGGGTGGCGCGCGCCTGGTGCGCGAGCTGCTGCTGGCCCCGCCCCTGCTGCTGGTCGCCGGCCTGGTGCTGGCCGCGGCCGCGGCGCACCGCGGGCGGTACGGGCTGGACCTCACCGGTGGCCGGTTGGCGCCGCTCGCCGGGCTGGCCGAAACCTGGTCGGCCTACCTGGCGGAATGGCACCCGGTGCTGGGTGGGACCGCCTCGCCGGCGCCGGCCACGCTCGCCGTGTTCGGCGTGCTCGGTGCCCTGCTCCGGCCGTTCGGCGGTGGGCCGGCGGCGGCCGTGTCGCTGCTGGTGCTGGCCGCGATGCCGCTGGCCGGGATCTCCGCCTACTGGGCGACCAGGCGGCTGGCGGCGCCGCGGTGGAGCCGGGCCGCGGCCGCGGCCGCCTACGCGCTGCTGCCGGTCGGCGCCCAGGCCGCGGCCGGCGGCCGGCTGGACGGCGTGGTGGCGCACGTGCTGCTGCCTGCCGTGCTGGCCGGTGTGGCCGGAGTGCTCGCCGGGTGGACCGTCGGCGGCGGCCGTGGCTGGCTGGCCTCGGCGTGCGCCACCGCCATCGGCCTCGCGGTGGTCAGCGCGTTCGCGCCGCTGGTGCACGTGCTGGTGCTGGTCCTGGTGCTCGGCGGGTTCGTCGCCGTGCCAGGGCCACGCGGGCGGGGGCTGCGCCGCATCGTGGCGCTGTTCGTGGTGGTGCTGCTGCCGCTCGGGTTGCTGCTGCCGTGGCCGGCGGTGGTGCTGCAACACCCATCGGTGCTGCTGCACGGCGCCGGTGCGGTGGTCACCGAGCGGCAGCTCGACCCGCTGCGCCTGCTCATGCTCGATGCCGGCGGCGAGCCCGGCCTGGCCCCGCTGCTCGGCGTGCTGGTCGTCGCCGGCTGCCTCGGCGCCGCGGCACTGCGGCCGCGGCGGGCGGCGGTGCCCGGCCTGGTGATGGCCGGCGTCGGAATGGTCGGCGCGCTGGTGGTGTCGACGCTGACCGCGGCGCCGCTGCCGGGTGGCGCACCGCAGCCGGGGTGGCCGGGAGCGGCGCTGCTGCTCGCCGCGTGCGGGCTGCTCTGGGCCGCGCTCACTACCGGTGCTCCGCCTGCACCGGGCGCCGCGCGGTCACCTGCCCGCCCCAGGCCGGCCACGCCGGCGACGCACCCAGCGGCGACGCGCCCTGCGACGCACCCAGCGGCGACGGACCCAGCGGCGACGCGGCCTGCGGCGACGCTTCCGGTGGCGATCGGCATCACGGCGGCGGCCGCGGTGGTTGCGGCGCTGGCCTTCGCCGCCGTCGCCGTCGCGTCCGGCGGGCCGCTGTCCACCGAACGGCCGCGGCTAGCTCCGCCGGTGCAGGCCGAGGTCGCCGCCGACCGCACCGGTGTGCTGGTGATCGGCCCCGCCGGGCAGCCGGTGCGGGCCGCGGCCGGCCGGCTGCCCGCCGCCGGTGACGACGACCTGGCGCCGGTGGCGACCGTGCCGACCAGGATGGCCCGCTGGGCCGCGGCGTTCCGCTCCGGCCAAGGATCCGGCGCGCAGGCGGCCGTGCTCGAGGCGGCCGCAGCCGGTGTCGAGCTCGTCGTGCTGCCGGACCGGGCCGCCGCCGGCGAGCTGCTGGCCGCGGCCGGCGCGCTGGTCGCCGCCGCGCCGGACACCTCAGACGGCCGGCCGACGGTGCGGCTGCTGCCGGCTCCCGCGCCGGCCGTGGTGCTGTCGCCGCAGGTCGCGGACCGGGCCCGGACCGGCGGCGCACCGCCGGCCGGCTACGGCGACCAGGGGCTGGCCACCGTGGCGGCCGCGCCGCCGGCCGTCCGCGTCATGATCAGCGATGGTCCGAAGGGCCGTGTGCTCGTGGTGGCCGCCGAGGTGGAGGACGGCTGGCGGGCCACCGTCGGCGGCCGCGCCACCCAGGTGACCAGGGCCTGGGGCCACCTGGTCGCCGTGCCGCTGCCGGCCGAGGCCGCCGAGGTGCGGCTACAGCGCTCGTCCGCGGTGCGCGGCCTGCTGTTGCTCGCCCAGCTTGCCATCGCGCTGTTCACGGTGATCACCGCAATCCCGCCGGCGCGTAGCCATGTCGCTAGGAGCGGCTAGGAATTGTCCACCGTGTCCGGGTCCAGCCCGAGGTAGCTGGCCACCTGCTCGACCAGCACGTCGTGCAGCAGGTCGGCCAGGTCGGCGCCGTGGGCGGCCCGAGCCTCGAGCGGCCGCCGGTAGAGCACGATCCGGGCTCTGGTCGGCAGGCCGGCGCCGTCCACCCCGGCCGGCACCAGCTTGGCAAGCGGCACGCTGCCGTCCTGCACCACGTCCTCGCCCCAGTGCAGATCGTCGGCGTCGGTCGCCGCCACTTCCGGCACGTCATCGACGGCGACGTCGAGCTGGGTGAGCTGCTCGTGCCAGCGGTGCTCGATCGGCTCCAGCGCGTCCAGCACCGCGGCGTCGAACTGCTCGGCCCGGCTGCGGGACGCCGGCATGCTCCGCGGGTACAGCGCGCCGCGCAGCCCACGACCGCGGCGGTCGCGGCTGCGCCGCCGGGCCCGCCGTGCGCTGCGTGCCAGCACCATAGGCGTGAGGGTACGCCCACCGGCGCCGCGCGCCTTCCGCCCACGAGCTGACCATGGCGCTATCGTCCGTCCTCGTGCGTAGCGTGCGGAAATGCTCCCGGACCGGGTGTCAGAACACCGCCGTCGCCACCCTTACCTACGCCTACGCGGACTCCACCGCGGTCGTCGGCCCGCTCGCCAGCTACGCCGAGCCCCACTCCTACGACCTGTGCGAGCGGCACGCGCTGCGGCTGACCGCGCCGCTCGGCTGGGAGGTCGTCCGCCACGAGGGTGATTTCGCCGACGTGGCCGCGACCGCGGACGACCTGACCGCGCTGGCCGAGGCGGTCCGCGAGGCGGGTCGAGCCGACCGGCCGGCCGAGCCTCCGGTCGCCACCCCGACCGGCCGCCGCGGCCACCTTCGGGTGCTACCCACCCCGGACGGCTGACTCATCGGGCCAGGCCACTGCGGCGCGGCAGCGGCCAGGCCCGACCGATAGGCTCGGCCTCGTGCGCGATCTCTCCACCATCGTCAAGGCGTACGACATCCGCGGCATTGTCGGCGACCAGCTCGACGCGGATGTCGTTCGGGAGATCGGCGCGGCGTTCGCCCAGCTGGTGAGCCCGGCCGACGCGGTCGTGGTCGGGTACGACATGCGCGGCTCGTCGCCAGGGCTGGTGGCCGCGTTCGCCGACGGCGTGACCGGCCGGGGCATCGACGTGGTGAACGTCGGGCTCGCCTCGACCGACCTGCTGTACTTCGCCTCCGGCCGGCTGGACATGCCGGGCGCGATGTTCACCGCGAGCCACAACCCGGCCCGCTACAACGGCATCAAGCTCTGCCGCGCCGGCGCGTACCCGATCGGCGCCGACAGCGGCCTCGCCGAGATCAGGGCGGCGGTCGAGCACGGCCTGCCGGCCGGCGGCAGCTCCGCACCGGCCGGCCGCACCCGCTCCGCCGACCTGCTCCAGGACTACGCCGAGCACCTGCGGACGCTGGTTGACCTGTCCTCGATCCGGCCGCTCCGGGTCGTGGTCGACGCCGGCAACGGCATGGCGGGCCACACCGTGCCGGCGGTCTTTACCGGCCTGCCGCTGACCGTCGAGGAGCTGTACTTCGAGCTCGACGGCAACTTCCCGAACCACGAGGCGAACCCGCTGGACCCGGCGAACCTGGTGGACCTGCAGCGGGCGGTCCGGGACAGCGGCGCCGACCTCGGCATCGCGTTCGACGGCGACGCCGACCGGTGCTTCGTGGTCGACGACAACGGCGACCCGGTGAGCCCGTCCGCGATCACGGCGCTGGTCGCGGTGCGCGAGCTGGCCAAGGAGCCGGGCTCGGTGATCATCTACAACTGCATCACCTCGAAGGCGGTTCCGGAGATCGTCACCGAGCACGGTGGCCGCCCGGTGCGGACCAGGGTCGGCCACTCCTACATCAAGGCCGAGATGGCGCGCACCGGAGCGATCTTCGGTGGCGAGCACTCGGCGCACTACTACTTCCGGGACTTCTGGCGGGCCGACTCCGGGATGCTCGCCGCGCTGCACGTGCTGGCCGCGCTCGGCGAGCAGGGCGGCCGGCTGTCCGAGCTGATGGCCGGCTACCGCCGGTACGCCTCGTCCGGCGAGGTCAACTCCACGGTCGACGACCAGGCCGGCCGGCTGGCCGCGGTCAAGCGGGACTACCAGGGCCGGCCGGGCGCGCGGCTGGACGAGCTGGACGGGCTCACCGTCGAGCTGCCCGGCGGCTCGTGGTTCAACCTGCGGCCGTCCAACACGGAACCGCTGCTGCGGCTGAACGTTGAAGCACCTGACGACGACGCCGTCGCCGCGCTGCGCGACGAGGTGCTCGCCATGGTGCGGAGCTGAGGAGGCGAGATGGCCGTCGAGCTGGACCCGCAGCTGCTGGAGATACTGGCCTGCCCGGCGCCGCATCATGCGCCGCTGCGCCTCGGCAGCCACGACGATCCGGAGGCTGATGCGCTGACCTGTACCGCGTGCGGCCGCACCTTTCCGGTGACCGACGGCATCCCGGTGCTGCTGCTGGCCGAGGCGACCCCGCCGACGACGGTGATCGCCGGCGAGCCGGAGAGCACCTGAGCGCCGATGCTGGACGAAGAGCTGCTGGACGATCCGGAGCGGCTGCAAGCAGGCGAGTCCGGCCAGCTCCTGCGGGCCGCGGCGACCTCGGGTGCGCAGGTCCGGGCCACCCTGCAGGCCGCCGCCGAGATCGAGCTGGCCGAGGCGTTGCGCGGCGCACGCCCGCGGGCGCTGGTGCTGCTGACCAGGCCGGGCGCCGGATCCTCCGCGGCGGGCATCCTGCGCGCGCTGCTCGGTGCCGGCTGCCCGGTGCCGGTGGTCGCGGTGGACTCCACGCCGCCGTGGGTCGGGCCGCTGGACGTCCTGGTCGGGTACACCGCCGACCAGAACGACCGGCCGCTGGCCGACTCGGTCGACCTTGCCGCCCGCCGCGGTGCCCAGGTGCTGCTCACCGCGCCGGCCGATGGTCCGGTCGCGGCCGCGGCCGCCGGCCGGGCCTGGTTGCTCACGCCGCGGGTGACGCCACCGCCGACGCTGGCGCTGGCCACCGCGCTCACCGCCGGGCTGCTGGCCGCTGGCGCGCTCGGGCTGCTCGCCACCGACCTGGACGGGCTGGCCGACGAGCTGGACCGGGAGGCCGAGCGCAACCACCCGCTGCACGAGTCGTTCGTCTGCCCGGCCAAGGCGCTGGCGCTGCGGCTGGCCCGGCGCAGCCCGCTGCTGCTCGGGCTGGACCCGGTGGCCAGCGCGGTGGCCAAGCACGCCGCGGCCACCCTCGGCGCGCACGCCGGGCTGCTCGCGGTGGCTACCGGCTACCGCGAGATGCTCGCCCAGCCGGCGCTGCACCAGGCCGCCGTGCACGCCGCCGCGCAGTCCACCGTGTTCCGCGACCCGTTCCTGGACGAGGACGACGAGGGCAGCCAGGCGCTGCGGGTGACGCTGCTGGCCATCCGCGCCGACGACGCGGCCGGGGTGGCCAGGCAGGCGGCCACCGGCGCGCTGGCCACCGCCGACGTGATCGCTCCCGGCGACGAGGTCTCCGGCGACGAGTCCCTGCTGGCGGCGCTGCTGGCCAGCAGGTTCGACGTGGCGGCGCTGTACCTGGGGTTGGCCACCGGAACGCTCGGCGGCCCCGGCCTCACTGCGCCGGTGTGGGCCTGAGCACGTGGAGCTGCTGCGCAACCCGGTACGGGCGTACGCGTGGGGGTCGCGTACCGCCATCGCGACCCTGCTCGGCAGGCCGGTGCCGGCGCCGCACCCCGAGGCCGAGCTGTGGATCGGCGCGCACCCGACCGACCCGTCGGTGCTGCTCGGCGAGCCGGAGCGGTCGCTGCTGACGGCCGTGGAGCAGGACCCGCAGGGCCAGCTCGGCAGGCAGTGCGCCGACCGGTTCGGCCCGCGGTTGCCGTTCCTGCTCAAGGTGCTCGCCGCCGACGAGCCGCTGTCCATGCAGGCCCACCCGTCGGCCCAGCTGGCCAGCGCCGGCTTCGCCCGGGAGCAGGCCAGCGGGATCCCGCTGGACGCCCCGCACCGCAACTACCGCGATGCCGACCACAAGCCGGAGCTGGTCTGCGCCCTCACCGAGTTCCACGCGCTGGCCGGTTTCCGCTCGGTGGCCACCGCCCTGGAGCTGCTGGACGCCCTGTGCGTGCCCGAGCTGGCCGCGTACGTCGAGCTGCTGGCGGCGCAGCCGGACGGCGACGGGCTGCGCGCGCTGTTCACCACCTGGATCACGCTGCCGCAGCAGGCGCTCGCCGAGCTGGTGCCCCGCCTGCTCGGTGCGTGCGTTGAGCACATCAGGGCGCGTGGCCCGTTCGGCCGGGAGTGCCGCACGGCGCTGCAGCTCGCCGAGCCGTACCCGACCGACGCCGGGGTGATGACCAGTCTGCTGCTCAACCACGTCCGGCTGATGCCCGGCGAGGCCATCTACCTGCCGCCGGGCAACCTGCACGCGTACCTGCACGGCACCGCGGTGGAGATCCAGGCCAACTCGGACAACGTGCTGCGCGGCGGGCTGACGCCCAAGCACGTCGATGTGCCGGAGCTGCTGCGGGTGCTGGACTTCGCCGACGGCGACATCCCGGTGCTGTGCGGCGAACCCGGCTGCGCCGAAGACGGCGCGGGCGGGCCGAGAGAGATCGTGTACCGCACGCCGACCCCGGAGTTCCAGCTCTCCCGGCTGGACTGGGCCGACGGGGACACCGAACCCGCCGTGCTCGCCTGCCGCGCAAGCCCCGCGCGGCCTCAGGTGTTGCTGAACGTCGCCGGCACCGCCGTGCTCGAGGCGGCGGATGGCCGCAGGCTGGAGCTGCCGCGCGGCGCGGCGGCCTGGGTGGCGGCCGCGGACCCGCCGGTGGCCGTGCGCGGGACGGGTGAGCGGTGCCGGGTCTTCCGCGCGACCACCGGTAAGGTCGCTTGACCTCACCGCCCGCACAGCTAAGGGGTGATACGACGTGTCCGCTGGTGGTAGTGCTCGGGCGATCATCGCCGCACTGCTGGCCAACGCCGGCATAGCCACGGCCAAGTTCATCGGCTTCGCGATCACCGGGTCGTCGTCGATGCTGGCCGAGGCCGTGCACTCGGTCGCGGACACCTCGAACCAGAGCCTGTTGCTGCTTGGCACCCGCACCGCGCGGCGCCGCCCGACCGACGTGCACCCGTTCGGCTACGGCCGGGATCGCTATTTCTACTCCTTCGTGGTGGCGCTGCTGCTGTTCAGCCTCGGTGCCGTGTTCGCGCTGTACGAGGGCATCGAGAAGCTGCGGCACCCGCACGAGCTGACCTCGCCGATCGTGGCGGTGGTGATCCTGGTGGTCGCGATCGGGCTGGAGACCTACAGCTTCCGCACGGCGATCGTGGAGTCCGCTCGGGTCAAGGGCGACGTCTCGTGGTGGGGGTTCATCCGGCAGGCCAAGACCCCTGAGCTGCCCGTTGTGCTGCTCGAGGACGCCGGCGCGCTGCTCGGGCTGGTCTTCGCGCTGGCCGGCGTGACGCTCACGATGATCACCGGTGATCCGGAGTGGGACGCCGTCGGCACGGTCGCCATCGGCGTGCTGCTCGGCGTCATCGCGATCGTCCTGATCGTCGAGACGAAGAGCCTGCTGATCGGGGAGGGGGCCAACCCGGCGGTGCTGGACACCATCGTGGCCGAGCTGACCGGCGGCCGCGTCCAGCGCGTCATCCATATCCGCACCCAGTACCTCGGGCCGGAGGAGCTGCTGGTCGCGGCGAAGATCGCGCTCATGCCGGAGCTGTCCACCGCGGAGGTGGCGGCGGCCATCGACGAGGCCGAGGCGCGGGTCCGGGCGAAGGTCGCCGAGGCGCGGTTGATCTACCTGGAGCCCGACCTCGACCGCTCGACGGTGTCCAGCTGATGGCCGTGCCGGCAGTTCCGGGCGAGCTGTTCCACATCGCGCTGCGGGCGGACTGGGAGGCGGCGCTGGCGGCCGGGCGCTATGAGGTGTCGACCCGCGGCCGCACCCTTGCCGAGGAGGGCTTCATCCACTGCTCGCTGCGGCATCAGGTGCGCGGCGTGGCCGACGCCTGGTACGCGGATGTGGACGACCTCGTGCTGCTGGTCATCGACCCCGGGCGGCTCGGCGTGCCGGTGCGCTTCGAGCCGCCGGAGCCGGGTGCCGAGGCGTACCCACACATCTACGGCGCGGTGCCGGTGCGCGCGGTGTGCTCGGTCCACCCGCTCACCCGGGGTCCGGATGGTGGCCTGCCGCTGCCGGAATGACGTTCCTGGCAGGCCGTGCCGTCAACCGTGCCGGCCGGTGAGCACCCAGTCGTACGCCGCGGCGACCGGCCCCCGGTTGTGCCAGGTCACCTGCGTCTGGCCGGTGGCAAGCCGGTCCACCCGGCTGGTGCCGAGGCCGGCCCGCTCGGACACCCGCTGGTCCTCCCAGCCGACCGGGAAGACGACGGTGAGCGTGAGCTCGTCGATGGTGGGACGGTGCCGCTTGTCGAAGGTGGCGGTCGCGTAGGTCAAGGTGTCCTCGCCGCCGGCCCGCAGCGGCGCCCACAGCCGCGGCGACTGGTAGCGCAGGGTCCACTCCGTCCTGGCCTGCAGTCCCGGCTGGAACAGCACCATGACCAGCGGCGTCCCGTCCTCGTCGTGCACGGCGCTGACGTCGGCCCGGATGTCGTGGCCGTACACATCGCAGGCCAGCGCCAGCTGGTCGGGGTCGCAGGGCTGCCCGTCCGTCCTTGCCACGATCGGCGCCGCGATGCGGTAGGCGAGGTAGGGCTTCGGCGTGGTCCAGCGCCGCTCGATCACGCTGTCCTGCCCGTCCTGGTCGCCGATCAGGACGGTGATCTCCACCCGCTCCTCGAACAGCGGAAACTGCCGGTCGGTGAGCCGGCGCATGGCGTCGGCGTAGAGCTGTACCCGGCGCAGCAGGCCGCTGTTCTCGGCCGGTTTCGCCGGCGGTGCCCGGTGCCGAGCGCCGGGCCCGCCGGCGAGCTCGACTGCTCCGGGAGGGGTCGCCTGCACGGTGCCGTTCCCCGGTCCGGACAGGGCGAGCAGCTGCGTTCGCCTGGTCACCCCGGTCTTCTGGAAGACCGTCCGCAGGTGGGTCTCCACGGTCCGGCGCGAGATGGCCAGCCGTCCCGCGATCTCATCGTTGCTCAGCCCGAGGATCACGAGCTCCAACACCTCGTTCTCGCGGTGGGTCAGCTGGTTCATCGTTACGTACACCCCCTCCGGGATTTTGCGTACGTATCAGTATGCGGGTAGGTATCATCGTTGCGCCATACCGTATTTCTACCTACGCTGACTGCGTGGAGCCAACTACGTAATAATCCGTTCGTCATGCGTAAGGGTGCCGGTGGGGACGCGAGGCCCGATGGTCAGTTGCCAGGGCCTGTGGCCGTGGCCCGATCGGCTCGGAGATTCTGCGGGCTCGGCTCACCTCACCTCGCCCGGTCCGCGCCAGAGCGGCACGGCCGCGCCAGCGAGGCGGTCGGTGGCGAGGGTGGGATCGCGGTGGTGCCGGGCGTGCGCTCGGCCGCCGGTGCGGGCCGTCAGTCTGTCTCGGGAAGGCAGTCGAATTCGCCGCGCCGGACCCCGACCAGGAATGCGGTCCAGTCCGCCCTGGTAAAGCCGATCACCGCGCCGTCGGGGTCGTTCGAGTCACGCACCCATACATGATCGTGAGATCGCGCTACCTCGACGCAGTTGCCGGCCCCTGACGCGCTGCTCTTCTGCCAGGACGCAGTGTTCGAGGGTGGCGGCACCGGGACCACATCCGACTCCTTTGCCTGCGGGGCGGCGCCCCTCCTGCGCGCCTGCTCTGCCGTCCGAGGTGTGCTTGACGTGCGGAGCGAGGTGATCGCGGGTGGGCGATGGGGGTGCGCGTCGGCCAGCTGGATCCGCGGCTCGGTCCGATCCGGGGCGCCAGTTGTGACGAAACGATTATAGGCGACCTGGACAGATCAATCTCGCTCTAACCGACTGAATGCTCACGTCTGGTAAGTATTGGTCGGCGAAATTCGCGACAGTCGGTACGATTATTATATCGGGTGCTGATGTAATGGGCAGTCGGCGGCCGTCACCTGTTCTCGCGGCCGCCGGAGACGCCATTGTGGGGTGCCGTTGGGTCCGGTGCCGGGCGCCGATCCAGCGAAGTGCCGGCTGTCTGGCTGCGCACCTTCGCTACGCCAGGGCACTGATGGCTGACCTGCGCTGTGCCACCTAGCACTCTGCTAGCCAACAGAGTGCTCTGCACCCGTCACGCAGTGTTGCCGTATGCGCAGGCCAGGGCGGTGGTGTGAAGCGCGACACACCGCATCCTGCAAGGTGACGTGCGCCACATGCTGGTTGCGTGATAGCGTCGTGCCATCTAGCAGATGGCTAGCGTACGGATTGCTCGGCTGCTCGTGGCCAGCTGGCCGTCGGGTAGCTCTCGTTCAGAGAGGTTGTAGGATGGCGGCGGTTCAAGATCCCACCGTGCAGCGGCGGCGGCTTCGCGTGGAGCTGAGGAAGGCGCGCGACACCGCCGGGCTGAAACAGGCTGAGGTCGCCCGCGCCATGGACTGGTCGCCGTCCAAGCTCATCCGCATCGAGAGCGGTCAGGTCAGCATCTCAACCAACGACCTGAAGGCCCTGCTCACCTACTACGGGGTCAAGGACAAGGGCTACATCAACCGGCTGCTCGACCTCAACCGGGGCACGAAGGGCGCGTCGTTCTACGACCCCTACAGCGATGTGCTGAAACCGGGTTTCAAGGAGTACCTCGCCTACGAGGCGTCCGCCTCGGTGGTTCGCCAGTACGACCCCGTGCTGATCCCCGGTCTGCTGCAGACCGAGGAGTACGCCAGGGCCATTCTCGAGCTCGCGGTCGGGTTCGACCGGGAGACCGTGGACAAGGCGTGGGCGGTCCGCCAGCACCGCCAGGAGCTGCACGACCGCGAGGACCCGCCGGACATGCAGTTCGTGGTGGACGAGGCCGCCATCCGCCGGCATGTCGGCAAGGGCCAGATCATGCGCCACCAGCTGGAACGCCTCCGGGAGTTCGCCGAACAACCGCACGTCAGCCTGCAGCTGCTGCCGTTCACGCGCGGCGCGCACCCCGGCATGCTCGGCAGCTTCATCCTGCTCGAGTTCACCGACCCCACGCTGGACGACCTGGTCCACCTCGAGAGCGTCAACGAGGTCACGATCCGCGACGACACTCAGCTGATCGCGCGATACCTCGACAGGTTCCTCCAATTGGAGGAGCTTGCGCTGGCGCCGGAGGAGAGCCTCGTCATGCTCGACAAGGTCATCACGGAGATGGCCGCAGCCGGCTCCGCGGTCGTCGCGGAGAAGGTGGCCAGCTAGCGAGAGGAGAGGAGGCGTAACGAACGCACCCAGCCGACGGATGACACCGCCATTAGAAGCTGGGGCCGGTGCTGGCACATCGACCCCAGCCAATTCCAATCGTCCCCAGGCAGAGGAGAGATCGGATGAACCATCCTAGCAGTGGGCTCGCCGCAGAACCCAGGGCGGCCTGTCGCCCGGCTGTCGCCGGCGGCAGCGGGAGCAACGGCGGAAGCAGCCATTGCATGCACGCAGAGTAGTCCGCTGAGCCTGTCGGCGGTGCGGGCGGGTCCGTGCCCGGCCGTACCGCCGCGGCCTGCCGGCGTCTGGCCGGTTTGTGGCCTGGGCGCGGCGCCCCGCCGGGCCGGCGGCTACCGTTCCCGGCGTGGTCGGCGCTGTGAAACGGGAGGATGAGCGGGCGTGCTCGAGTCGCTGCTAGTGGCCAACAGGGGCGAGATCGCGCGCCGGGTGCTGCGGACCGCGCGGGAGCTCGGCGTGCGTACGGTGGCGGTGCACTCCAGCGTCGACGCCGGCCTGCCGTTCGTGGCCGAGGCCGACAAGGCCGTCCAGCTCGACGGGCCGCCGCAGTCGGTGTACCGGGACGCCGAGCAGGTGCTGTCGATCGCGGCGCAGACCGGCGCACAGGCGATCCATCCCGGGTACGGGTTCCTGTCCGAGAACGCCGGGTTCGCCCGCGCGGTGGCCGGTGCCGGGCTGGTCTGGGTCGGGCCGCCGGCCGGGGCCATCGAGGCGATGGGGGACAAGGTCGCCGCCAGGGCCAGGATGGTCGCGGCCGGGGTGCCGGTGGCGCCCGGTTCGACCGGCGCGGTGACCGGGGCAGCCGCGTGCGCCGCGGAGGCCACGAGGGTCGGCTACCCGGTCATGATCAAGGCGTCCGCCGGCGGTGGCGGCATGGGCATGGCCGTGGTGGACGCCCCGGAGGCGCTGGCCGAGCAGTTCGAGAAGATCACCTCGTTCGCCGGCCGGCTCTTCGGTGACGAGCGCGTGTTCGTCGAGCGGTTCTTCCCCCGGGTGCGCCACGTCGAGGTGCAGGTGCTCGGGCTGGCGTCGGGCCGGGTCGTTGCGCTCGGCGAGCGGGACTGCTCGGTGCAGCGGCGCAACCAGAAGGTCGTGGAGGAGACGCCATCGCCGGCGGTGACGCCGCAGCTGCGCGAGCGGATGTGCGCCGCCGCGGTGCGCGCCGCAGAGGCCGTCGGCTACCGCAACGCGGGCACGGTCGAGTTCCTGCTCGACCCGGCGACCGGGGAGTTCTTCTTCCTCGAGATGAACACCCGGCTGCAGGTCGAACACCCGATCACCGAAGCGGTGTACGGCATCGACCTGGTGGCCGAACAGCTGCGGATCGCGGCCGGGCTGCCGCCGTTGGCCGACCTGGACGCCCTGGCGCCGAGCGGGCACGCCATCGAGCTGCGGATCAATGCCGAGGATCCGAAGCGGTTCCTGCCCAAGCCGGGCGCCATCGAGGTCTGGCGCGAGCCGTCCGGCCCCGGGGTGCGGGTGGACGCCGGCTACGCCGCCGGCACCACGGTCACGCCGGCCTACGACTCGCTCATCGCCAAGCTGGTGGTGCACGGGCCGTCCCGGGCCGAGGCGCTGCGGCGGGCCAGGGCGGCGGTGGCGGCCTTCGAGATCCGTGGGCCGGAACGCGGCGGCGTGACGACCAACCTGCCGTTCCTCGCCGAGGTCCTGGAGTCCGCCGAGTTCGCCTCCGGCGACTACGACACCGGCATCGTCTCCCGGCTGCGCTAAGCCGCGGGTGGCGGTCAGCGCGGGGGTGGCGGTCAGCCGCGGGTGGCGCTAGGCCGCGGGTGGGCGGTCAGCTGCGGATGGGCGGTCAGCGCGGCCGCGATGGTTGCCGGGCGGCGGTGAGGGCCGCTGCTGACGCCGCCAGCAGCGGGATCAGCCACAGCGCCACCGGCAGCCCGGCGAGCTCGGCGACGCCGCCGATCAGCGGCGGCCCCACCAGGAACCCGAGGTAGCCGCCGGTCGACACGGCGCCGATCGCCTCGGCCGGCCGCTGCGAGCCGGCACCTGCCTCGGCCAGCAGTGCGGGGAAGGTCACCGAGATGCCGGCACCGAGCACGGCGAACCCACCGACGGCCGCGGCGACCGCCGCCAGGCCGGTTCCGGCCAGGGCGGACAGCGCGAGCCCGGCGCCCAGCCCCAGCGCCGCGGCGGTGGCGAACCAGCGCACCACGACCCGGCGCGGCCAGCGGTTCAGCACCGCGTCACCGAGCAGTCGGCCGGCGGTCATGGTCACGCTGAACGCGGCGAACGCCGCCCCGGCACCGGCCGGCCCGGCACCGAGGTCCTCGCGCAGGAATACCGCCGACCAGTCTGCGGTGGCGCCCTCGCACAGCAGCACGGCGAACGCCGCGGCCGCCAGCAGCGCCTGCGGCCCCCGCGGGCGCACCAGCAGCGGCGCCCGCTCGGTGCTCGCGAGCCGGTCCGGCAGCATGGCCACCGAGGTGGCGAGCACGGCGGCCAGCAGCACCGCGCCGAGCAGCGCGAGGTGCCGGCCGACGCCGAGCCCGATGGCGGCGGCCGCCACGCCGACGCCCGTGCCGAGCAGCGCGCCCAGGCTGAACGTGGCGTGAAAGCCGGACATCAGCGACCTCCCGCAGGCCCGCTCGACGGTCACAGCCTGGGCGTTCATCACCACGTCCAGCACGCCCATCGCGGCGCCCCAGGCCAGCAGGGCAAGAAACAACGTGACCGCGCCGAAGGCCAGCCCGATCGTCGCGCCGAGGGCGAAGAACAGCACGGCCGCGGCCCGCGTGGCCACGGCGCTGCCGTACCGGCTGGCCAGGCCGCCGGCGAACGGCATGGCCAGCAGCGCACCGATGGCCGGCGCCAGCAGCACCACGCCGAGCACGCCGGGGGACATGCCCAGCGCCGCCTTCACCTCGGGGATGCGCGGCACCCACGAGCCCATCAGCGAACCGTTGGCGGCGAACACCACGTACACCGCGAGCCGCGCGCCACGGTGCTGCCGCGCCGGCCCGTGCTGCCGCGCCGGCCCGTGTTGCCGCGCCGGCCCGTGTTGCCGCGCCGGCCCGTGTTGCCGGGCTGGTCCGTGCCGGATACCGGATCGTCCCAGCCAGGATTGTGGGTCCACTTCGCTAGCGTGCCTGGTGTGCCCGGACTGCTGTGCGTCGACGTCGGCTCGACGTGGACCAAGGCCGCGCTCGTCGGCGGCGACGGCGCCGTGCTGGGCACCGCGCAGCACCCGACCACGCCGCCCGAGGTGCTGCACGGTGTCGACGCGGTGACCACGGCGCTGTCCGCCGCCGGCGAGCCGCCGCTGGTCTGCTCCAGCGCCGGCGGCGGGCTGCGGCTGGCCGTCATCGGGCAGGAACCGCTGGTGTCCGCCGAGGCCGGCCGTCGGGTCGCGCTGTCCGCCGGCGCGCGGGTGGTGCACGTGCACGCCGGCGACCTGTCGGGCAGCGACCTGCGCGCGTTGCGGGCCAGCCGGCCCGACGTGGTGCTGCTGGTCGGCGGCACCGACGGCGGCGACGCCCGCACGCTGCTGCACAACGCGGCCAGGCTCGCGGTGAACCGGATCCGGGTGCCGATCGTGCTGGCCGGCAATGCCGTGGCCGCGGACGATGCGGCCGCGCTGCTGCGCTCGACCGGCCGCACCGCCGTGCTGGCCGCCAATGTCCTGCCCGATGTCGGCGAGCTCAACCCCGGGCCGGCCAGGGAGGCGATCCGCCGGGTCTTCCTGCGCCACGTGATCGGCGGCAAGGGCCTGTCCCGCGGGCCGCGGTTCCGCCGCATGGTGCGGCTGGTCACCCCGGACGCGGTGCTGGTCGGCGTCGGCCGGCTGGCCGCGGTGCTCGCCGCGCCCGGCGGTGTCCCGGGCGGGGGCGGCCCGCCTACCGGGGCGGCGGTCCTCGTGGTGGACGTCGGCGGCGCCACCACCGACGTGTACTCGGCGGTGTCCGAGCCGCCGGCCCGCGAGGAGCACGCCGTCGCGCTGCCGGCACACCGGCGCACCGTCGAGGGCGATCTCGGGATGCGGTTCAGCGCCGCGGGTGTGGTGGCGGCGGCCGTGGCGGAGCGGCTGGTCGACGCTGCGCCGGCGGCCGGGCTGCACGAGGCCGGACTGCACGAGGCCGGACTGCACGCGGCCGGGCTGCACGAGGCCGGGCTGCACGCGGCAGCGGCGCACCGCGCCGCCGATCCCGGCTGGTTACCGACTACCGCCGCCGAGGCGGCGACGGACGCCCGGCTCGCCGCCTTGGCCACGGTGCTGGCCGCGCGCCGGCACCTGAGGATGATCGACGGCAACCTCGGCCCGCGCGGCGCCGGCCTGCTCGTGCTCTCCGGAGGCGTCTTCCGCCACGCCGGCGAACCGGCGCTGGCCACCATCACGGCCACGCTCCGCGAGGACCCGGTGCTGCGCCCGGTGCTGCGGCAGGCAACCATCCGGGTGGACGCCGACTACGTGCTCGCCCCAGCCGGCCTGCTCGCCGACGCGGGCCACACCACCACCGCCGACGCCCTGCTGACCTCCTTCGCCGCCACCGCCTCCTCCCGCCGGCCCCTCTCGTCGCCACCTTCAGCCCGCTGAACGTGGTGCGTGGATCTCGCGGGGACCACGCACCCCCGCGCCCGCTGTGCGAGGGAGTCAGGGAGCGTGGGGCGGGACCGCATGCAAGGGGTCCGGGCGGCCGTTGCCGGTGGGTACGCCGCCGCTGGCGAGGCCGGCGGCCATGACCACCGCCCGATCCCACTCGGGGTCGGCCTGGTAGTCGCGGTGCCCGAGGATGCCCGGGTGCCAGCGACGGCCGGGAACGGGGTCCCGGGCCGGGTCGGGGAGCCAGTGGTCGCCGCCGAGCACCAGCGCGCCGCTCGGGCTCGCCGTCGCCGCTGGCAGCGGAGCGTCGGTGCCATCGTCGCGAAGCCCGCGGCCGTGCAGGGCGCCGCCGATCGGGTACCGGTGCCAGGTGGTGACCGCGCCACCGATCGGGTCGGTGCCGCGGCACAGCGCGCGCCAGCGCCCACCGAGCGCGCGGGACAGCTCGGCGAGGCAGGAGTGCGGCACCACGGCGGGGAATGCTCGGGGGTAGGCCCACTGCAGCTGCGAACCGGCGGTCACCAGCCCCACCCGGTCGCGGTCTGCCGGCGGCAGCTCGGCCAGCAGCCGGGCCGCGGCCATCGCTGCGAGCAGGCTGCCCTGGCTGTGCCCGACGAGCACCACCCGGGTGTTCTGGTCGGCGAGGTGTTCGCGGGCCCGCCGCACCAGGTCGGGCACGACCTTCAGCGGGTAGGCGGGCGGCACCGCCGGGTGCGCCTCGCGTGGCCAGAACGACACCAGGTCCCACAGCTGGCCGAGCCGCCTGGCCGCATCGGGTTGCCTGGCCGCCCGGTACACCGCGCCGAGCACGCCGGCGGCGAGCGCGGCCAGCACCGTGACCCCGAACGCGCTGACCGTCCTCGTCCACTCCGGCAGCTCGATGCTGGCCAGGTGCACCGCCCACACCGCGCCGACCAGCAGCACGAGCACCCCCGTCCCGGCAACCATCACGCGGTAGGCCTGGTAACGCATCAGGTCGGCACGCCACCATGCCGAGGCCACCGCGGCCTGCTGGGCCGGCGGGTGCAGCAGCGGCACCTCGGCCGGTGGCGCGGCCCGGCCCCGGGTCAGCTGCCACTGGCGGTAGGTCAGCGCCAGGCTGGCGAGCAGCGCGCCGGCCGCGAGCACTACGCCGGCGGCACCCCAGACCAGGGTGATCGCGGTGTAGGCGGCCGGCAGCTGCAGCTGCGGCGCGCCGAGCATCCGGCGCAGGGTCAGCGCCAGCCCGGCGCCGAACCCCGTGCCGACCAGCACCGCGAGCGCCACCACCGGGGCCGCCGCCCACCCGCCGGCCCACGGCCGCATCCCGCGCGGCAGCGCAGCCCACGCCGGCCTGCCCAGCCGTGCGGCGGGCACCAGCAGCACCGCCATCGCCCCGCACAGCACGGTGAGCAGGGCGCTGAGCCACTCCAGGGTGTCGTCCGCGCCGGGCAGCGGGGCCGCCGGCATCGGCAGCAGGGCCGTCGTCGCGAGCAGCAGCGCACCGCCGGTGGCCAGCAGGATCCGCCGCTGCCAGCGGCCGAGCACGGCGCGCACCCAGGCGCCGCCGCGATCCACGAACGCCCCGGTGGGGTCGTCCAACAGCACCGTCCCGGCCCCGGCGACGGCGAGCAGCCCGAGCGCGACCAGCCATGGCCCGGTGACGCCCGCCGACACCGGCCCGTACGGGCCGCCGAGCGCGAGCAGCGCCGCGGTGGCGAGCCCGGCCATGGTGTGCAGCGCCCGCAGCGTGGGTGTGTCGGGGTCGCCGGCCAGCGGCATCGCCGGCAGCCAGCTGGTTACCCCGGGCAGCGCCGCACCGGCCGGCGCGGTGCCAGGTCCGGGTTCCGGCGCCGACCAGTCCGTGCCGGACAGCCGGTGCAGCAGCCACACCAGCGCGAGCACCGGCAGCAGGCCGGCCGCGGCGCGCAGCTCGGGCACCTCGCGCGCCCACCCCGGCACCGTCCCCGCCAGGCAGTCCGTGCCCGGTGCCAGGCACTGGGCGGCCACCAGATCCAGGGACAGCAGCGTGAACTGCCCGATCAGCAGGCAGGTGAGCAGCAGCGACACGGCCCGCAGCAGCGACCGCAGCAGCAGCCCGATGGCCCGACCCGGCCCGCCACCGGCCGGTAGCGGCGGCAGCATCCAGTGCGCCACGTTGGACAGCGCGAACGGCAGCAGCAGCGCCCAGGTGGCCTTGGCCCAGCCGCCGGAGGTCATCGCGCCCCACAGGTAGCCCTCGACGATCCGCGGCACCGTGCGGCCGCCGGCCACCAGCGGCGCGCCCGGTGCCGGGCGGCGCAGCTGGTCGGCCGGCCGCACCACCCGGCCGATCCCGTCGCCGGCCACGTCCACCGTGGCAACCGCGTCGAGCAGGGACTCGGCCGTGGTGCCGCTGAAGCCGGGTACGCGCAGCTCGACGACGGTCGGCTCACCGGCGGTCATCGGCACGCCACGATCCTTACACCCGGGGCTGACAATTCTGTCGGGCCGCCTCGGTACCGTTCCTGCGACGGGAGACACGAGGAGCGGAGTCAGATGACCACCACCGAACACCAGAGGCTGCAGTCGATCAACGGGGTCGATTTCGCGGTCGCCGACCTGCAGCTGGCCGAGTTCGGCCGCAAGGAGATCAGGCTGGCCGAGCACGAGATGCCGGGCCTGATGGCGCTGCGGCGCGAGTACGCCGAGGTCTATCCGCTGCGGGGGGCGCGGATCTCCGGGTCGCTGCACATGACCGTGCAGACCGCCGTGCTGATCGAGACGCTGATCTCGCTCGGCGCCGCGGTGCGCTGGGCGTCATGCAACATCTTCTCGACCCAGGACCACGCCGCGGCGGCCGTGGTGGTCGGCCCGCACGGCACCCCGGAGGAGCCCAGCGGCGTGCCGTGCTTCGCCTGGAAGGGTGAGAGCCTGCGGGACTACTGGTGGTGCACCGAGCGGATGCTCACCTGGCCGGGCGGCGATGGCCCGAACATGCTGCTGGACGACGGCGGCGACGCCACCCTCATCGTGCACAAGGGCACCCAGTACGAGAAGGCCGGCGTGGTGCCGCCGGCCGAGGACGACGACGCCGATGAGTACAAGGTCATCCTCGACCTGCTGCGGGCCTGCCTCGCCTCGGATCCGCGTAAGTGGACCACGATCGGCGAGGGCATCCTCGGCGTCACCGAGGAGACCACCACCGGCGTGCACCGGCTTTACCAGCTGGCCGCGGCCGGCGAGCTGCTGTTCCCCGCCATCAACGTCAACGACTCGGTGACCAAGTCGAAGTTCGACAACAAGTACGGCATCCGGCACTCGCTCATCGACGGCCTGAACCGCGGCACCGACGTCATGATCGGCGGCAAGCTCGCGGTCGTCTGCGGCTACGGCGATGTCGGCAAGGGCGCCGCCGAGTCACTGCGCGGCCAGGGTGCCCGGGTCGTGGTCACCGAGGCCGACCCGATCTGCGCGTTGCAGGCCATGATGGACGGCTTCATGGTCGAGCGGTTCGAGGAGGTCGTCGGCCGCGCCGACATCGTGATCACCGCAACCGGCAACCGGGACATCATCACGGTGGCGCACATGGAACGGATGAAGCACCAGGCGATCCTCGGCAACATCGGGCACTTCGACAACGAGCTCGACATGTCCGGCCTCGAACGCCACCCCGGAGCCCGCCGCCTGATCATCAAGCCCCAGGTGGACGAGTGGGTCTTCCCCGACGGCCACTCCATCATCGTGCTGTCCGAGGGGCGCCTGCTGAACCTCGGCAACGCCACCGGCCACCCGTCCTTCGTCATGTCGACCTCGTTCTCCAACCAGGTGATCGCCCAGGTCGAGCTGTACACCAAGCACGAGGAGTACGACCGCGAGGTCTACACCCTGCCAAAGATCCTCGACGAGAAGGTCGCCCGCATCCACGTCGAGGCGCTCGGCGGGCAGATCACCAAGCTGACCAAGGAGCAGGCCGAGTACATCGGCGTCGACCAGGAGGGCCCCTTCAAGCCCCCGCACTACCGGTACTGACGCCACCGCGGCGGCACCGGACGGCACGTCCTGCCGTTCGGTGTGGCACCGGTAGTGGAAGATGGGCCGGTGGTCGCGTTGCCGGCGAGCCGCTCAGCTGGCGAAGGCCAGCAGGGGGTCGCTGGACTCGGGGCTGCGCAGCTTGACCAGCGCGGCCTTCTCCAGCTGACGGATGCGCTCCTTGGTCAGCCCGAGCCGCTCGGCGATTTCCTGCAGGGACCGCCGGTTGCCGTCGTTCAGGCCGAAGCGCCAGGTGATGATCATCGCCTCGCGCGGCGGCAGCCGATCGACGACGGCGCGCAGCTGCTCGGCCAGGGCGCGGAACTCGACGACGTCGTGCGCCGCCAGCACGTCGGTGTCCTCGATCAGGTCGGCGACCCGCACGTCACCGTCCGGCCCGACCGGGGTGTCCAGCGACAGGCTGTCCACGGCCACCCGGCGCAGCTCGATGACGCGTGCCTCGGCCAGCCCCGCCGCCTCGGCCAGCTCCGCGATGGTCGGCTCGCGGCCGTGCTCCAGCTGGAAACGGCGGTCCAGCCGGCCCAGCCGGGCGATCTGCTCCACCACGTCGGTCGGCAGCCGCACGTTGCGGGTCTGCTCGGCGATGCCGCGGTCGATCGACTGCCGGATCCACCACACGGCGTAGGTGGAGAACTTGAACCCCTTGGCGTAGTCGAACTTCTCGACCGCGCGGATCAGGCCGAGGTTGCCCTCCTGGATCACGTCCAGCAGGGACAGCCCCCGGCGGCTGTGCTTGCGCGCCACCGAGACCACCAGGCGCAGGTTCGCCCGAACCATCCGGTCCTTGGCCGCCTGCCCCTCGGCCGCGAGCTGCCGAAGATCACGCTGCCGCTGCTCCCTGCTGCCGTTGCTGCCGTCGTCGCCGCCGCTGCGCAGCAGTTCGGCGGCGTAGAGCCCCACCTCGATCCGCTTGGCCAGCTCGACCTCGTCCGCCGCGGTCAGCAGCGGCGTCGCGGCGACCTGGTTCAGGTACCTCCGCACCAGGTCGGCGTCGCCGTCCCGCTCCGCCGGCTCGGCGCGCCCGCTCGCCTGCCCGTTCTGCACGGTCCCCAGGGTGACTGCCGCGCCCCGCCCTGGCCAGCCGAGGGCGCCCCGCGGCGCCAGCCGGCGGCCTCACCGCACCCGCTCGTGAGTGGTAAAGGGCGTTCTGGCGCCCCTTACCGCTCACGGGCCCGAAGGGCAATCTCGACGGCATCCTCGACCGGCGGGTTGCGCTCGGAGCCGGCCCACCCGGTGACCGCCCGGCATTCGATCACCAGCTTGCCGTCCCGCACCGCGAGCAGCAGGAAGTGCTTGAAGAACGGCGGTTCGTCGCTGTCCAGGATCTCGGACAGGAACTTGACCATCAGGCCGCGCTCCTTCAGCGGCATGACCAGCTCGATCAGCCGCCGTTCCGCCGGCGTCACGGTGACCTGCCTCGCCTGCTGCCTGGTGGCGAGCAGGCCGTACCGCTCGGCGAGGTAGGCCGAGGCCACGTCGGGATCCAGCCGGCCATCGCGCAGCGGGCCGCGCAGCGACAGCACGTGGTGCGCGCGGGTGTAGTACAGGTAGCCGAGCACGAACGCGGCCAGCGCGACGACGATGGCCGCGGCGATCTCCAGGCCGAGCAGCAGCAGCACGCCGGCGAGGATCAGCAGCGCCCCGCTGACGGCGAACCCCCCGACGAGGAAACGGCGCAGGTAGGGCACGGCCCGCCGCGAGTAGAAGGCCAGCGAGTCACCGCGCAGCGGGTAGAGCCGGATCCGGTCCTCCGGCGGAAAGCGCACCCCGTCCGGCAGGTCCGCCGGCACCGTGTCCGGCCGCAGCCCGTGCGTGGCGTGCATGTACGCCCCGCCGCCGCCGGCCACCACGTACTGGATCACCCGGCCGTCCACCTCGACCGGGTACCGCTGGTAGTTGTGGATGTCGCCGCCGATCGTCGCCACGTAGTTGTGCTCGGCGGCGCGCACGATGTCGTCGACCGTGCGGTCGCTGCCCTCGATGGCGCACGGCCGGCGCTGGTAGTCGACGATCAGCGGCTTGCCGGTGAGCAGCACCTTTGGCTTGTCGCCAGCGGACATCCTGGCCAGCCAGGCGCCCTGCTCGGCGTCCAGTGCGCCGTTGACGCCGGTATCGATGCACACGATGCGAAGCGGGCCGGTGTCGATCGCGAAGTACGGCGCCGGCTGGGCCGGCAGCTTTCCCGGCCGCCACGGCGGCGACTCCGCCCGCAGCCTGTCCAGCAGCGCCGGTTGCGGCGGTCGCGCGCTGCGCCACAGCAGCCCGGCGATCCGCTCCCGCGGGCCGCGCGCCGGCGGCAGCGCGAACGGCATCCTGGCGTCGCAGAAGGTGAACATGAAGCCGTGCAGCAGGTCGTACCAGTCGTGGTTGCCGGGCAGCGCGTACACCGGGCCGGGGTAGCCGGCGTACGGGACGTAGAACTTGTCGGCGTAGTCGTTCACGTCGCCGGCCGGGTAGATCAGATCGCTGCACAGCACCAGGAAGTCGGTGCGGGGCACGGAGTGGATCGCGGTGGCCACGCAGTACTGCGACGCGTCTCCCTCGCCGGGGTCGCCGATCACCAGGAACGCCGGCTGCGCGAGGTCGCGGCGGTCCACGACCAGGTCCGTGAACCCGACGGTGCGGCCGCTCTCGCGCAGCAGCTCCAGCCAGCGCTGCCGCTGGGCGTGGATGACCCGCTCGCCGGCGAACTTGGTGAGCACGTCGTTGTACGACTTGAGCAGCGAGTCGGCGCTGATCCAGCGGAACGGACGGCTCGGCGGCCGCAGCCGCTTGGCGAGCAGCCAGGTCCAGCGGCCCTTCTCGGCCGGGTCACCCGGTACCCGCCAGCCAGCCCCGGTCGCCGTGTCGCGTGACGAGTCGCTCACCCGGTGGACAGTAACGGGGCGACCGCGGCCGGCCGCGTCACCCCATGTGCGGGTACCGGTGGTCGGTCGGCGGGACGAACGTCTCCTTGATCGTGCGCGGGCTGGTCCAGCGCTGCAGGTTGAGCTTGGAGCCGGCCTTGTCGTTGGTGCCGGAGGCGCGGGACCCGCCGAAGGGTTGCTGCCCGACGACGGCGCCGGTCGGCTTGTCGTTGACGTAGAAGTTGCCGGCGGTGAACCGGAGCCGGCCGTGCGCCAGCTCGACCGCGTCCCGGTCGGTGGCGAACACCGCGCCGGTCAGCGCGTACGGCGAGCCGGCGTCGACGAGATCGAGCACCTCCGGGTAGGAGCCGCTGGCCGCGTCGTCATAGACGTGGACGGACAGGATCGGGCCGAAGTACTCGGTGCCGAAGATCTCGTGCGTCGGGTCGGCGCCGACCAGCACCGTCGGCTGCACGAAGTACCCGGTCTCGTCGCTGCACGTGCCGCCGGCCAGCACCTCGATGGACGGCTCGCCGGCGACCTTCTCCAGCACGTCCCGGTGCCGGCCGAACGCGCGGTGGTCGATCACCGCGCCACCGAAGTTGCCGAAATCGCGGATGTCGCCGTAGCTGATCTGCCCGGTCGCGTCGGCCAGCCGGTCACGCAGCCCGCCGGACCACAGCGACCTGGGCAGGTACGCCCTGGACGCCGCCGAGCACTTCTGGCCCTGGTACTCGAACGCGCCGCGGACCAGCGCGGTGACAACGGCCTGCTGGTCGGCGGACGGATGCGCGACCACGAAGTCCTTGCCACCGGTCTCCCCGACCAGCCGGGGGTAGCTGCGGTAGGTGTCGAGGTGCTCGGCGACCGTTCGCCACAGGCCCTTGAACGTGCGCGTCGAGCCGGTGAAGTGCACGCCGCCGAGCTCCGGGTCGGTCAGCGCGACCTCGCTGACCGCGGCGCCGTCCCCGGTCACCATGTTGATCACGCCGGGTGGCAGGCCGGCCGCCTTCAGCAGCCGCATGGTGTAGTGCGCGGCCAGCTGCTGGGTCGGCGACGGCTTCCACACCACGGTGTTGCCCATCAGGGCCGGCGCGGTCGGCAGGTTGGCCGCGATCGAGGTGAAGTTGAACGGCGTGATCGCCACCACGAAGCCGTCGAGCGGGCGGTGGTCCAGCCGGTTCCACATGCCGGGCGCGGACAGCGGCTGCTCGGCCAGGATCTCGCGGCCGAACACGACGTTGAACCGCCAGAAGTCGATCAGCTCGGCGGCGGCGTCGATCTCGGCCTGGAACACCGACTTGGACTGCCCGAGCATGGTGCTCGCGTTGATCGTGTCCCGCCACGGCCCGGCCAGCAGGTCGGCCGCGCGCAGCAGCACGGCCGCACGCTCGTCGTACGGCAGGGCGCGCCAGGCGGGCGCCACCTCCTTGGCCGCCCGCACCGCTGCGGCCACGTCCGCGGCGGTGGCCTGCGCGGACTGGCCGAGCACGTGCCGGTGGTCGTGCGGTTGTACGACGTCGAAGCCGTCGCCACCGGCCATCCGCTGCTCGCCGCCGATGGTCATGGTCAGCTCGACCCGCTCACCGGCGAGCCCGGCGAGCCGCCGCCGGACCGACTCGGCCTGCTCGCTGCCCGGCAGGTAAGGGCGGACCGGCTCGTTCGTCGCGGTCGGCGTGCTGGTCACGGCGTCCATGGGATCTCCAGGTGGCACGGTGTTCTGGTAGGGAGGCGGTGGGTCCATCCTGGCACGGTGGGCTAGCGTTCGCGTCGTGGCTCGGGTTACCGGCATCGGTGGGGTCTTCGTCCGCTCCCCCGATCCGATCGCGCTGGCTGACTGGTACGCGCGGTACCTCGGGGTGCCGACGGAACGCTACGGCGGCGCGACCTTCCACTGGCCGGATGGTGCCAGCGCCGAGCGCCCCGGCTCCACCACCTGGGCGGCGTTCCCCCTCGACACCAAGTACTTCGGGTCGCCGCAGCAGCAGTCCATGGTCAACTTCAGGGTGGACGACCTGGACGGGCTGCTCGTCTCGCTGCGGGCCGCCGGGGTCAGCGTGCTCGACGAGATCGAGGACTCCGAGTACGGCCGCTTCGCCTGGTGCATCGACTGCGACGGCAACCGCGTCGAGCTCTGGCAACCCGCCGCCGGCATGTAACCCCTCCCGCGTGTCCGCCGTTCCGGACACGTGTGTCCGC
>Ga0209382_10002154_pt1 | contig 29328 bp, 25 predicted proteins | sample SoiMetdeltSBSDD5_FD_187599 | JGI IMG/M metagenome (GOLD analysis project Ga0209382, IMG submission 187599) | Bulk soil microbial communities from a Populus tree surrounding site in Tennessee, USA - Soil MetaG P. deltoides SBSDD5 (SPAdes) (version 2) | ecosystem: Environmental > Terrestrial >...
CGAACAAATGGCGTATGGGAGGAGCCGATGACCAGCACGGCAAGCGCACCGGGAAAGAGCCGGAAATCGCAGGTAACCCCTTATCAGATGTATATCGACGGGAAGTTCGTAGACGCCGCCAGCGGCAAGACCTTCGAGGTATTCGATCCGGCCACGGAGCAGGTGATGGCCACCTGTCCGGCCGGTGATGCCAAGGATGTCGACCGCGCGGTTCGGGCGGCGACCAGGGCGTTCTACGAAGGGTGGAAGAATGTTACCGCCCAGGAGCGGGGGCGGGTCCTCCTGCGTTTGGCGGAGCGGATTAGGGCCCGCCGCGCGGAACTGGCCGAGTTGGAGACCCGGAACTCGGGCAAGCCGATCGTAGAGTCCGAGTACGACATGGACGATACGGCAACCTGCTTCGAGTATTACGGTGGTCTCGCCACCAAGATCAATGGCGAGGTGCTGCCGGTGCCCGCGGAGGCGGTGGCGTTTGCCATGCGAGAGCCGGTCGGGGTGGCGGGACAGATCATCCCCTGGAACTACCCCCTCATGATGGCGGCCTGGAAAATCGCCCCGGCGCTCGCGGCTGGATGCACGGTTGTTCTCAAGCCGGCAGAGCAGACCCCGCTCTCGATCCTGGCCCTGGCCCGGGACTTCGAGTCAGTCGGCATACCGCCGGGCGTGGTGAATATCGTCACCGGCGATGGGCCTTCCGCGGGGGCTCCCCTGGTCAGTCATCCCGGCGTCAGGAAGATCGCTTTCACCGGCAGCGCCGAGGTCGGCAAGCTCATCATGCGCAACGCGGCCGACCAGCTCAAACGGGTTTCTCTGGAACTGGGCGGCAAGTCACCCAACATTTTTTTCAGCGATGCCGATTTCGAGAACGCGGTCGATGGGGCCCTGTTTGGCACCTTCATCAATCAGGGAGAGGTTTGCTCTGCCGGAAGCCGGGTCCTGGTGCAGCGGGACATCTATAAGAAGTTCATCGATGCTACCGCTGCCAAGGCCAAGACCATCAAGCTCGGCAACGGACTCGACCGGGAGACCAAGATGGGTCCGCTGGTCAGCGCCGAGCAGCGCGACCGGGTAGCGCGGTACCTGGAGGTCGGCCGGGGCGAGGGCAAGGTTGCGGTGGGCGGCGGCCGGCCCAAGGAGTTCGACAAGGGTTGGTACGTAGAGCCGACCATCTTCTACGACGTCGACAATTCGGCCAAGATTGCGCAGGAGGAGATCTTCGGTCCGGTCATGACGGTGATTCCCTTCTCCGATGAAGCCGAGGCCATCCGGATCGCCAATGCAACGCCGTACGGTCTGGCCGCCGCGGTCTGGACCCGGGACATCTTCAAGGCATTTCGGGTCGTGAAGGCACTGGAAGCCGGAATCGTCTGGGTCAACCACATGCAGCCCACCTTCGTCGAGGCGCCTTGGGGCGGCTACAAGGCCTCTGGATTCGGACGCGAGCTGGGACACTGGGCGGCGGAGGAGTATCTTGAGACCAAGCAGGTCTTCATCAATCTCGACGAGAAGCCGATCGGCTGGTATTAGAAGAGTGAAGAAAAAGTGAAGAGTGAAAGTTGAAGAGGTCACTCTTCACTTTTCACTCTTCACTCCCCACCAGTTGCACTCGCGCAACGACGAGTCGCCACTAGCCTTTCTGCAAATCCTGGCAGCACCGCGATAGTCCGTTGTTCCCCAAACAGTTCGGCGCACTCGCGCCGGGCATGAAGCTCGCACTCCCCCCGACCGGCATCGACCACCACCAAGCAAGAATCTGCACCTGCTGTCCAGAGGAGTCGCATGACGACGCCTGTGACCCAGCCTCTCGGCAGCTACCCGCTCCCTCGAACGCGCGCGTGATTGAAGACCTGCTGGGCCGGCCGCCGGTGACTCTGGATCTCAGCGCGGTTCGCGCCGACCTGGAAAACAGGGTGATTCTCCTGACCGGGGCGGCAGGCTCGATCGGGTCCGAGCTGGCGCGGCAAATCGCTCCGTTCAGGCCCGCTCGGCTGGTGCTCCTGGACCGGTCGGAGAGCGATCTCTACTTCCTGCATCTGGAGTTGCAGGAGGCGCATCCGGGACTGGACCTGGTACCGGTCCTCTGCGACATCACCAATCAGACGCGGCTGTCCCAGGTCTGCGCCCAGCACCGGCCCCAGTACGTGATCCATGCCGCCGCGTATAAGCACGTGCCGTTGATGGAGACCAACGTGCTCGAGGCAGTGCGGAACAATGTCTTGGGGACACTGCTCGTCGCCACGACGGCAGTACGCTTTGGGGCTGCCAAGCTTCTGCTGGTCTCCACCGACAAGGCGATCCGCCCCTGCAACGTCATGGGGGCCTCCAAGCGAGTGGCGGAACGGATCATCTTCGGCCTGCCCAACCTCCACCGGGCCGGCACCGACTTCCGTGCGGTCCGGTTCGGGAATGTGCTGGCCTCGAAGGGCAGTGTCATTCCGCTGTTCGAGCGGCAGCTCGCGGCGGGAGGTCCTATCACCGTGACGCATCCGATGGTCACGCGCTACTTCATGACCATTCCCGAGGCGGCGCAGCTGGTACTCCAGACTGGCGCGCTGCCGGAAACGGCCGGCGCCATTGCCGTGCTGGAGATAGGGGAGCCGGTTCGAATCCTGGATCTGGCGGAGAAACTCATTCGGTTTTCGGGGCGAGTTCCCGGCAGAGACATTCAGATCGTCTTCACCGGACTTCGACCGGGAGAGAAGCTCACCGAAGTGCAGATCTCGGCGCTGGAGGCCACCGTGCCGACTTCGGCCGAAAAGATCCGGATCAGCCACACCCAGGAAAACGCCGGACCGGAACTGGCCCAGGGGCTCGCCCGACTGCTCACCTGTCTCGAAGCCGGTGACCACGAGGGCTCGCGTACGACTCTCTGCGAGCTGGTGCCCGAGTGTGAGCCCCCGTTACGGCAGTTCCCCCTGCCCTCTGCTCCGCCGCCCGAGAATCCCCGAAGCGCAGCCTGGGCCAGCCTGGTCGCCCCTCGGGAGACCGGCTGGCGAGAGCGGCGCCGCGACGCACTGCGCGCTGCCGAGCCGCCTGACCCTCTCGACCGGCGCGGTAGCGTTGCGTGCCGTCGAAAGACCCCGCGCGTAGGTGGACGACGGCGGACTGATATGGGAGTGCTTCTGGCGACCGGACCGAGAGCCCTTTCATGACTGCCACCTACCTCAGCACCAGGGTTCGGGTTCGAGAGCTGACCGGAGCGGAGTTGGATACCTGGGACTCGCTGGTTCGGAGGTTTGCCAACCACCGGGTGGTCCACACCATGGCCTGGCTGAAATCGCTCGAGTCATCTGGGTTCGGGCAAGCCCGGTTTCTCAGCTTCGAGAAGGACGGAGAGAGCGTGGGCTGCATGCCCGGACTCATGAGCGAAGTCGGTCCCCTGCGGATGTTCGGCTCCCCCCCACCGGGCAGTCAAACGGCCAGCATGGGGCCTGCCTTCGACGAGCAGCGGGTGAGCACGCCGGAACTGATGGATGCGCTCATTGCCTTCCTGGAGCAGCGGCTCGGTGTGCACCACATGGAGATCGTAAGCCCCGACTTGGATCCGGCCACCATGCCGGGGCTGGGATTCCGGGGTGAGCCATGGCCCACCTATCGCACTCGGCTGTTTCCCGGAGACGAAGCCAAAACTCTGAAGCAGCTCAAAGACAGCGCCCGGCGGAACATCGCCCGCGGGGCGAAGCAGGGCCTCGACGTTCACTTCGAGACCGATGAGAGCTTCGTGAACGAGCACTACCGTCAGATCAAGGAAGTGTGCCTGCGGGGTGGGAAGGTGGTCAGCTTCAAGCGGCAGCGGGTGCTGGAGTGTTTCCGCCGGCTACGCAAGTCGGGAAATCTGGTGGCCGTGTCTGTGTACCTGCCCAACCGGGTCAACATCGCCACCGGCATGTTCACCATCGAGGGGACCGAGCTGCTGCTCTGGACCTGGGGCCAGCGTACCAGATACCGCTGGCACCGGCCAACCGAGCTGATGACGTGGACCGTGATGCAGCGGGCTGTGCGCGAGGGTTGCGAGACGTTCGATGTCAACGGGATCGGCGAGCTCAAGACCAAGTTCGGGGCCGAGCTCGGCAGCCGGAGATATCGCTGGATCCGGAGTCGCTACTGGTGGCTCCTCGGCGTGAGGGACCTCGCTGCCAAGAGCTTCCATTGGCAGCAGATGGTGCGAGGCCGGGTGGCATGCCTGAGTTTACCCGCCGCATTCCAGGGACTGGAGCCAGTCCCCTCCATCCGCGATGTACTCCGTAAGTAGCCCCGGCAGCCCGGAGCTTACTGCCACCCTGCCTGCGAAGGGGAAGCAGGCGGGCGAGCGCAGGTTGCGGATCCTGTTGATCGCCGAAGAAGCGGCTGGGGTTCAGACCTTACGGATGCTCGCCGGATCGGCCCACGAAGTGGTGGCGGTGATGACCCGGGGCTTGGGCGTGGGTGCCATTGGCGCGACCGTCGCCGGCGTCGCATCTCGGTTGGGCTATCGACTCTGGCCTGTCCAGCGAAGCCGGGAGCCCGGATTTGCCGACGTGATCCGGCAGGAGAGGGTCGATCTTCTGCTGAACGTGCACGCGTTGTCCATCCTCCCGCCGGAAGTGGTCGCAGCTCCGCTCATCGGAAGTTTCAATCTTCACCCCGGCCCGTTGCCCCGCTACGCGGGGCTCAATGTTCCCAGCTGGGCCATCTACCACGGGGAGCGCACCCATGGGGTTACCGTGCACTGGATGGACCAGGGAATCGATACGGGCCCCATTGCCTTCGCTGCAGAACTGCCGATCGAGGACGACGACACGGGACTGACCCTGAGCAGTAAGTGCGTCCGGGCGGGCTTGCCCCTGCTCCATGACCTGCTGCACGCCGCGTCCAAAGGCGCCGTGCCGCAACTGGCTCAACCCCTCGGGCCCCGGCGCTACTACGGAGAGGAGGTGCCTCATCAGGGGCGCCTAATCTGGTCCGAGAGCGCGGCGAGGATAGTGAACTTCGTTAGAGCCTGCGATTACGCACCGTTTGCATCACCCTGGGGCGTTCCTCGCGCCTATCTCAACGGCCGGGAGGTTGTGGTGCTGAAAACGGCCCGGACCGCAGAGCGGACCGACGCGGAGCCCGGCACAGTAGGGCGGCGGGTCGGCAGTGAGATGCTGGTGGCCGCACGGGATGAGTGGGTGACGGTACGTCGGGTCCAGATAGGCAGCTCAACCTTTCCTGCGGCTGATGCCCTTCGGGAAGGCGACCGTTTCGTGCTCCCCGTGGGAGTGGAGGGCTCGCCCGCAGCACGGTAGTTCTTTCCCCGGATCTCCTTGCCCTCAGCCCGAGCAGGGCATGCCGTTTGCCCCTCCCAGCGCTGAGATCCGAGCCCGCACCGATCCAATCGTCATAGCCACGGCTCCCCGCCGGGGCCGAGTGCAAAAGCTGGCGTGCTGATGGCAATCAGGCGGGTCTCGAACCACATCCGCTGTTGCGCGGCTATGGGCTTCGTTGCTTCCGAGCAACAGCTATCCGAGAAAGGCGGCGCATGACCAGTCCCTCCCCGAAAGCCGCGTTGCTGCTCTCACCAGTCGCCGAAGCGTCTTACGCCGAGTCGCTGGCTGGTCGCTTTCAAATCCAGGAGCGGGAGCGGCACGTGCTTCAGCTGCTCGACCGCTACGGTCTGATGCCCCTCGCGGGGAAGCGAATCCTCGAGGTGGGGTGCGGCACCGGCAAGTGGCTGCGCGATCTGGTCGCCTGGGGTGCCGACCCGGAGCACCTGTTCGGCGTGGAACTGCTCCAGGCCTCGGCCGCTCGAGCCCGCCGCCTCTGCCCTCCAGCGGTGACCATCGAGTGCGGGAACGCCGCCGAGCTTCGGTTCGATCGTGGCTCCTTTGACATCCTGCTTCAGGCGAATGTGTTCACCTCGGTCCTGGATGAAGACATGAAGCAGGCTATGGCAGCGGAAATGATCCGCGTGTTGCGGCCAGGTGGGGTGATCGTGTGGTACGACTTCTTCATGCGGAATTCGTGCAACTCCTACGTGCGGCCGGTGACCCGAGCGGACATCCAGCGGCTCTTTCCGGAGTGCTCGATCGACCTCCGCCGAATCAGCCTGGCTCCGGCATTGACCCGATTGCTGGCCCCTCGATGGTGGAATCTGTGCTCGATGCTATCCCGGTTCCCCCCCCTTTGCACCCACTACTTGGGCGCCATCCACAGCACCGCGAGCCGCCACTGATGGCAACGGTATCGCCCAGCATGCCCCCATCACCGCCGGCTAATCCGTTCGTGCTGCCTCAGGAGACGAAGACGCCGCCTGAGGTGATGCAGTCCGCTGGCGGTCTGCTCCAGCGACTCGCGACCGCCCTCGAGTCATCCGGCTTGCAGTATTGCCAGTGGAAAGGTCATTGGAGCAGCCACCGTTGGAGCACCGGGTTCGGCAACGTGGACCTGTTGGTCGCACGGGGGGAGCTCTCTCGATTTCGAGCACTGATGGGAGAGCTGGGCTTCAAGCCGGCCCAGCCGCAGGGCCATCGGATGATCCCAGGGGTCGAAACCTACTTCGGATACGATCCGGCGGTGCCCCGGCTGCTGCACCTTCACGTGCATTACCAGCTGGTGCTGGGCGATTACTGGAAGCCGGCTTATCGGATCCCTTTCGAACGGGAGCTCCTGGACCGCTCGGTGCCGGGCCAGCTGTTCCGTATCCCTGCTCCAACCGACCAGTTCCTGGTGTTCGTGCTTCGCCTGATGCTGAGGCAAGTGGGACGTCCGCTGCTCTCGCTGCAAACCCGATGGACCAGCGGCGTACAGATCCAGCTCGATTCGCTGGAGGCGGGCAGTGACCGGGGGGAGCTGGCGGCACTCCTGAAGCGGCACCTGAATCTCGATTGCTCGGTGTTCGACCGCTGCGTTCGATCGCTTCGAGGTGAGTGCAGCACACTGGAACGGGCAATCTTGCCTTGGCTGATGCATCGCCAGCTGCGAGCGCGTGTCCGCCGCCCTTCGGCGGCAGCCGTGCTCTCCGCCGCCGCAGAGAAACTGGTCCCCGCATTGGGACAGCGTGGCCGCGGGGCTCACCTGAGCGGCGGTGGGGCGGTGTTCGCCCTGATTGGCGGCGATGGGGCCGGAAACTCCACCTGTACCCGCGAAATGGTTGGCTGGTTGGAACCAGCGTTTCCGACCATGCCCGCCGATCTGGAGAATCCGCCGAGATCGCTTACGACGCTGGTGGTCGGTGCAGCTCTCGAGCTCCAGCACCGGATCGAGCGACGGCTGAAGCGGCCCAATCGAGCCGACGGGCCTATCGAACTGCTGCGCCATCTCTGCACGGCACGAGACCGTCACCGGCTGTACCTTCGCGTCCAGCGATTCGCGGCTGCTGGCGGTATTGCCATCTGCGAGGGGTATCCGATCGAACAGAACCGTGCCCTGGTCGGCCCGGCCATTGCCGGGTTGCTGACCGGCCAGATCGGGCCGGCGGCAGCCTGGGTACGGCGGGCCGAGGCCTCGTACTACGAGCGAATTCTCTGTCCGGACGGCATTTTCGTGTTGCGGCTCGATCCGGAGCTCGCGGTGCAGCGAAAGCCCAACGAGCCGGCTGATTCCGTCCGCGGCCGCAGTCGAATTATCTGGGAAACCGACTGGCGGTTGACCGAAGCCCACGTGGTGGCTGCCAGCCGTCCGCTGCCAGAGATCCTCCAGCGTCTCAAGGAACTTCTCTGGTCCATCCTCTGACATCGCTTCCGCGAGAGGCCGAGGCCCTACATTGGTGAGCCGCCCCCCACCATCGCGCGCCTGACCAGCGGGATGGGCGGGCCCCCATACGAGAGGAAGCGGTCGTGGAACTCGCGCCAGGCGTTCCGGCCCCCACGATCCCTGGTCCAGTCGTCCCGTAGTTTGCGGACCATCAGCTTACCCATCGTGTAGTTCAGGTAGGCTGGGTCGTAGGTCCCTCGCAGGGCCTGCTGCCGTGCGTTGCCCGGATCCTGATACGCTTCCCGAAACAGCTTCTCCGACTGAACCACCGTCATACCCTTGGTGTGGAGCCCGATGGCCGAGAGGTACCGGGCGTTGCGCAAGAGCGCGTTCATCAACTGACCGATGTGTACCTCCGGATCGCCATTCCCGAGGCCGGCGTCCCACATCATCTCCTCGGTGTAGTGAGCCCATCCCTCGGCAAAGGCATACCCCACAAAGATCCGCCCGAACATTGACCGGGCGCGGTTGGAATGCAGGAAGTTCAGAAAGTGACCCGGCCAGACCTCGTGCACGCTGGTAAAGAGGAGGGCGGCTGCACCGGGGATGTACGCCAGCTGCTCTGCCTTAGGCCAGGATGGATCGGGTGGGGCGATGTAGTAGATCGAGGGCAGCCCCTTCTCATAGGGCCCGGGGATATCGATATAGGCAAAGTTGAACCGCTGATAGGGCGGTGCCTCGTGCACCAAGGCCCGTTCGCTTCCTGGGATAGAGACCAGGCTCCGGGACCGTACAAATTCCTCGAGAGTGTCCAATTGCGCCCGGGCGGCCTCGACCGGACTCCCCGGCGGCTTGTGCGCATTTATCCGCGCGACACATTGGGCAATCGGTTGTCCTGGCGCATACTCGCTGCAGGCCTCCTTTAGCGCGCGAAGATTTCGATCCATGTCTTCCCGGCCTATCCGTTCCAATTGATCCAGGGGGAGGTTTACCCCCTCAGTCATGCGCAGCATCTCGGCAAAGCGCTCGGGTCCCAGGGCGTAGTCGTTGGTGCCCTGCTTGAGTTGCTGGTCGAACCAGGCGGTCAGCTCCAGCAGCGCCTTCACCGCTCCCGCGTTCGCGCTGGAGAACTCCCGCCGCACTGCGGCATCCTTCACCGCTCCGAAAACCTGCGGAACGTCGTTCTTGAGATAGCTGGCGAGGCCCTCCGCCCGTCCTTTGCCTATTTCAGCGAAGGGCTTCGGCATGGGCGTGCGGAGATTCGCCTTCGCATTGGCCAGTGCCGCCGGAAGGTTCCTGGCATAACGGGTAAACGCCTGCATTCGTTGAGGCAGCGGGGCGTATTCCCGGGCGATGTAGACATTGGGATCGAGCGCTCCGGTATAGAACTCGGGGTTCCGGTGTGGCAAGTCCGCCCGCTCGAGCCAAAACAGATCCCGGTCGATCATCGCGATCAGGTAATCCCGCTCCAGGCTGGCCGCATCGGAGCTGTCGATCGAGAACGCGGCGGCGCTGTCCCGTAGCTGATGCAAGCGGCTCATCCAAGTCTTCAGGCCGGCCTCGGTCCAGTCGGGAAGCCGGCCGTCGAACTCGTGTCGTCCCTGGTACACGGCGAACTGTGGACTGGCCTCGAAATAGCTCTCGATGAATGCCGACAGGAACCGCGGCCACTCGCCGGCAGATGCGGACTGCTGTCGCCCACAGCCGCTGCAGAGTGCCACAGCACCAATCATCAGCGATGAACCTGCTAGGCGGAGCATGTAATCTCCTCGTTGGCTGTTGCGCCGGGTTGATTTTTCCCGTTTGTTTCGATTGATGCAAGGCACTCCCATCCCCACGTCTGCCATCGAGCTCGACGCGGCGCTCCTGCAGGGGGCGATTACGGCCGCCCTGGCGACGCTCTGTGCCTTTCTCTATGGTCGCTACCGCAAGGCCTACTTTGCCTGGTGGGCTGCTGCCTGGGGACTCTATCTCCTACGCATCGGCGCCATTACCAGTTTCCTGCTGACTTCGCAGCGCATCTGGTTGTACTGGCATCAAGTCATAACCGGATGGACGGCCCTTGCTCTGCTCTATGCCGCCCTGGTGTTCTCTCAGCAGGTCCGGTGGCGGAGCTGGTTCGTCCTCCTGGTGCTCTTTCCCCCAATCTGGTCCTACATAGCCATATATCAGCTACAGCATTTCCTGTGGGCGGCCGGCCCGGCCGTTCTCTTCCTGAGCCTGGCCACGCTATGGACCAGCGCGGTGTTCATCCGGTACCGCCGGAAAGTGGCCTCCAGCGGAGCAACCCTGCTGGCAGTGTCCTTTGGACTCTGGGGACTGCATCACCTGGACTATCCATTCCTCCGAGCCCGGGGCAGCTGGGCTCCGTGGGGATACTATCTCGACATTCTGCTGGCGCTGGCGGTCGGCGCCGGAATCCTGCTCCTGGTCCTCGATGATCTTCGCCGTGGGCTGGGCGCGCTGTCCGCCCTGTCGGGCGACCTTCAACGAGCGGGCAGGGAGCAGGACGTGCTCGACGCACTCCTCTCCCGGCCTCTCACCTTGCCGGCGGTGAGTGGGACCGCCCTCTATGCCACCGAGGGATCGCCGCCGCGCCTGATCCGGGGAGCCGGCGTGTGTGCCTCGTGGACCGATCAGGGCCTGTTAGCGCCGGCTGCGGCGGTACTGGAGCGAGTGATTGCGACCGGCCGGCCCCAGGTCACCAGTCAATGGAGCGTGGCCGGTGATAGCGGGTCGGGCTTTCCCTACGCGGCCGTGCTCCCCATTCTCCGGGGCGAGCGCGTGCTAGCCGCCCTGGTATTGGCCGGCCAGGCTCGGGACCCGTTCACCGCCCTGGACGAGAGCTTCCTGGTGGCGCTTGGTCAGCAAGTCGGAGCGGCCCTGGAGAATGCGGACCTCTACAGCCGGCTGGAGACCCGCACGCTCGAGCTTGCCCGGCTCTCCACTCGGATGGTCGAGCAACACGAGGAACAACGCCGCCGGCTCTCCCGCGAGCTGCACGACGAGACGGCGCAGGTCTTCTCCGCAGTCAAGATGGAGATCGGCGTTCTCCGGGAGAAGGTGCCTGCCGAGCAGACCGCGCGTCTGGATCAGGTCCTGGAACTGATCGATACCGGCATCCGAAGCATTCGAAGCGTTACCAACGATCTCCGTCCATCGCTGCTGGATGACCTCGGTCTGTTGCCGGCACTCCGCTCGCTGGTGGCCGACTTCAGCGAGCGCAGCGGCATCCGGACCGAGCTGGCAGTGCCGGCGGTCATGCCGCCCCTTTCCCGTGAAGCCGAGCTAGCACTGTTCCGGGCTCTTCAGGAGGCGCTCTCCAATGTGCTCCGGCATGCCGACGCGCGATCGGTGGACATCGGGGTCTCTGTGGTTCCCAACGAGGTCCTGCTTCGGGTAAGCGACGACGGCCGGGGACTTCCCGATGGCGTCAGCCCGGAACGCCTAGAGCTGCAGGGCCACATGGGCCTCGCCGGCATGCGGGAGCGCATCACCGCGCTGGGGGGAACGGTTCGCCTCCAGCGTCGCAACGGGTCTGGAGCCCTGCTCGAGGTGCGAGTCCCCGCCACCACGCCTGGCGGCTCCTGATGCCGAGGCCGATCCGGGTGCTGGTCGCGGACGACCACATGATTGTCCGCAGTGGCATCCGTCACGTGCTCGAAAGTGAGTCCGGCTTCGAGGTGGTGGGAGAAGCCGAGAGTGGCGGAGAGGCGCTCGCCCTTGCCTCAGAGCTAAAGCCCGACGTCGTCGTGCTCGACATTTCCATGCCCGACCAGTCGGGACTGGAGGTCGCGGCCCGAATCCGGGAAGAGCCTGGAAGCGCGCGGGTCCTGATTCTCAGCATGCACAACAATGCCGAGTATGTGTTGGAAAGCGTCCGGGCAGGAGCGAACGGGTACCTGCTGAAGGACACCGCGGCTACCGATCTGCGCGAGGCCATTCGGGCGGTCTGTCGGGGAGAATCTTACTTCAGTCCTCCCGTTGCCAGCCGGCTGAGCGCCGCGGTCCGCGGTGAGATTGAAAGCCGTCACCCCGAACTGGACCTGCTCACCGGCCGGGAACGTGACGTGCTTCTGGGTATTGCGCGGGGACGCACCAACAAGGAGATAGCGGCAGAGCTGGGCATCAGCCACCGCACGGTCGAAAGTCACCGCGAAAGCCTCATGCGAAAGCTGCAGATCCGAACCGTGGCGGAGCTGACCCGCTTTGCCATCGGCGCCGGGATCGTGCCCACTTAATCCGTGATTATGTTGCTGCCATGACCGACGTTCAGCCCCACTCGCCACCGGCCACAGCTCGCCCAAGCTCCGGCACTGGGCCGAAGACCGGCATCGTCATGCTGAATCTCGGTGGCCCAGCCACCCTCGATGACGTGCAGCCCTTCCTGCTCGAGCTCTTTGCCGACCGGGAGATCATTCAGCTGCCATTCCAGCGGTGGCTCGGTCCCTTCATCGCCCGCCGCAGAACCCCGAAGGTGCGGAGGCTCTACGCCAACATCGGTGGAGGATCACCCATCCTTCGGTATACCGAGGCGCAGGGCCGCGGGATGATTGCCCGACTCAACCGCCTGGCTCCCGAAACCGCGCCGCACAAATTTTACGTAGCCTTTAGGTACACCCGTCCCACCAGTGACGATGCCCTGCGCGCCATGCGGGCTGATGGAATCGAGCGGGCAATCGCCTTCACCCAGTACCCCCAATTCTCCTGCAGTACCACCGGCTCCAGCCTGAACGAGTTATGGCGCGCCGCGGACCGAACCGGGCTCCGGGATGCCTTCCGCTGGAGCATTGTGGATCGCTGGCCGGTACATCCCGGATTCATCGAAGCGATGACCGAGACGGTGCGGGAGGGTCTTCAGCAGTTCGAGCCGGCGGATCGCGACCGGGTCGTGATCCTGTTCAGTGCCCATTCCTTGCCGCTGGATGTGATCGACCGAGGGGACTCTTATCCCCAGGAGGTAGGCGCCAGCGTGCAACGGGTCGTCGAATCCCTCGGGGGGTCCAACCCGTACCTCCTGGCCTATCAGTCAGATGTGGGACCAGTGCGATGGCTGGGGCCCAGCACCGAACAGGTGATTCGCCGGCTGGGGACGAGGGGACACAAGCATCTGCTGGTGGTCCCTATTGCCTTCACCAGTGATCATATCGAAACCTTGTCCGAGCTTGACCGGGAGTATGGAGAGGTAGCCCATGAGGCGGGCGTCACCCATTACGTGCGTGCTCCCGCCTTGAACGACCGGGCGCGCTTCCTGGATGCGTTAGCCGAAATAGTGCGGGACCATCTTCGGGCTGGAGTACCCTACAGCAGCCAGTATCCGCTGCGTTGCGCCGGCTGCAGCAATCCGCAATGTAGGAATGTTTTGAATCCGGTTGGCAGCAGTCGCCAGTCGCCAGTCGCCCGTCCCCAGTCGTGAGTTGCTAGTGATCTGGTGTCCCGTTACCGCTGGCCCTTGACCCCTGACCGATCTCGAGAATGGCGACTGGCGACTGGCGACTGGCGACCTCCGCTCTGAGACTTCGACTCACCGGGTACAGCACCCGTCGAACCAGGCGTTCGGCCATCTGCCTCACCACCTCTTGTTCGCTCTGAGAAAGAGACTCCAGCTGGGACAGAGCTCGCGCCGACTCCTCCTCCGCCATCTCGAGGCTGAGCCGGTGCAGGTCCGCAAGTTGAGGTGCGGCCAGGCGGCTCCGGAGGCCCAGCGCTAGCCTCAGCAGCTCGTCTTCCACGATCGCCTCTGCCTCCGCCAATGCTGCTGTGGCCACACCGGCCGTGGGACAGCAGAGCCGCTGCAGGTCGTCCAGGTCAAGTAGCTCGATGCCTCTGATCCTCCGGGATGTTGGCTCGACATTGCGCGGCACGGCGAGGTCCATCACCAGCAGGGGGCGCCCACTTCGTACCCGAGCAGCCTCCTCCAGCCGGTCGTCAGTGATGACCGGACGAGCGGATGCGGTTGCGACCAGCAGCAGATCAGCGGTTTGCAGCCCTCGATCCAGCTCCTCCCATGCCTCGGCCTCGGCACCCCAGGCCCGGGCTAGAGTCCGTGCTTTCTCAACATGCCGATTTACCAGCGTGACTCGAGAGGCACCCTGATCCCGAAGTGCCCGCAGCACCCCTTCCGCCGCTTCTCCGGCGCCAAGCACGACTACCTCCCGGCCCCGATACCCTCCCAATTGCTGTCGGCCGAGCTCAACCGCGGCTGAACTCACCGAAGCTGGATGGCGGCCGACCAGGGTCTCCCGGCGGACCCGTCTCCCGGCAGAGAGGGCGGTCGAGAATATGAGTTCCAGGTCGCGATTGGTCGTGCCCGTCAACCGGGCCTCCTCATAAGCCCGACGAATCTGACCCAGGATCTCGCGTTCACCTAGGATTTGTGAGTCCAGGCCTGCACTGACAAGGAAAAGGTGCCGAGCCGCGGCCATGCCGTGGTAGCGGTGGAGTGGAATACTCAGATCGCTTCCTCTGACCTGAGCCAGCTCCAGGAATCTGGCCTCGCCATCCTCAGTCCCCCACCAGTAGAGCTCGCAGCGATTACAGGTAGAGAGGAGCAGGGCGGTCGTTTCCTGCTGCCGGAATTGCTCCAGAGCCGAGGCAATTTGGGCAGGGGAGAACGCGAACCGCTCCCGCTCCTCAACCGGGGATGTATGGTGGCTTACACCAACGACATGGAAGGATGGGATCGGCGGCACGCTCAAGGGTATGGGCGGGCTGGTTGCCTCACAATCCGCGTTGCCCCGGAGGGAAGCTCCGTAACCCTACGGAGAAAAACAAACCCCCCGGCAGTGTTCCGCCGGGGGGCGAATGTTTCGAACCCAGTCCTAACGCCTGCTCTTCGCGGCGGAGCCCTCCTCTTCGGCATCACGCGAGCCATTGCCGCCTTCCGCTCGCTGTGATGTCCCGCTGGTCCCCCGCTGAGACTGCGCCCCAGTCCGGACCTGGGTCGAGCCCGAGGCAGAGGTGCTGACCCGAATCTCCCTTGGCTTGGCTCGCTCCGCCCTAGGAATGGTCACCAACAGGACGCCATTCTCGTAGCGGGCCTCGATCTGGTCAGGATCAACAGTGTTCGGCAGTGCGAAGGTCCGCTCGAACATGCCATACGTGCGTTCGAACCGATGCACCCGCTCGTTGTTCTCTTCCGACTGCTGCTTCTTCTCGCCTCGAATCGTCAGGACATTGTTCTCCAGAGAGAGGCGGACATCGGATGGATCGACTCCGGGAAGCTCCATGGAGATGCGGAGCGTGTTCTCGCTCTCCGACACATCAGTGGGAGCAAACCAGGTCGAGGTGATCACATTGCCCTGCTCTGAAAACGGCAGGCCCGAAAAGGCCTCGTCCAAAATCCGGTTCAGCCTCTGCAATCCGAAGAGGCTGGGCTCGCGATAGCGGGAAATCGCCATGTTCATTCCTCCTTCTTGGCAGCCACCCCTAGAGGGGTGGGGTGGAACTGGTCTGATGTGGGTCCCGGCAACCTCCGAGACGCCGCGACCGGCTTGAAAGCAGGCCCCATGCCACGCCGAAGGCTTCGATGGCGCCAATTTGACAGATGTTGCTCGGTCAGCGGCAGAGCAGTAGGTGTTCTGGCAGTTCGGACTGGATTACGGGATCAACGTTGTTCCGCAGCCTTCCGCATAGTCTGCTGATAAAGGCGGATGAGGCGCTGCATCCGGTCGATGTGCTGGGGTAGCCGTGCCGACGACCCTTCGAGCTTAGCCGTGGTGCCGGCTCCTCCGCCTAAGTCGTTCAGGATCGAGTCGGCCAAGGTCTTGAAGTTGCCGGAATCGGCATAGCCCGCCCGGTAGAGGTCGGCGATCATGGAGTTGATGAGATCCCCGGCCATGTTCTTATAGGACGTAAGATTGTCAGGATTTGGCGGCCGGGATCCGCTGCCCATCAAATTCAGCTGATTCTGAATCGCAGGAATCAGCCGGGGAGCTTCCAGTTCGGCCCCGCTGTTGGTGCCCGCAACACCATCCTCCCGGGCGCTGCTGTCAGCATCAGCGGTATAAGCCGAGGCGGATGCGTTGCCTCGGGAGTCTCGGTTCTCCCCACTGCACGCGCCGCAGAGGACGGCGCCAAGGACCAACACGGCTCTTCTCATACGCTCTCCCGGAGCAGGTTCGGCTCAACTGCCAATATGCATCCCAACCGGGACGAGCCCTCAGTGTTCTCGGTCACCTATTGGGGTGGCGAGCTCAGCAGAGTAATGGGGGTGGTTCGGTTCAAGATCACGATCGCATCCACCGCGGTACGCAGGGGGAAGCGCGCGGGCCAGAACTCCAGTTGGAAGCCCTCCTGCTCGACATCATAGAGCGGCTCCCGCACGCTGTCGGTGGTGGAATCCAGCGCGACTGCGAAGTTGCCCTCATTGGTGCTGGCCAGCCGGTCGAACATCCGGGTGGCAGGTTGGCCGCCCGCCTGCCGCGCGTCGGTAAGAATGGTATAGATCTCCTGACCTTCTGCATCCAGATAGCCGGCGAACCAGTGATCGAACCGGTCGTGGACTCGCCCGATGGCCACCTGGCCACCGATTTCCTTGAGGCCGTGGTATCCTCCCATGAAGACCAGCACTCGCCAGTCGGGGTGGGCCTGCAGCGTCTTTCGGAAGGCCGCGGCCATCCACTGGTCCCGGTTGACGAAGCCACCGGTTGCCATGTGCGGCGTCAGGGGGGCGATGGGCCAGCCGAGGAGGTCCGCTGCGAGGATGTGGATGGGGCGGCCGGGATGGGCAACGTTCCAGCGATATACTGAGCGGTAGATCTCGAGGTATTCCGCGCTGATGCCCCAGTGCGCCCGGAGAGTGCGGGGGTGGTCCAGCAGAATGCGGGTGTCTTCCGGATCGGACTCGAGGTAGCGATCGATCCACTCCTGTTGCTCGCTAGCCACCTCCAGAGCCAGAAGATCGATGGCGCTCGCTTCCTGCTGGCTCCGGAGCAGGCTCACGACCAGCTTCTTTGGCTCAGCCAGCGGGTGAATGTCACCCAGAAAGACGATTCGGTGGGAGGCGAGTGCAGTTTGGAGGAACACCAGCGGGCTGACAGGAAGGCCGGGACCAGCTGGAACGACGGGAAGGTAGAAAGCAAACTGAGTGAGGCGGACAAGAGCCAGGTGCCTAGCCACAAGCAAAGCAACCATCAATCCATCATCTCCGGAACAGCCTGCCCAACACTCCCCCACTTACGCTGCTCTCCAGCGCATGCGCCATCTCTTCCATCGAGCCGTATCGCTCGGCAGGATTGACGGCCAGAGCCTTGTTGATGACCGCCTCCAGCTTGGCGGGGAGTTCGCCCTTGACCTCTCGCAGCTGCGCCGGGGCGCCTCGCAGCCGGGCGATCATCGTCTCCTGGGCGCTTTTGCCGGTGAAGGGCAGTTGTCCGGTAAAGAGCTCAAACGCCAGGACCGCCAGGGCGTAAATGTCACTCCGGCCGTCGAGCGGCTTGCCCCGGATCTGCTCTGGGCTCATGAACTCCGGCGTTCCCAGCACGATTCCAGTCGCCGTCAGCTTAACCACGTCAGGCCCCGCTCGGCGCTCCTTGGCCAGCCCGAAGTCCATGACCACGGCTCTGAAGCCGGTGGGGATATCGGAATCCGGTACCAGCATAATGTTTTCCGGCTTGAGATCTCGATGCACGATCTGCAGGTCGTGGGCGTGCCCCAGCCCCTGACACATCTGAACCAGCAGGGGAATTCCTTCCGAGGCGGTGAAGGGACCCCGGCGGGTCTCGTGCTCGCTGAGCGGCTCCCCCTCCAGAAAGGGCATGACTAAGTACAGCAGCCGGTCGGAGGTCTCGCCCAGCCGGAGTATGGGGCAGACATTGGGATGGTTCAGCCGGGTGGCGATAGTCGCTTCCCGGCGGAGCCGCTCCACAGAGGCGGGATCCCGGGAAAGCCGGGGGATCAGGATCTTGACCGCCACTGCCTGTCCGGTGTCGATGTCCTGAGCCTGGTAGACGTACGACATGCCGCCTTCGCCCAGCTTGCGCGTGATGTGATAGCGGTTGTCGAGAACCTGGCCGGTGAGCGACGCTAAGCTGGAGGGAATTGGCTCTCGCAGACCCGGCCCGCCGGAGGCATCGGCCGAGTCCCGCGACGAGGCGCGAAGACCTGGAGCGGGAGCTTTCGGGGCCTCCGGTTGATCAGTCTCAACCAGCAGCGATCCGTCCTTGACGCAGAACCGGGCGGGGGCTGCGTAGGCTGTCTGGCAGCGGGGGCAACGCCGATTGCTCAATCCCGGAACCGGTTCCGGCCGTCGCTCTTGGCCCTATAGAGATGGGTGTCCGCCAGGCGAAGCAGTGACTCGCCGTCACTGACCCGTTCATCCGGAAATGAGGCGATGCCGATGCTGATCGTCACCCGAACGGGGTTACTCGGTTCGCCGAAATCATGGGTGGCTACTCGGCGCAAAATGCGTTCGGCGAAGTTGCGCGACTCGATGCTGGTGGTTTCCGGCAGCAGCACCACAAACTCCTCGCCTCCGTAGCGCGCCACGATGTCCACCGATCGCTGCTCTCGCTTCAGCAGATTGGCCAGCTGCTTCAGCACCCGGTCACCCACCAGGTGGCCGTAGGTATCGTTGATCTGCTTGAAGTTATCGATGTCCACCATCATCCCAGTCAGCATGGTGGCGTAGCGCGCGGCCCGATCCATTTCCTGCTCCAGCTTTTGCATCAGTGCCCGGCGGTTGAAGCAGTTGGTCAGCGGGTCGGTCTCGGCCAGGTGGCGCATCTGTTCCTGGCCCAGCACCGCATTCTCCAGATCGTAGGCCCGCTCCAGCGCTGCAACCGCGGCGCTGGTCACCTCCTCGGCGAACTGCACGTCGTGCTCGTTCAGCGGGGGGTCCTCACTGGTGGTCCGGAGAAAGAAGACGCCGACCGGCTGCTGCCGGAGGGAAAACCGGAGCGCCACGGCAGACCTGGTCTCAACCGGACGGCCCTGGGTTTCCCACTCGGCCCGCACCCCTCGGTAGAGGGGATCGGTCTGGACGTCTCGCACCAGCACTACCTCGCCGGTCTTGAGCGCATGGCGGATTTCGGGATAGCGCTTGAGGTCGACCTGAAGGTTGTGGAGCATTGGGTTCTCGAACGCTGCCACCACGGTCCCGCTCTCGTCGTCCGGGCCAGCCATGATGATAGAGCACCGGGCGATGCTGAGCGCCTGGGCCACCCGCCGTACCAGAATGCTATAGATCTCCTCCGGCTTGAGTGACGCCGTGACCTCCTGCATGATGTCCATCATCTCGGAGCGGGACCGGGCTTCCGCCTTGGCCTGATTGAGCTCCCGGCCTACCCGGAGATGGGCCTTGACCCGGGCCAGCAACTCCCGGACCCGAAACGGCTTGGGAATGAAGTCGGCGGCGCCGAGACCCAGCGAGCGCACCGTGGCCTCTTCGGGCGGCATGGAGGAGATCATCAGGACCGGCAGGTCCTTGAAACGGGGGTCGGCCTTTACCCGCTGCAGCAGCTGGAGCCCGTCCACCTTGGGCATCATGATGTCGAGCAGCAGCAGGTCGAATTGCTCTGCGGTGAGGTGCTCGAACAGGTGCTCACCCCCCGGAGCGGTGAACACGTCGTAGCCGTTTTCTTTGAGGATCCAGGAGAGCGTGCGCGAGAGGGCTTGATCGTCGTCCGCCACCAGGATCTTGGGTGCAACGGTCATTCAGCCGGGCTCGCCCTGGTTGCAGGGTCTGCGCCCACCAGGCGCTGGATCAGCGTCGGGTCCACGTTCCCGCCGCTCACGATGGCAACCGTCGGCCCCCCGGGTGTCACCCGGCGGCTGAGCAGCGCGGCGGTGGTGACTGCCCCGGAGGGTTCCGCGGGCACTCCGTATTGATGAAGGAACCGAAGCCCCGCCACGATCTCGTCTTCATTCACCTGCACCGACTCTCGCACCCGGCCGGAGATCACCCCGAACGGTATCTCTCCGACAGCGAGGGGCAGGAGCCCGTCGGCCACGCTTTCGGTATGCTCGAGCTTGACCGGGCGCCCTGCCTCCAGGGCCCGAGCCAGCTTGGCAGCCCCTTCCGGCTCGACGCCCACCACCCGCACCCCAGGCTTCAGGGCGGCGACGGCCGAAGCGATGCCGGCGATGAGACCACCGCCACCCACTGGTACCAGGATGGTCTCGACTTCGGGGTAGTCCTCGATGATCTCGACCCCGCAGGTGCCCTGCCCGGCAATGACGTCGAGACTCTCGAACGGCGGAACCATGGTGAGCCCTTGCTCTTCGGACAGCTGCCGGGCGCGCTCGTAGCGCACGGCGGAGCTGTTGCCGGCAATCACAACCTCTCCGCCCAGCCGCCGAACACCTTCGACCTTGATGGCCGGAGCGCGTTCCGGCATGACCACGACGGCCCGGATGCCGAGCCGCTGGGCCGCGAACGCGACCGCCTGGCCATGATTGCCACTGGAGTAGGTGATAACTCCGCGGGCCCGTGCCGCGGCAGGGATCCGGGAAACGGCGGTGTAGGCGCCACGGATCTTGAAGGCTCCGATGGGTTGGAGATGCTCACACTTAACCACGACGGGAACACCGGCGATCTGGCTGAGAGCCGGCAGAGAAACCAGCGGGGTGCGAACGGCAACGCCGTGGAGTCCTTGCGCGGCGGCCCGCAGTGCCTCGAGCGACACTGCGGGACGCGGTTCAGAGCGAACCTGGGATTGGGCCGATCTACCGGCCGCGAAAGCCATCGAGAATGATACTTACTCCAGCGCGGCTGTTGGAGTCACCTCGTCCCCTGAGGCTGCTTCGGCCCCACCCTCGTCTTCCTTGACCACGCGCGCCACGTCGACCACCGCATCCCCCGCGTCCAGGTTCATGACCTTGACTCCCTGGGTATTCCGGCCAATGACCCGGATGCCATCCACCGGCAACCGGATGATCACCCCGTGGCGGGTGATCATCATCAGCTCGTCATCGGGAATGACTTCCTTCAGGGCCACGATCGATCCGGTCTTGTCGGTCTTCTTGAGGGTGATGATCCCCTTGCCGCCCCGCTTCTGCACCCGATAGTCGGCGAGCTCGGAGCGCTTGCCGTACCCCTTTTCGCTGACGACCAGCAGGGTGGCATCCCGGCGAACGACGACCATGCCGATCACCTCGTCGCCCTTCTCCAGCTCGATTCCTTTCACCCCAGTGGTGGCGCGTCCCATGTCCCGGACGTCACCCTGGTGGAACCGGATGCTCATCCCATCCTTGGTGGCAAGAATGATGTCACTGTTCTGGTCGCATACCTGAACATCGATCAGCTCGTCGCCCTTCTCGATATTGATCCCGCAAATACCGCTGGACCGCACGTTACCGTAGGCGGAGAGCACCGTCTTCTTCACCGTACCCTGGCGGGTGGCGAAGATGAGACACTTGTCATCGGTGAACTCCCGCACCGGCACCAGGGCGGCGATCTGCTCATCCGGCTTGATGGCGATGCAGTTGATCACCGGCTTGCCCCGTGCGGCGCGGCCGGCCTGGGGAATCTCATGCACCTTGAGCCAGTAGACCTGCCCCTTGTTGCTGAAGAACATGAGGTAGTCGTGGGTGCTGGCAATGAAGAGATGTTCTACCCAGTCATCCGCCTTGAGGTCCGCGCCGTTCAGGCCCCGGCCGCCGCGACGCTGCCGCTTGTAGGTTGTGATCGGAATCCGCTTGATGTAGCCGCTGTGGGAGATGGTAATGACCATGTCCTCTTCGGCGATCAGATCTTCGACCGTAAACTCACCCTGATCGGCCACGATCTCGGTGCGTCGGTCATCGCCGAAGGTGTTCCCGATCTCCTCCATCTCCTCCTTGAGGATGGCCATCCGCTTTGGCTTGGAGGCCAGGATGCTCTTCAGGTCCTTGATCGTAGCGCGCACTTCCTTCAGCTCGGCGTCGAGCTTTTCGATCTCCAGCCCGGTGAGCTTGGCCAGGCGCATGTTGAGAATGGCATCGCTCTGCTTCTCGCTGAACCCGAACCGCTTCCGGAGCTTGGCATCAGCCTGGGCGGTGTCGTCCGACCCGCGGATGATCTTGATGACCTCGTCAATGTTGTCCACCGCGATCTTGAGGCCGTCAAGGATGTGCTCACGAGCCTGCGCCGCGTCGAGGTCGAACTGGGTGCGGCGGGTAATGACGCTGTGGCGGTGATCGATGAAGTGCTGCAGCAGCTCCTTCAGGTTCATGATCTTGGGCGCGCCATTGCTGAGCGCCAGCATGATCACGCCGAAGGTGGTCTGCATCTGAGTGTGCTTGTAGAGCTGGTTCAGCACGACGTTGGGAATGACGTCGCGCTTCAGCTCGATGACGATCCGCATGCCGTCCTTGTCGGATTCGTCATTGATCCCGGTGATCCCCTCGATCTTCTTCTCGGCCGCGAGCTCGGCGATGGCCTTGACCAGGTTCTCCTTGTTGACCTGGTAGGGAATCTCGGTCACCACGATCTGAGACCGGTTGCTGGTCTCCCGCTCCTCGATCTGGGCCCGGGCTCGCATAACCACCCGGCCCCGTCCGGTATCGTAGGCTTCCCTGATTCCCTCTCGTCCATAGATGTAGGCGCCGGTGGGGAAATCGGGCCCCTTGATGACCTTCCGCAGTTCGCCGATGGTCGCACCGGGATTGTCCACCAGAAGCTCAATCGCCTTCACGACCTCCCGCAGATTGTGAGGCGGGATGTTCGTCGCCATGCCGACCGCGATGCCGCTGGACCCGTTGACCAGGAGGTTCGGGATCTTGGCCGGAAGGACGGTGGGCTCCTGCAGGCGGTCGTCGAAGTTCGCCTGGAAGTCCACGGTGTTGCGGTCAATGTCCTCCAGCATCGCCATCGCGACGCGGGTGAGTCGGGCTTCGGTATAGCGGTAGGCCGCGGCCGGATCGCCGTCTACCGATCCGAAGTTCCCCTGCCCGTCCACCAGTGGATAGCGCAGCGAGAACTCCTGAACCATGCGAACCAGCGCGTCATAGACCGACCCGTCGCCGTGGGGGTGATACTTCCCAAGCACGTCCCCCACTACAGTCGCCGACTTCTTGTATGCCCGGCCAGGCACCAGGCCCAGTTCGTTCATGGCGTACAGAATCCGCCGGTGAACCGGCTTGAGACCGTCTCGAACGTCGGGTAGGGCTCGGGAAACGATGACGCTCATCGAGTAGTTGATGAACGACTGCTGCATTTCATCTTCGATGAGCCGGGGCAGAATTCGTTCGCGGGAGTTCGGTGCTGTCATGGCAATCCTGTGCTAGGTGATGGCGGCCCGGGGCTGGCGTCCAACCTCGAAATATAGCCGCGCTACAAGGGTGCAGGCAATTGCAGGACGGCTACCGAACCCCTGACAGCACAACTAGTTAATGAATGCCGCCGAACTCTGGAGCAGGCCGGACTCAAGCTCCGCCAAGAGCGGGTCGAAACTAGGGGCATGCCCTTTTCGCATCATGGTGCCCGGACCTCGATAATTCTGCTCCTTGCAGTCCTGGCCGGGGCACCCGGACTCGCTGCGCAGGCCAGTAAGCAAAGCGGGTTTGATAGCTTCATCATGCTGGTCCCACCCCGAGATACCACCACCCTCAAGAAGCAGATCCGAGCCGCCGCCGAAGCCGGGAGTGCGGCGGAAAAGGGCCGCCAGGTCGCCGAGACCATGCGACTGGGTGCCAGTTCCCGAATCGAGTTCAAGAAGGTTGAGATTAGCCGGATCAAGGAACGGATCAGCCTGGCGAAGAAGGAAAACCGGGAGGCGGATCGGGTTGGGCTGGAGGCCGAACGCAAGGCTGCGGAGCGGGAGATCGAGCTGCTGAAGCGCCGGGAAGAGCTCCGGGAAGCCGAGATCGTGTTGGAGACCAAGCGAGCCGACATCGCCGCGCTGACCAAACAGGCGCTGGAACTGGAGTTACAGCTGGCAGTCAGGCGAGCCGGACGGCGGCGGGCACCGGTTGGAGGTGCGGGAGGGGCCAGCCTCGACCGCGTGATTGGAGAGCTGGAAAAGCAGACCCTGGAGGCCCAGCGGGCCCAGGCCGCTGCAGCCATCGACTTGTCGGATCAGGAGATCCGAGTTATCGACCGGCGCCTCGAGATGCTGGACGCGCAGCAGCGAGTACTAGCTGGCACGTAACACCTGGTCCCTGACCAACTCCCCACCGGTCGTAGTCCGCACCAACAGTACGGTTCTCGCACCCCGCCCCACAATTGGAGCCGCCTTCGGCTGAACGACCTGGCCGATCGGCTGACCCTCCCGGTCCAGCACCCGAAAGACCCTCACCGGCGTGCTGCTCGCCTTTTCTACCATCTGAACCTCCCATTATATGGTTGAGGCGGGGACCGCATCATCTCGTATCGTTGAGATGCCTTGCGGAGCTCCAGGGTTGCTTTGAGCGCCGAAGTCGGAGGAAGCAACCCTCCAGGACTGATTTGTGTCAGAGTTGCAGTTTCTCGACGACCTCACGCTCCGGAGCCGGGTGGAAGAACGCGAGCTCATTGGCCGAGTCCTGGCAGGCGACCCTACCGCCGAGCGCACCCTGTACGATGCCCATGTGGATCGGGTATTCCGACTGGTGTATCGAATGGCGGGGGACCTCGACCGAGCGCAGGACTACACCCAGGAGACGTTCATCCGGGCCTTCAGCCGCCTGGCCGAATTTCGGGGAGAGGCAGCACTCTCCACCTGGCTCGGGTCAATTGCGATCTCGGTGACGCTGAACGGTCTCCGAAAGCTGCGCCGGCGCAATGAGCGGGAAGTTGCCCTGGAAGACGGCATGCCGGTGGGGCGTTTTTCCAGCCCGGCCGACCCGGACCTCAAGAGCCGGCTGGCCCAGGCAATTGACGATCTGCCTGATGGGTACCGGGCCGTTTTCGTCATGCACGACGTCGAGGGGTACACTCACGAGGAGATCGGCACCTCGTTAGGCGTGCACCCCGGCACTTCGAAGGCCCAGCTGTTTCGTGCCCGAGCCCGGCTGCGTGAGGCGCTGGCAGACTTCGCGAAGGATTGAGAGCTATGGACGATCGATTCGATGATCTGCTGCGGGATGCGGCTCGGGAGTACAACCAGCCTCCGGAGACGCCACGGGAGGAGATGTGGGCGCGGATCGTAGCGGAGAGGGCGACCGAGGAGAAGGAGAAGTCGGAGAAGTCGGCGGGTGGAGTCATACCTATCCGTCGGCTCCAGCATCTCAGACATTTCCGACCTCTCGCGCTCGCCGCGGGCATCGCCGCGCTGCTTGCTATCGGCATAGGCCTGGGCCGGCTGACTGTCCCGCCCCCGACGTCCACACCAGCGCCCGCTGCCGTGGCCTCCGAGACCCCGCGGGTCAACAGCGCTGCCTACCGAGTCGTCACCACAGAGCACCTGAGCCAGTCGGAGGCGTTTCTGACTCTGTTCCGCGCCTCACTCCGCCAACCAGGGAACGAACGGCTGGCGTCCGCTACCGCGCGGCAATTGCTGGCGACAAACCGCCTGCTGCTGGACTCGCCCGCGGCAACCGATGCCCGGACCAGGCTTCTGTTACAGGACCTGGAGCTGGTATTGGCCGAGATCGCGCAGCTCTCCCCTCAGCCCAGGTCGCGGGATCTCGAGCTTATTACTGAAGGATTGGAGCAGGGCGGCGTGCTGTCCCGGCTCAGGACCGCCGTGCCGGCCGGCGCGAGCGCAACTCAAGGAGCGCTGTAATGCACTACATGCAGATCGGGTTGGCCCTGGCCACCATGGGCGCCATGTGGGAATATCGGACTCCGCTCATGGCCGGTCCCGCCTGGCCCAGCATCGAGCTGGTAGCCGACCGGGTGGAGCCCTCGCCGCCCACGCCGTGGATCCAGGGAGATCCGGCTGACTCGCTCTACCGCAGTGCCCGCGAGGCGCTGAGCCGCCGCGACTACCGATTGGCGGCGAGCCTGTTTGGCCAGATTCCCGCCCGGTTTGCCCGGTCCGGGTATGCCGGAGATGCGCTCTACTGGCAGGCCTTCGCTCTGTACCGGCTGGGCGGGGACGGCGATCTCCGAAAGGCGTTGGCCGCCCTCAAATCGCAACGGAAGCGGTTTCCTAGCGCGGCAACTCAGGGCGACGCCGCGGCACTGGAGCGTCGGATCCAGGGAGAGCTGGCACGCCGAGGAGATCGAGAGGCGGCTGAATCCGTCTTTGTGATGACCACCGACATCGCGGGAGCGGCGAACCCTCCAACACCACCCACGCCACCCACGCCACCCACGCCGCCGACACCTCCGACGCCGCCGACGCCACCAACACCACCCACGCCCGGGGGAGAGCGTTGCGCGACCGATGATGACGACATGAAGGTGGCCGCGCTCAACGCCCTGCAGCAGATGGACGCAGCCAAGGCCCGGCCCATCCTGCAGCGGCTGCTCGCCCGGCGCGATCCGGCCTCCGCCTGCCTCCGACGCAAGGCTGTGTTTCTGATTGCACAGCAGGACCAGCCTGGTACCGAGGACATACTCCTGCAATCGGTGCGCTCGGACCCTGATCTCGAGGTGCGCCGGCAGGCAGTCTTCTGGCTCTCTCAGGTGGGCACCGACCGGGCAGTCAGCGCCCTCGATTCCATTCTGCGCTTCTCCAAGGACCCCGAGATTCAGGAGAAGGCGGTATTTGCCCTCTCCCAGCAGGACAACCCGCGGGCCCAGCAGGCGTTGCGCGCCTACTCCGAACGGGCTGATATCCCGGAGAACATCCGGGAGAAGGCAATCTTCTGGTTGGGACAGGGAGGCAGTCCAGAGAACGCAGCCTTTCTCCGAAGCCTCTTCGGCCGGCTGAAGAGCGATGAGCTCAAGAAGAAAGTGCTCTTCTCGCTGTCACAGATGGGCGGGGACGAGAACGGCCGGTGGCTCATGGCCATAGCTCGCGATACGTCGCAAACCCTCGAGATGCGCAAACAGGCGCTGTTTTGGGCTGGCCAGGGCGGAGAAATCCCCATCACCGACCTGACCCGGTTGTACGACACCATGAACGACCGGCAAATGCGGGAGCAATTGATCTTTGTGTATTCTCAACGCGATGAGCCCGCAGCGCTGGACAAGCTGATCGAGATCGCCAAGAAGGACCCCAACCAGGAGCTGCGCAAGCGGGCGCTTTTCTGGCTGGGCCAGTCGGACGATGCTCGGGCTGTTCAGGCAATTCAGGACATCATCGATCAGCCCTGACCCGATATGCGCGTTTCGATTCTGCTTCTCGGCGCTCTGTTGCCTTCAGCGCTCTCCGGCCAAACCCTGGAACAGCGCTTGGGAGCAGTGCCGGATGGGACGGTGCATCTGAGCTTCGCTGCCCGGCCGGGTGTCTGCGGTAGTGGAGCGAACAACACCAATATCCGCCAAGCAACCGATGAGTGGGAGACCGACTGCGAGAGCCAGCCAGTGCGAGTCTCGCTCGAGGTGACCAGGGGGCAAGCGATTGCCGTCCGCACCTATGTTGGGGGCCGCTGGCGTGGGGACGCCAGCGTCACCGATCTCGGCGTGGTGCGGCCGCAGGAAGCGGCGGCATATCTCCTGGAGATCGCCTCCCGGCCCGGTGACCTCGACGGAGATCCCGTGTTTCCAGCTGCGCTGGCTGACAGCGTTATCGTCTGGCCTGCCCTGCTCCGGTTAGCTCGAATCGAGCGCCTGCCAGAGGACCGTCGACGCACCGCCGTGTTCTGGCTGAGTCAGGCAGCCGGGGAGGCTGCCACCCGTGCGCTCGACTCTATCGCCGGGGACCCCGAAGGCAACCGGGAAATCCGCAAGCAGGCGGTGTTTGCCCTGTCGCAGCGAGATGGCAACGAGGGAGTCCCCGCGCTCATTCGCATCGCCCGCACCAACCCCGACCCCGAGCTGCGGAAAACCGCCCTGTTCTGGCTGGGCCAGAGTGAGGATCCCCGGGCCCTCGATCTGTTCGAAGAGATCCTTCGCTAAGGCGAAAGCGGCAGGCTTGCCGGGCCTCTTGACGGGGCGAGTGTCGTTTTCCATATTAACCGTATGGTTAAACCAACCAGTTCAACCAGGCGGTTAAAGAAAAAGACCGGCCCGGCACCCGCAACGGACGACCAGCAGACCCGGGAGCGAATCCTCGACGCGGCCCACACTGTCTTTCTCCGCAAGGGAACGGCAGGCGCCCGGACCCAGGAGATCGCCGACGAGGCCGGCGTCAACAAGGCACTGGTGCACTACTACTTCGGCACCAAGGCAGCCTTGGCCGACGCTATCTTCGAGCGCTCGATAGGCGCCCTGACTCCTCTCATCTTCGGAATCCTGGCGGACGAGCAACGCACCATCGAGCAAAAGGTCCGCGAGATCGTGCGGGCTCAGATCGCGTTCCACACTGCCCACCCGTACGTCGCCGGTTACATGATCTCCGAGATGCACGCCGAACCCCAGCGAATGGTGGAGCTGGTGGCGAAGCGCGGTGGCCCGCCACTGGAGGTGATCCGGCGGCAGCTGCGGGAGGCGGCTGAAGCCGGCGCCATGCGTCCCATCAGCCCCGAGCAGTTCGTGGTCAACATGATGGGGCTTCTGATCTTTCCCTTCGCCCTGCGGCCCGGGCTCAGCGTCATGCTGCACTTCGATCAGGACCGGTGGGCGGCCTTCATGGAGGAGCGGGGCCGGCTTCTCCCCGACCTCATCCTGGCAGGGCTGCGTCCATGAGCAGGGCCTCTGGCTGCCTCCGGCACGGTTCGCTCTTCCTGGCGGTGGTGATGGTCACTCGAGTCGCGGCAGCCCAGGACACCTTGCGGCTGAGCACGCTTCAGCGTGCCGCGGTCCAGGCCGATCCGCGGGGCGAGCAGTTTCAGCTGCTGCGATCGGCCACCGATGAGCGATTGGGGGTACTCGGTTCCGAGCGGCTGCCCCAGGCCACTCTCAACGGGCGGGTCTCGCACCAGAGCGATGTCACCATTCCCAAGACGACTGTGCCTGGTGTGATATTTCCCGACCTGCCGAAAGATCGTTGGGAGTCGACCGTAGACGTCCAACAACTGCTCTATGATGGCGGCAACCTCTCGCAGCGTCGCCGATTGGAGCAGGCACGGCATGACGAGTCAGCGGCGGGAATAACGGCTGAGCTCTACGGTCTCCGGTCCGAGGTCAACACGGCGTTCTTCTCCGCGTTTCTCCTCCAGCAGCGATCGGCGGAATATGACGCGCTGATTACCGACCTGGATGCGCGACTGGCGTCTGCCCGGGCGCGGGTGGAGGCGGGAACTGCCCTCAGCCGCGACGCGGCCGAAATCGAGGCGGAGCGAGTACGCGCCGATCTGGACCGGGAGCAGGCCCGCGCTAGCCGGCGGGCTTCGCTCGCGGTTCTGGCCGACTTGGTGGCCCGCCCAATCGACACCAATGCCGTCCTGCTGCTTCCGACAGAAGAACCGGAGAAGACCCACGCGCTTTCCCCCGCGGCGATGGCGGAGCTGCGGCAGCGGCCGGAATTCGAACAGTTTCGGCGGTCGCGCCAGCGGTTGCAGAGCGAGGCCGCGCTGGCGGCCACCGAAAACAGGCCGCAACTCTCAGCTTATGGCCAGGCCGGAGTCGGGCTGCCCGGCTTAGATCAGTTGCGCACAACCTCGGATGCATTCTGGCAGGCCGGGCTCCGGGTGCAATGGAGACCCTGGACCTGGCGATCGGCGGGGCGCACGGCGGCGGCCCTCCAGCTGGAGCAGCAAAGTGTGGAGCGGGACGAACAGGCCTTCGCCCGGAGTCTGGCCCGCCAGGTGGCCTCCACACTCGAAGACATCGCCCGGCTCTCA